>VMHT01118960.1_pt1 | contig 12039 bp, 14 predicted proteins | sample 4693611 | NCBI WGS metagenome assembly VMHT01 (sample SAMN12280063, study PRJNA550983) | marine metagenome | isolation source: seawater sampled from same location over 5 years 0.02-0.2 micron viral filtrate | place: USA: collected off the coast of southern California halfway between the port... ...
GCCCTATACAATAGGGTTTGATTCATTCTTTAACACATTAGATTCTATTACAGGAACAGATGTTAAAGGATATCCACATTATAATATTAAGAAACTTGATGATAATAAATGGAGTATTGAATTAGCATTAGCAGGATTCAGTAAAGACGACATTGAGATTGAAGTCAAGGATAATATAATGAATATTAACGGAGAACTAAAAACAGAAGATAATGAATATGTTTACAAAGGAATATCTTCTAGAAAGTTTTCTAAATCTTTTACACTCGCAGAGTTTACGGAATGTGAATCAGCGACAATGGAAAATGGTATTCTATCAATAATACTGGAAAAAAATATTCCAGAAGATAAGAAACCACAAAAAGTGAAAATAAAATAGATGCCAATTTATTCTTTTAGGAATAAAAAAACTGGAAAGGTTTGGGATGAGTATCTACCCTTACAGGATAGAACCAAGCCACTAAGAAATAAAAATATTGAGATGGTGATAACTGCACCCAACCTTTCCTTTATTGCTCAAGGTGAACATAAGGGCAGAGACCAAATACTAGATAGTGCTAGGAAAGGTATGAAAGAAGCTCAAGCAGAAGAATCTGTAGGGATTAGAAAATCTCCTGAATGGGTTCAAGAAAAAAGAGAAAAGAAATTACAAAAAATTAGAAATGTTAGTTCCTGAAAATGATACAAAGGATGTTGCACTAACAGATAAGCAACAAACTTTCTTGGAAGCTTTATTTGGTGAAGCACAAGGAGACCCTAAACTAGCAGGTGAGATTGCAGGATATGCAGACTATCACACACCTTTAAAAAGTTTAAAGGATGAGATTATTGATAGAGCAGAAAAACTTCTAGCAGCCTTTGCCCCTAGAGCAAGTATGGGTATGGTTAACGCTTTACAAGAAGATGGCTCAACACCTGGGGCATCAATTAGAATGGAAGCGGCCAAACAAATCTTAGATAGAGTAGGACTAGCAAAAAGAGAAAAGGTAGATATCAATGCAAAAGTCGCACACGGAATCTTCATCTTACCACCCAAAGATAATGGATGAAGAAAAACCTATCACAAGAAAAAGAGTAGGTAGAGTTATTCCTTTAGGGTATAAAGTTTCAGAAGAAGACGATAGAGTTTTAGTACAGATACCTGAACATATGGAATTAATAAATAAAGCAAAAAACTTTATAGAAAATAATTGTACGTATAAAGAAACTGCTGAATGGTTATCCCATCATACGGGTAGAAAAATTACAGGTATGGGATTACGGGAAGTTTTAAAAAGGATTATACACAAAGGGTGGTAGACGAACCTAAACCTAAAAGTCTTGGTAGAAAAAGAAGAACTAGCCTTAGCACTCCTCTTACAGTCAAAGAGAAGAAAGCTAGAAAGTCTGCCTCAGACATGCTTCGTGAAAAGAAGAAAGAACTCGAAAAGGCACAGAAAAACTTTTGGGCTACCAAAAACAAACTTAAAGAACTTGACCAAGTATTTGATGGCAAGAAGCAAATCATTGAAGAAGATAAGATTGACGAGGCTTCACCGAATATCAAAGCTGCATTAAAAGATAAAGAAGTTATCTTTGAGCCTAACGATGGTCCACAAACACAATTTCTAGCCGCAAGTGAAAGAGAAGTATTTTATGGTGGAGCAAGAGGTGGTGGTAAATCCTACGCAATGTTGGTTGACCCTTTACGATTTTGCCACAAACAAAAACACAGAGCATTGCTTATTCGTAGAACAATGCCTGAACTTAGAGATTTAATTAATCACTCTCAACAGTTATATTCAAAAGCATACCCCGGTGCTAAATGGAGAGAGCAAGAAAAAGAATGGAAGTTTCCTTCAGGTGCTAGAATAGAATTTGGTTACGCTGAGAACTTAACAGACGTTTTACGATATCAAGGACAATCATACACTTGGATTGGTATAGATGAATTACCTCAATATCCTAATGAAGATATTTATAATTTCTTACGTTCATCACTTAGAAGTGTAGACCCTGACATTCCTGTCTATATGAGAGCGACAGGCAATCCTGGAAATGTAGGTTCGATGTGGGTAAAAGAAATGTTTGTTGACCCTGCAATACCTAACACAAAGTTTGAAATAGAAATTAAAACTCCTGTAGGTGTAAAAAAGATTACAAGAAAATATATACCTGCAAAGTTACAAGACAATCCTTACTTGATGCAGACAGATGACTACTACGCAATGTTAGCATCATTACCTGAAGTTCAAAGAAAACAATTCTTAGAAGGTAACTGGGAAGCATTTGAAGATTCATCGTTTCCTGAATTTAATAAAGAACTTCATGTTGTTAAACCTTTTGACATCCCTAGAAACTGGATGAGGTTTAGAGCGGCAGACTGGGGATATAGTTCACCTGCTTGTTGTTTATGGTTTGCAATAGATTTTGATAATAACATATTTGTTTATAGAGAATTATATACACAAAAGATTACAGCAGATATATTTGCTAGAAAAGTTTTAGAAGCAGAGCAAGGCGAGAATATAAGATACGGAGTTCTTGATAGTTCTACATGGGCAAGACGAGGTGATATAGGACCAAGTATTGCTGAGACAATGATTCAAGAAGGATGTCGTTGGAGACCTTCTGATAGAAGTCCTAAAAGTCGTGTCGCAGGTAAACTAGAATTGCATAAAAGATTACGGCCTGATGAGACAACAGGATATCCTACAATGTTCTTTTTTGATAATTGTATAAACTTAATTAGAACATTACCTATGTTACCCGTAGATAAAAATAATCCTGAAGATGTTGATACTCACGCTGAAGACCACGCTTATGATGCATTACGTTATGGTTGTATGAGTAGGCCTGTACATCCTGCAACAAGAACAAGTAACTATCGTGTAGGACAAACTGTAGACTTTAAACCTGCAGATAAAGTTTTTGGATACTAATGAAAGATATTAAAATAGGCTATAGGAATTATAAGATTAAAAATTTAGATTCCATCGTATCAAAGTGTAATGAAATAAATGGACAGTTTCTTGCATCAGATGGAATGATAGCTTTGTCATCAAGTGAAGATAGTATATCTCATGCTAATACTTTAATACATGAAATATTTCATGCTATAGTATATCAGTGGGGAATAGAGATTGACGACAAAGACGAAGAAAGAATTTGCAATACTCTTGCGAATGGACTAACAACTGTATGTGTAGATAACCCTTGGTTACTACCTTACATACAGAAACAATTAAAAGGAGAAAAATAAAATGGCAATCATGAAAACATATAAAATGGGAGACTTACCTGAAGATAATGTTGGTTATGGCAGTGATGCTAAATCACCAAAGACTGCAGATAAGAACGTAGTAAAAAAAGATGCTGCTCTTCCTGATGGATACGATGCTGGTCAGTATGATGTTTCTTACCCAAAAGGTAAGTCAAAGTCTGGCGTAGATGCAAAAGTATTCTCAATGGCTGACGAGAAAGATTATTAAGAGGTAAATAATGCCACATTCATTTACAAGTGGCTTGAACTCTGAATCTGATGAAGTAAAATCTTTATCAGAAGAAAGAGATACTGCCTTTGATAATTTAGGTAGTCTAATTGAATCTCGTTTAAAAAATTCAGAACAAGCTCGTCTTTATGACGAAAAGAGATGGTTAAGAAGTTATAGGAACTATAGAGGAATCTATGGTTCTGATATGGCTTTTAGAGATTCAGAAAAATCTAAGGTATTTGTTAAAGTAACAAAGACCAAAGTTCTTGCTGCATACGGACAACTAATAGAAGTTTTATTCTCACAGGGTAAATTTCCTATTGGTATATTTCCTACAACAGACCCAACAGGTGTAGAAAAATACGCACATCTAAAACCTGAAAATATGAAACAAGACGAAAGGATGGATGACATCTATGGTTTTGAAGGTGATGGTAGAGAAATAACTCCAGGTTCTACTGCTAATGATATCCTTAATGGATTGACAGAGAAGTATGGTAAGGCAGGATTTGAAGCAGGACCTGCTCCTGATTTGAAGACAATGCCACAAATAGAACCTGCAGAAGAGGCCGCAAGAAGCATGGAAAAACTTATCCATGACCAATTAGAAGAAACACATGCGATATCAGTAATGAGACATGTACTGTTTGAAATGTGTTTATTAGGTACAGGTGTTCTTAAAGGACCTTTTAACTATGAACAATCAGTACATCAATGGGTATTAGATGATAGCGGTGAAAGAGTATATCAACCAAAATCAAAGTTAGTTCCAAGAGTAGAAGCAGTTAGTTGTTGGGATTTATATCCTGACCCTGATGCCATTACCATTGATGATGCAGACTATGTTATACAACGACATGTTTATACACGTTCACAGTTAAGAGATTTAATTAACAGACCATTCTTTAGAAAGTCTGCTATTAAAGAAATATTAGCAGGTGGGCCTAATTACGAAACAAGAAGCTATGAAACTGCTCTTTACGATAGAGAAAATCAAGAAGAGTTTAATAAAAATAGATTTGAAGTTTTAGAATATTGGGGTACTATAGATAAAGCATTAGTAGAAGAAGCAGGTATAGAGATGCCTGAAGATATTTCTAATGACTTAGATGAAGTACAAGTTAATGCTTGGGTGTCTAATGGACAAATATTACGACTGGTATTAAATCCATTTACTCCTGCAAGAAATCCCTTTATGGTATGTCCTTATGAGATTAACCCTTATCAATTCTTTGGTGTAGGTATACCTGAAAATATGGATGATGCACAGACTATTATGAATGGTCATGCACGTATGGCTATTGATAACTTAGCTCTAGCAGGTAATTTAGTATTCGATGTAGATGAAACAATGTTAGTTCCGGGTCAAGATATGACTGTCTATCCTGGAAAAATATTTAGAAGACAAAGTGGACAAACAGGTCAAGCTATTCATGGTTTAAAATTCCCTAACACTGCACCTGAAAACATGCAGATATTTGATAGGTTTAGACAATTAGCTGATGAGTCTACAGGTATTCCTTCTTATTCACATGGTCAAACAGGAATACAATCCACAACAAGAACAGCCTCAGGCATGTCTATGTTGATGGGTGCGGCGGCTTTAAACATTAAAACAGTTATAAAAAACGTAGATGATTATTTACTAAGACCTTTAGGTGAAACTTTATTTCATTGGAACATGCAATTCAATGCAGATATTCCTAACATACAGGGTGACTTAGATGTTAAGGCACAAGGTACAAGTTCACTAATGACAAAAGAAGTAAGGTCACAAAGATTAATGACATTTATGCAAGTAGCATCAAATCAGTTTCTTGCACCTTTTGTTAAATGGCATAGTATTATTAAAGAGATTGCAAAGTCAATGGATGTTGACCCTGACCAATTAGTCAATGACCCAGAGAAAGCGGCAATCTTTATGAAGATGATGGGAGAAATGAATGGAAGTCAACAAATTGAAGACCCTAACCAGCAACAAGGTGGCATGGGAAATACTGGAGGAGTACCTGCAGGTGCAACTGTCACAGACACACAAGGGTCTGGAGGTGGCAACATCGGAGCAGGAGTTCCACAGACTCCAGGGCAAAGCGGCTTTACTGCACCAAATAATCAACCTCCGAGACCAACTGAACAATAATGGCTGATTTATCTAAAATATTACAACAAGAATCGGAGGGGATTATGTTCCCCTTCAAAACTGGTGTACAGTCTACTACAACAGAACAACAAGTATATGATTCTACAACAGACGGTATTATGACTGTTCAAGGTCAACAATACTCACTCCCTGAATATCAAGGACCAACAGCTACCATACAATATGGTACAGAAGAGCAAGGATATCCTCGTATGTTAAGAGAAATAGAACAAGGGGAGCTACCACAATTTAGACAAGAAGATTTTCCAAAAGCAGGTGAGGGTAGAACAGAAATATCTACACCTACAACTCAACCTATAACTACTGCACCTTTCGAACCTACTACACCTGCCGTTGACCCATGCCCTGCAGGATATCAATTAATTAATGGTGTATGTCAACCTATTCAACAAGATAAAGGAGATAGTGGAAATCAATCTACCCCTTTTAATATAAAAGATTATAGTCCTGCAATTACTAGGTCACAAGGTTCTATGAACGCAGGTGCAATAAACTCTATGGCCATGATGGAATTAGAAAAAAAATATGGTGCAGAAACAGCCTCAGCAGTAGGATTAATGAATCAAAAATATAATAACAGAGGGGCTATGGTAAAAGAATTAAAAGATGAAGAAGGTAATGTCGTTACTAATCCTGATGGAACAATAAAAGTTGAAAGGATAATTCCTAATCCTGCAAATAGTATAGGGGAAGTAATTAACGATGTATTTACAGCAATAGGAGATGTAACAAAATTAGCATTAGATAATAGTCTAATTGGAAAAATTGCTAATGGTTTAGGTTACACTAAAGAACAAGCCGCTAATGTTTATAAATTAACTCCTGAACAGCAAAAGGAATTAATAGAGTATCAAGAAAAAACAAAACTTGAATCATCTTTTGTACCTTCTGATTTTGGAAATATTACAAGTGAAGAATTTGGTACAATATATGATTTAACTAGAGATAGAAATGACTTTAAGGCGCAGATAGATGCTATTAATGAAATGTTACCACCTGAATTACAAGAAAAATTTAAAAATCAATCAGGGGTAAAAGACACATTAGATAAGAAAAAACAACTTGAATTTAAGTTAAAAAATAAAGAAAGGGAATTAAAAAAAGCAAAAGAAAAAGCAAAAGAAGCTAGAGCAAAAGAAGGTAGTCAAGGTCTTCTTGGAGGAGGTCCTGGTAGAATTAAAGATACTAGTAAAGAAGCTAGACAGTTTGAAGAAAGATTTAGTAAACAAAAATCTAAACAAAAATTAAAAGAAGAAAGAGACCAAACGCTTAAATTTTTTGATGATAATGTAAAAGGAATAAAAAAAGAAACAACAAAGACTACTCCTTCAAAGAGTAGTTCCTCAAGTTCTCCTTTTAAAAGACCTTCTTTTAAAAAAACTAGCGGAGGATATACACGTAAATACACGGGGAGATAAATAAAATATGGAAGAAGAAATGAGACAAGGTATGATGGGAGCAGATGTTAACACATCTCCTGCTACTGCTCAACCTATGGAACTAACTGTATCAGCCAGAGAAGTTTCAAATAATTTACAAAATCTTGAAGAACAAGAAAGAGAATTAATTACACAACTAAACGTACCACAGTTTAGAGATTTTATGTCCAAAGTATTTGGGCCTGAGTTTGGTATGGTAATGCAAGAAGCTATACCTGAACCACAAGCGGCACAACCGCAACCACAAGTTTCACCGCAAGGAGAAAGCCCTGTACCTACGCAAGGACAGGGAATGATGACGCAGCCACCCTCCGTATAGAGGCCCTGCATATAGGGGCGACCTGAATCCAACAGCACCCCAAAGGAGATAAAATGGAAGACGATAAGAAATCTGAAGTTGTAGAAGAAAAAGTTTCCGAAGCAACAGAAGAAATCGCAACACCAAACCCATACAAGAATCCTAATAGGAATTTAATGGACAAGGAAGACGAAAAGACAGCTACTGAAGAATCTAAGGAAGAATCTGACGAGAAAAAACCTAAAGATGAACACCCTGTCGGAGTAGAAGATGCTGTATTTAAGAAGCGTTATGATGACTTAAAACGGCATTACGATGAGACTGTCTCTAAGCATAAAGACGAAGTTCTCAAACTAAAGAAAGAAAGAGAAGCTATTGCATCTAAACCTATCTTTAAAACTAAAGAAGAGTTAGAGGAATGGCGTAAGGATTATCCTGAGATGTATGATTCTGTTATGCAGATTACTTCAGAGGCTACTCTTAAAAATAAGCAAGAAATACAAGAGGAAATGTTGCAATTAAAAAAACAACAGTCTCGACTTGCTAGAGAGAAAGCTGAAGTAGAACTTGCTAAGAAACATCCCGACTTTCAAGATATCAGAGAAAGTTCTGATTTTCATGAGTGGGCATCTTCTCAAGATACTACTGTACAATCTTGGCTCTACGATAATACAGACAATCCAACAGCAGCAGCTACAGCGATTGACTTATACAAATATCATAGAGGTCTTTCTACAAAGAAGGTTTCTTCCGATGCTAAGAAAGAAGCGGCAAAATCTGTTTCTAAAACTAAGCCTAGTGAGAATCCTACTGATAAGAAAACTTGGACTTGGGATGAAATTCGCAAGTTAAAACCAAGTGAGTACGATAAGTTAGAGAAAGAAATCGATATAGCTAATAGAGAAGGTCGAATCAAATAAGAAAAATCATAACAACTTTAAATAACAAACAAAAACAAAAGGAGAAAAACGATGGCATTTACTAAATCAAGTGGATATGCTAACTTACCAAACGGTAACTTTAGCCCAATTATCTACAGCCAAAAAGTCCAAAAGTTTTTCAGAACTGCATCTGTTGTAGAAGGTATTACAAATACTGACTATGCAGGTGAGATTGAAAACTTTGGCGACACTGTAAACATCATTAAAGAACCTACCGTTTCTGTTCAGGCTTACACAAGAGGAGCAGCTGTTAATCCGCAAGACATTAACGATGACCAGCTACAACTCGTTGTTGACCAAGCAAACGCTTTCGCATTTAAAGTTGATGATATTGAGGAAAGACATTCTCACATTAACTTTGAATCAGTTGCAACTTCTTCTGGTGCTTATGCACTTAAAAATGAGTACGATAAGAATGTAATTGCAGCTATGTTTGCAGGTCCAAGTGCAAGTTCACCTGACCATGTAATCGGTTCTGATGGTTCTGGAGTAGACGTAGGTTTTGATAGCAACGAAATTGACCCTGTCGATTTAATTTCAAAACACGCTAGACTATTAAACAAACAGGATGTACCTGAAGAGAACAGATGGTTCTTAGGTTCACCTGAGTTTATGGAGCAACTAGGTCAAACTTCATCAAAACTTATGGATGACACTACTGGAGCAGCTACACCATTGAGAAATGGTAAAGTATACTCTGGTAAGATTATGAACATGGAAGTATATATGACAAATAACTTTGCAGCAAGTTCAACTTCGAACTACTTCAAAGTATTATCTGGACATATGTCTTCTACTGCAACAGCTAATCACATTGCAAAAATCGAAGTTATCAGAGACTCTGACTCATTCTCTGATGTCGTTAGAGGCTTACATGTGTTTGGAAGAAAAGTGTTACGTGACGTAGCTCTTGTTGCAGAACACGTCTTAATAGACTAATAGTAGGAGGAAATAGAAAATGCCAACAAATTATAACAGTAATATTACTTCTACTAACATACCAGCAAAAATGGGTTCAAGTATCCCAAGAGTTATCTCTGATGTAGTAGATTTTTCATCTACAACAAATGGAACTGGAGATACTTTTGATGTGCTTCCTGTACCTGCTAACTCATTAGTGTTAGCTGCTGGTGTAGATGTATTAACAGCCGATGGCGCAGGTAACTCAGGTACTGTCGCAGTTGGTGATAGTGTAGACCCAGACCAATATGCCGCTGCTGCAACTGTAGCCGCCGCAGGTCAAATGACTACTCTTGATGCAAACTATGCTTATGCTTCTGCAGATGCAATCAGACTAACAATTGGTACTGGTGCAATTGATGCAAAAGTAAGAGTATGGGCTTGTGTTATGTCTCTAGATGGTGGTGGCACATTAGCCGACACTGATTCACAGACATCAACATTTGCATAATAATAATAATAGGGGGGTTTCAATACCCCCCTTTTTAATATGAAATTTTTTATAGTATTAGTTATATTATTAGCAGAACACACTTCTCCTAAATTATTTGTATTTAGATTTGAAGATTTTTCTGAACAAAATACTTGTGCTAATTATATTAATGACAATAAAGATTATTTAAAAGTGGAAATTGAAAAACAATTCCCAGTAGAAACAATTGAAGAAAGTATGGTTGTATGCATGACACAACCTGAAATAGATAAAATAACAAAAACTTTAGAGGGAAAGCAATGGCAGGAACAACAACATATTTAACTTTAGTTAATGATGTACTTAGAGAACTCAACGAAGTAGAATTAACTTCTGCTTCTTTTAGTGATAGTAGAGGAGTACAAACTGCCGTTAAAGGATTTATAAATAAAGCAGTTAATGATTTATATAATTCTGAAGTAGAATGGCCATGGTTATATGTAGAAGGTTCTCAAGTTACTTATGCAGGACAACAAGAGTATACTTTTCCTACAGCATTTAGAAAAGCAAACTTTAGTTCCTTTCGATTAGTTCCCACACAAAGATTAACAAATCCTACTTTTGATTCTAACATATCTAGTTGGACAACAGTATCAGGCTCACCTTCTTTTACTTCAGATGGTAATGGTAGGCTAAGATTAAATGCTTCTGAGGTAACGCAAAGTATTAGTGTTGTTAAAAATGAAGTACATAAAATATCAGTAAGAGTGTTAGACCCTAGCGAATCAGGTAGTTCTGCCACATTAAAGATTGGTACAACTTCAGGTGGTACACAAATATCTTCTAATACTATTAGTGTTACAGATTACGGCAATGGTAAAATTTATAGTACAGATTTTACACCTACATCTAGCACAATATATATTGGTTTAGCTAATGCAGATTCTACAAATTTAGATATTGATTATATTAAAGTAAGTCTAGGTGAAACTCCTAGTTATTTAAAATATGTTTCTTATGATTCTTTCTTACAAGGTCTATTAGCTTCTGATGCTGTAGTAGATGATTCACAATATGGTAAACCTAGTTATGTTTATAGAACACCTGACACATTAAAATTTGGACTATCTAGAATACCTGATACAGATGCGTATACTATCAAATATGATTATTATAAAACACATGCAGATTTATCAACATCAACAGATACTCTAGACTTACCTGATAGGTTTGCGGATACAGTAGTCAATAGAGCAAAGTATTATCTATATAAATTACGTAATGATGTACCTATGGCTAATATTGCTAATGCTGAATACGAACAAGGTATTAAACGTATGAGAGTAGAAACACTTAATAAACAAGATTATGTTAAAGATACGAGAGTAAATATTAATTCATCTAATAGAACAACAAGCGATACTTCAGTATTAACGGTAATATAATATGGCACAGACACAACCCTTTACAGCTAGTATTGGAGGAGGCCTAGTACTTAATAGAGATGTATTCTCTATGCAACCTGGTGAGGCTTTAGAGTTAACAAACTTTGAACCTGACATTGAGGGTGGGTATAAAAAAATATTAGGTACAACAAAGTTTAATGATAACATTGTACCTCAAGTAGCTTCAGCTAGTGAACGTGTTGTCTTTTCTGCAGTATTCAATGATGTCATTTTAGCAGGAAGGGGTGGTAGTATTCATCGTGCATCAAGTGGTTCAGGTTCATGGACTTCTTTGGTTACAGGATTAGGTACACCTACACACAACTATGAGTTTAGAAAATTTAATTTCGATGGTACAGATAAGATTGTTATTTGTTCAGCTACATCAACACCAAGAATAGTAGATACTAGTTATAGTGTTACTAATGTTAATGCAACAGGTAGTGCTAACTTTAAGTTTGTAGAGATATTTAAGAATCATATATTTTTTTCAGGTGATTCTAATAATTCACAATCTATTAAGTTTATGCCACCTTTTGCTACAAATGATTTTACAACAGCTAATGGTGGTGGTGAGATACGAGTAGACTCCCCTATTGTTGGCCTTAAAGTTTTCCGTGAAAATTTATTTATATTCTGTAATGATGAGATATTTAAACTACTAGGAGATTCTTATGCTAACTTTCAATTACAACCTGTTACTAGAAAGATTGGTTGTCGAGACGGTAGAAGTATTCAGGAATTTGCAGGTGATATTATCTTTCTAGGTCCTGATGGATTAAGAACCATTGCAGGTACAGACAGAATTGGTGACGTTGAATTGGGAACTATTTCCAAACAAGTACAAGAAGAAACAGATAAGATTACAACACATAATATTAACTCATTAGTGATTAGAAATAAATCACAG
>VMHT01178048.1_pt1 | contig 12039 bp, 3 predicted proteins | sample 4693611 | NCBI WGS metagenome assembly VMHT01 (sample SAMN12280063, study PRJNA550983) | marine metagenome | isolation source: seawater sampled from same location over 5 years 0.02-0.2 micron viral filtrate | place: USA: collected off the coast of southern California halfway between the port... ...
GGGGTCTGGAGAAGTTCCAAGTCTGCGTATGCAGAACCACTTGGATGGTTTAGGTCAAAACGTGTGTAGTTGATTTCGTCGTCGCCAAGGGCGAACTTTACGATCTTAAAGGACCCATCACCCTTTGCTAGACGCATTCTGCCAGTATCGGTGAGAACCGCGTCCAAAATGATGTCACCTGAGTTGTCCAAAAAAGCCATTTTATCTCCTGAAACCGTCTTGTTTCATTTTATAATTAGTTGTTCGTGGGGAAAATGTCATCTAATTTATTATCCTGTCGTGCGATAGGATCTTCCATTGGTTCTTGTTCTTTTGTAGTTATAGGAACCAGCCTTTTAATTTGTCTTGTCTGGTTTTTATCTTCTAGAATGTTATAGTTCTTATAATCAGAAACAGGACTGGTCATTTGTTAATCTCCAAGATTTGGAAACGGATTGGGCAAGCTAGTATCTACTCCACCGGTATTTAGTGGAGTATTGTTGCTGGTTCCGGGCCTACTGTCGTCAATAGAGTCAAGAGTTTGGCCGAATGCCGGACTAAGAGAATCAGAATCTGAATTTCCAGAGACATCAAAATCGGTGTATACTCTAGTATTAACACAAGTTAGATTAATGTCAAATACTTTGTTTGTTTTTCTTGACCTGAACCTGAACTTAAACTTCTTGCCTTCGCCGGGAGGGCCAAACATGTCATCACCAGTATTCCCCAAATAAATAGGTTTGTTTTGACTGTCTAGCGGCTCGGAGTCGGGAGTTATAAGTTCTGATTTTACAGGATTAACTGCCACTTGCTGGAATACTGGACGGATGTTAACAAACTTAGTCAAGGTCTTGGTTTCCCTTCTTGTCTTCGGGAATCCTTCGTTTATAAACTCCTCATACTCTAATCTAGAAATACCATCCTTATTTATGTATTTTATTTTGAAAATACTGGTTGGCTGTGAAGAAAGTCCGAGTCTGTTTCTTGCCAAGAAAGTAAAGTAGTAAGTCTTGTTCGTTCTTAAATTCAATACGGTTGCGGCAGAATCTGCCAATAGACCGGCATCGACTCCTGACCCTCTTGTTGCCCTAGTCGAAATAGAGGTCAGTAGTCTATCTGTAAAGTATGTGTAATCGCCAGACTCATCTGGTTCCCTTGCTGCACTATAAATCTCAAAGTTTGAAACACTTGTTATACTATTGTGCTCAATCAGCCCATTCTCTGTACCCAGATAATTGCTTGTCAAAATTCTATTATTGTTTTGATTATCTGAGTTTGTGAGCGAAAATGGCTTGCTCAGTTCGCTTCCATAGCCAGAATAGAATACAATTTTTACTTTATTCTCTTGTCTTCTGATAGGATAGATCTCTACTCTCGGTGCCAAAGGAGGGCTGCTTAGAACAGAAGAAAGCTTTGTAAAGACAGGCAACTCAACTACCTTCATGCAAGGATAGGAGTTGACTTTTAGCAAGTAAGTTCCATCATCTCTTTCATCAACTGATTTGTACTCATATTCACAGCCATGAATTGCTACCATGTAACTTAGACGGTATGTATACTGCTGATCATAAAACACTTGGGTATCTAAAAACTGAATGTCTTCTCTGTTATTGGGAATTAAAATTGTTTGAATCGGTGTTCCAGTAACTGTCGCACCTTGGAACTTGTCGATCTTGTAATAAAGAATTTCTGTATTGCCCGGAATGCCAGCAAATACATCTTCGATTCTCTTTGTTGAGTTAGAGCCTAATACTTCGTCTGTGTACCTGTAGGCTAAGCGACTAAGTGTTTTAGTATAATTTACAACGTCTTCATAGTTGTTCTGGGCGAAATCTAAACTTGGCGCTGCAACATTTGCAAACTTAATTGGGGTCAAGTCATTTGGGAAAGCACCAACACGAGCAGGCGCAAAATCATTTAGCCACTCCAAGAATGAAAAAGTCTTTAATGTTAGTTCCGAGTTCTCTGTTGTTGGGTCGGAGTAAACGTAGGTCCCGTCTCCGATAAAGGATTGTGCATCTTCAAGATGCCATCGCATCAAAAGAGACCCTATGTCGCCCTCAGGATCGTTTTCTTGCTGGGTGGCATAGAATAAAAAGTTATTACCGAGTTTCACAAAGTTCAGCTTTTGATCAATGTCGCCATTTGTGTCTTTAAGCTTGATCTTAGTCAAGAACGGAATCTCTGAGGTATAGTCCAGATCTTCAACCTCGTAACTATAAATACTTGTCTCGTCTAGTTGTGTATTGGCGTTTACAAGATTCGTGACATTTTCCGGAGGGACAAACATCTTAGTAAATCTATTTCTTTGACTTTCAGACTGATTCTTGGCATTATTTGCTAATTTAACATAACTATTCCTACCTGAAACGCCGGCCATTCTTGGCTCATAGTAGTTGACTAATGATTTCTCATTTACAACATCAGAAATGGCACGCTCGTATGGAATGTTATCGCGTAGATAGTTATAGTCCACTGTTACATTTGGTTTTGATGGCTCTGTCAAATTAGCAGAATCTGTTAGAACATCTTCAAAACTATCTGGTATCACAATCTGCGCTGAGTAGTCAGAGTATCTAACGTCAGCTTGAATATCGCCTATAAAACTGGCTGCGATGCTAGGGTCGTAGCCTGACGGGTCAACGATCAAATTTATCTCATAACCGGCTTCTAAGATTGAGTTAGTCTTCAAAGTTCCAGAGATTGCAACACTATCAACAAAAATTCTAAAAGGTATAAACCCTGCTCTTTGGTATGCCAATGTTTGACCATCGTTGACCCAAGAGCCGAGTCTCTTGTAGAAAGCATCAGCAATTTCTGTCTGACTGTTATCTACAATCTGTGAGTTTGCAATTGTGATCTTTTTAGGCATTTTAGTAGCCACCCGTAAAAGTAGTTCCAGCATTAGAGGTGGCCGTTGATCCAAACAATGTTGTTCCACCCTGATTTACTGTAGTTGGTGTTGTTCCCGCAGACTGACCTGTTGTCGATCCTGCTGTAGTTGCTGACGGTGGAGCTTCCAAATCAGGACGATCAAACTCAAATCTGAGTTCCTTGACTTCCTCTGGCTGCTCCACATAAACAGAAGTTGAGAAGTATTTCTCAAAAATGTTAAAACCGACACTGTTGTATTGTGCTATTTGTTCTCTCGTACCTTGCAGGCTTATTGAAAGTTGTGGCATAGTAGGGGCAGTCACAGTGCCTTGCTGTACGACGTCTTCAAGCGGAACTTGATTTGTCGCTGCATCAGCGTCTTGTAGTGCCACAAAGTTGGTCTCAATAATTCTTGTCTTTACTTTGTCATAGAGATTAGTTAAAAACTCATCGTTATTGTATGTCTCTACTTTACACAAATACTTTGTACCGGGACCAAGATTTTGGCCCTCTAAGATAGCAGTAGTTAGGTTTTCATAGATTGGATTCATTGAATCGTCAAAGTTAGTTAGAACCTTTACTCTTCCAATAAGTGAGTAATTATAATAATAATACGCTAAGTGGTTTGTGTCAAATAGATTTAATGCTGAGCCGTCAGGGTTCAAAATAGTGTCTGAACTATTCTCCCTTGCCGAAATGGCAGTATACTGAAATGGTAGTTCTAGTGGTAAATCTATTTGTAGATTTTCACTGTAAGATTGCACAAATGGATTAGACAAACTATCATCTTTGAAGTTAGCCAGAGCATCATCGTTTACGACTGAGCCCTGTATTGCCTTGGAGAACACTAACGGTAAGCGTGTAGAGATCTCATCCAAGTTCATCAACTTGCTTACATCTTCTTGATTCTCTACTTCTGATCTGTTGCCAAATGTGGACAAGAAACTTGAAGCACTATCAAAATCAAAATCTATTGAAATTCCATTTGTTGATAAAGAGTCAAGAATACTAACGTATCTATAAAATTTAAGATCTTTTGTGTTCAACAGATTTTCTTTCTTGTTTCCTGCTTTTGTGGTTGAGAAGTCAAGTTTACCAGAGTATTTGTCCTGTAATGTTTGTCTAATAGAATCAGTGAGCAGGATCGACAAGTAGTCCAAATACTCTGCATTGTTTTCGATCTCGTTCAAGTCTTTCTTTTGTACTCTGTAATCTCTGTCTAAAAACACAGTGTATGGCTTGTAGTATGTTAAGAAGGTTTCGTTCTGCAACGGATTTGACAATGAGTCGTCAATTCTTGTGGTAGACTCTAAGGCTGCTCGGGATACTATCGGCATGAAAATGGGTGTTCTAATTCCCGCTGCACCGGGGGCATACAATGGGTTGTTATAATCGTGGAAACTAATACCAACAGTGTCCTCAAAGTTTAAGTTGATGACCGCAGACTCTCTACTGACAGTGATCTGTTTTGGCTCCTTCCCAGATGGCGTTGCATCAATCTGTACGGCTCCCATACTATTAGTATTTACGCCAAACGAATTAGTCAGCAAGGAGTACAGTTTTTCGTAATTATCATAAACTTTCTGCAATTCATAGAAATTACCAGTTTCCGGATTAGTTGCAAAGTATAGTGAGCGATACAAGTTCTCTGGAGTTACAACACCAGAAAGATCGAAAAAGAACGCAAGTGCAGATACCATCGTGCCAAGCAAATCAGGCAGTTCAAATTCTTCTATGTTCTTTGCAGAATCTTTAAAATCACCGTTCTCATCATAGGCATTTGGGTTACTTAATTTTGAGTATAGTTTTTTGAAATCTGCTAATTGTGCCCCGACTTGCTCTATCTTATCATTAATGAACTTTGTCAATCCATCTTCCATGTTGATTCTTACTTCGTAGTGGAAGTCAGACTTACGATAAACAGGCGCTACCTCATCGACAAAAGAAAACATCCTGAATTTATTCAAAGGCTGTCCAAATGTTCCCTCTTCGGCGTCTTCGTAGTAAACATACGTTGTGTATTTATCTTCGGAAGTTAATTGTGAACCAGCAATGTTTTTTGTGCTAACTCTGGTCTTTGGGCTACCGGGCTTGAATGCAGTTGAAATAATTGTTTCTCTTATTTCGCCGTTATCAAGGTCGGAGATTCTATCAACCTCAAAAGAATCCACATAAGAACTCTGCTGAACGTAGACCAACTCGTTAGCATCTAGACGATCAATCATGGAAGAATAAACAGAGTTTTCTCTTAAAACCTTTTCAACATCCATAAAAACTAGATTGCTGACGTTGTTTGCTATCTTAGTATTTCTAAACCCCTTCTCTTTTACAATGGTAGAAATTACTTTGCTAAGCCCAGTCACCTTGGGTATAAACGAAAGTTTTTCTGCTGTCTGCGTGTCTTCAAATACTTTTGTTTCTTCGATAAAGTTAAAGTTTGCATTCAAAGTATCGAACACAGTGTCGATGTCTGTCGCTCTTCGATCAAACACCTTATAAACATTTGTCAATGTGGGAATCAAGATGCCATGAGGTTCGGCAGAATGCTTGAGCCCTTCCATGTAATCTGAGGACTGAGAATTGTCAGGAGTATGCCTATGTACGCCACCGGCCCAGATCTGGCCTGCTGCGTTTAGGAAATAGTATTTTGAGGCTGGGGTTGTGCCAGCAGTAAGCGCAATCTCACCAGTAATCTTTCCGTAGAGCAAGTTTTCGGAGGACAAAGAAGTTCTTGAATTTTGAATATCAGTTGTAGGAACTGTCACAAAGCAAAAAGCGGCCAAGTTATTTGTTTCAATAGTCTGTATTGTTGCTTCAGTGGTGAGTTTATAGTAGTTCATTCCGTTACTTGTCAAGACTTGAACATTGTCAAGTATCTTGCGGAATGGAATTATTTGATAATTCAACTCTCTTCCAGAGATAAGTGATTGTATCTCTTGAAATTTAAAGTCTCCGCCACGAAGTAAGTTAATCTTCTTTCGGTTATCTGCTAAGAGAACATAAACTTGCATACCCTCTTTTTGACTATACTTTCTATAAGTTTTCTCATCAAGCATCAAGAATACTTTTACATCAACTGCAATTGTATCTAGAAATTGCTGCTGTCCCTGAGTAATCGGGGCAGTTGTATACTGGGTGTTGCCGTATTGGTCAACAAAAGGAACACCCGGTTGATCGAAAACATTAATTTCGCTATCACTTGGATAGCGGATAGATACTTCTTCAATAAAAGCAGGTGGTACAATTGTGTCTAATAGAGATGTAAAATTTAAATCAGCCATCGTTTACTAACTAGTCTCCTGCTATTAATTACAGTCATCAGAGCTTGGCAATCCGTTACCGTATGGATCGTCTTGGATTACTGTAACTGGGTCAGTATCTGGGCATGTAATACCGATAACAGCATCCAATGCAAAATCTGGATTGGTGGCTTTGTACTGCGAAGCAACTTCGCAAATAAACGAATCAGGTATTTCATTATAATCGTCTGTGAATAAGTCAAAGTAGAATTCGACGTCACCAGTTGTCGGTGGGTATTTGTCAATTAGGTTTCTATTTCTATCTCTTTGCCTTTTATTCAGATAAATGTTATCATCACTAACGTAAGTGTCTTCTAATTGTTTTACAAAGTTTAGTTTTCTTAACTGATCGTCTCCAAGAAAACTTTGTTCGCTCATGATCTCAAATACTTCTACTTCAAAGTCAGCGAAACTAGAAGGAACTCCTTCTTCTTGAATTGCCAATGTAAGGAACTCTGACTCTACGATAACGACGCCGCCGTCAGCATAGACGTCTTCGGTAGACAAATCTGGATCTGGCTCTATATTCGTGGTTGGCTCAAAGGCGTCATCCACTGCTGTCTTATAATCTAATGTAATGTTTATTTGTGGTATTGGCAAGTCTGGTCTTTCATTGTTGGAAGAAGTATAAAAGTTATTGGCACTTTCAATTTCGTTATCCAAAACAAAGATTTTGATCCTTGAACTACCACTGCCTATGGTATCACACTTGCCCAGTGATTCTCGCTTTGCTATTTCAGTTTCAAAGTCTACGCCAACAATATTTATGCTTTTTGTCTTCTCATCGTTGAGATTAGAAAATCTATTTTTCTGCACTCTTAGGTATGGAGTGTCTGTTTTAATTCTACCATCAATGTCATTCTGGCCTTCTCCAGAAGAGGAGAAATTATAATTGACCCCTTCATCAGAAAAGGAATAAAAAACTGGCTTGAACTTTCCCATAGATAACAGATCTTCACCGTAGTTGGTAAGTTTCAATTCAAGAACATTCTCTTTTTGATTGAAGAAAGTCATTAATTATTTCCTCCATTAGGGAATGGATTAGGTAGATTAGTGTTTACCCCACCAGTATTTACTGGATTGTTGCTTCCGGGCCTACTATCATCAATAGAGTCAAGAGTTTGGCCGAATGCCGGAGCAGTAGTAGGATCAGGATCCGGTTGTCCTAAAACATCACCGAAATTGGTACCAAGGGCTTGCAGAGCAGCATTCTGTGCTATGATTGAATTGTCTACGACCTGAGTTGATAACATGCTCACATCAACGTCAAGTTTACCCATTTCAACCAAGCTGAAATGGTCATAAGGCCAGTTGTAGCCAAACGGATTATCTTCGCTAATAGCTGGTAGACCGGTTCCAGATCTGCCCAAAATATCTTTCTCATAATCTGTTCTAGCTTTTTGCTTGACTTTGAAAACCATCCATTGCATATCTTCTTCAACTGGAGCCTTCTCGTAGGCATTGGAATATTTTCCAAGAAGCTGTCTTGAAGTAAGTGTGTGTGTTACTTCTTGTTCTACTTCTTCAATTACTTGCCCAGAGGGAGGAGTAAGATTCTGCCAGATGTAGCTTAGATCGTTTTTGTCAAATGTGTGTTCAAATTCAAAGATATACGCACTATATGGATCAACATTGCTAGGATAATTTATAAAGTCGAGATAAGGTGGGAAGTGGTATCTCTTCATCTTTTGGATTTGACGTCCTACACTGTCCAGAGAATCTACAGAAGTAGCGTCATTGATGCTGTTCACCAGAGTTCTTACTCTTGCAAGTTCTTGACTGTTGCTCGCTAAATTGAACAACTGCTTAGTTCCTTCTACGTTTCTGAATGGAATAGCTACGATAGCCTCTCTGATTGTTAAGCCAGACTTAAGGTCACCAAGCTTTACAGGTTCTTCTGGGAATCCGCAAATCTTATTCAGTGATTTGCCCTCTTGGTTTGTGACCAATGGCGATACAGCTACGTTAGTAAATCCAAATGGCCGTACTGTGTATGCGTTTCCGGCACCACTTGCTCCAACACCGTTACCATCACGGCCAGTTCCAATTGTGCCACTTGGGTGGTTAAATAACCAGCTATCAGGAATAGGTTCTACCGACAGATAAACTCCCTCATTTTCATTTGGTATTCTTCCAAACTGATGCCACATGCCACGAGGTACAGAGGCTGAAAGTTCTCCGTTGGGTTGTGTTACAGAGTCATAAGAAGCTAGGTGATTGAAGTTGAGAATAGGAGTTTCAAACTTAAGCTCAATAGACCATCTTGCGTTGTCCCCTTCACCAACTGTCTCAAAAGCATTCACACTAGCAGATAGCTGCATAGCATTTGAATTCAAGTTTCCGTCTCTTGCCGGCAAGTCTTCTCCGGGGTTGACTCCGGCATCCTTATCAAAACGCCAATGCTTGATAAATAGACCATCCTGTCTAGCCGTTGCAGTTGTATCATCAGGGAAGTTGAAAATTAGATTGTTAGTTTGTGGATCTCCGCTAACAACCGGCTTGAATGGCTTGAGGCTATTGGCATCTGAGCCGGAAATACTAGTCCCCTGTGGCACATAAATAATATCAATCCAAGCTTCGCCGTCATAATAAGGTGGCGTAAATGGAAGGTTATGACCATTGAGGGAATCAAAAGCGCCGGAGAATGCTGCTACTGCTTCGTTTGAATCTTCTATACCAATTGTCGGTGGCCCAAATGCAGACGGCCTAGAATACATATTTAGTGTTGGTCTAGAGTATACTGCCGCTGTTCCTGCGTTCGTGAACGAACCGGTTCCGATTCTCGCTTTGGCATTATTAGTTTGCGTTGTGATACTCTCGTCTATCGTAGATACTAGCTCGTTACTGATAAAGAAGAAGTTGTTTAGCCCATTTGCAGTATTATCAGGAGTTGCACTATTAGAAACTGCTAAACTAATTCCATCTTCTAGAATTTTTGATGTTACCTCAACCACAACAAATTCGTCATAAGGATCTGCTGTTGCACAATCAGCGCCTTGGGGCAAGGTAGTGTAGCCAATAGTTGCGTCAAAGCTACGAACTGAATAATTTGGGTGCAAGCTTATTACAGATACCAAGTTTGAAGCAATTGTTTGGTAATTGACTGGTGCAGGTGTTGCTGCATCTGTGCTGAATTGGAAAACATTTCCTGCTGCATTGTATTCTGAGTCTTGGTCTCCAACATCATCAGAGTTGCCAGTAATAGTCCAAGAACCTGCTGTTGCCCCTGAAAGCGTGAAAGAAGCTGTAAAAGCAGAATTCCAATTTGGATCTTTGCCACCTCGTAAGCAATCGCCTTCTGCTTGCGAAGTGTCTACCGTACCAGCAACTAGACCTTTATTGATATAGATATAAACTGCTGGGGCTGCTACAGACTGAGATATTATTTGAGGTACCGAATAATTGCCATAACTACCAGAGTTCCGCTTTGGTTTATCTAGGGAGCGGTACATCTTGATTCTCATGCCATATGGCCTACCGGGCGTAACCTCACCAAAATCTGCCTGAGGTTGTGACAAAATTCTTGTGGTCCTAGAGTCGGTCAGGAAGAATCCAACAGATTCTGCAAGATAATTATTTATCATGTAGGTGTATAAATTATTCTGGCTGAGGATGTCAACCTGATTTCTTAGCTTTGTTGAAACTCCATTGATTCTGGTGAACTGCGAGTCCTCGTTGTCAACTATTGTGATGCCATTTAATAAGCTCGGCTTATACAAAGTTTCAAAATCAAGTCTTTGATCAAAGCTGCTTGAGAAAGAAGGTACACGATTAAGGAAGACTCCTAGAGCAGAATCAGTTGTTTTATTGATACCCCTAGATAGTGGTCTAGTCGCTCTTGTATAACTTGCGGTAAAGATAGGATAATCAACTGCCATGCCAGACTTAATTGAATTATAAAGAAGTCCCGGCGCAAACAAGGTCTGCATTATTGGCCTGAGTTGATTTGTGTCACTGACTTCTTCCGTAATAAACTCATCGGGAACGGTGAAAGCATCTGTTCCGTAAGTATTGAAGAACTGTTCAACAATTTGCGTAGATCGTTCAGCAGGAAAGAAGCCATTATAAGGTAGGAACTTTTTGATTCCTCTAAACTTCAAGGTTAGAGTAGCAGGTTCCAAATCATTATCTGACGCTCCCTCTTTTACATCTCCAAAATACTTCATAAGATCACTGTGAGAGTAAATCTTGAAGAAGTCTTGTTGAGAAGAGTTCTGCGGTAGCCCTCTCAGTAGCGGACGATTTAGATCGGAAGATGGGTTCGCTTGCTTGATTTTGAAGTTTTCACTGAAGGATTCTTCATCAAAAACTGCCTCGCTTGGAGTTCCAACAAAATCAGAAGAAATGTATTCAGGAATAATAGATAGGTCTTTTCTCTTTGTTTTGATGTCTAAATTATATTCATCATAAGTGTCGTAAAAAGGTTCTGCGGATTTTGGCATGAATGTCGAGATGCCATTAGAAGAAGTAAAGATGCCTGCTTGTGTATCAACCTCCCATTTAGCGAACCCTGAACCGATTAGAGAGTAGATATTTCCGCTGGCTCCGCCTGCACTTGGATCGAAAGAACTAATCTTTGTTCCTCCGCTAAGCTCAATATCTAATCCATGTGGCGAAACAACAGATCGAACTTCTTGCATAAAATGATTTCTTGCATATGTAGGCTGGACATTTAGAGTTTTTGCAGAACCTGTCTGTGCAACACCACCGGGACTAGCCTTGTACTTATTGTATGTGGTAAAGTTCTGAAGAATACCGGGGTTTCTTGTATTAGCTGGGGACGCAGCCGTATTGGCACCCGGAGTGTTGATCCCGCTGGCTGAACTGCCGCCAGATTTGAAGCTGGCCAATTCAAACCGTCGAAACACATCAAGATCCCAAACAGATCTCAAGTAAAGAGAATCGTCATCTCTTACGCCATAGGGCTTTCTTAGTGGGCCGTCGTCACTTCTGTTTTGTGCATCATCACGCCAGAAGTTAGAAACAAATCCAATTCTTTCTCGAACCTTTTCTAAGTACGAATTCTCTTCCGATGGCCAAACTGTTTCGCGATACTTGACGCCATTCAAGGTAAAGGTATTGTCCTCCGTGAAGGTACCGATCATACTGTCAAATGTTGATTCATTGCTGCCGGCAGAAACTCCATAAGAATCATTAATTGCATCCTGCGAGAAAAAGACTTTTTGGTTTCCATTTTCTATGTTCAGAATGTATGGATTGCCGTCTATAACAGCGTTGAATTCTACTGGGTCATAACGACATGTCACAACTGACTGCGTTGTGACTACTGTCGTCTCCTCTATGATAGTTCTTGGTACTGGATCGGGCACCAACCTAGATGTTCTAGCAGGGTATAAATAAAGATTGTTGGCTGTCAAATAACGATTCACTCTATTTTCTTTTGCGCGGACTTGCTTAAATGTTGGGTACCCATAAGGTCCATTTGTATTAAGAATAAAATCGTTCAACAGAACACTTGACGTAGATGGGAATGTCACCGTTAATGTATTTGTATCTATTGTTGGAACTGCTGTCTTTAAACTATCTGTTATAACATAGAGGTTTGCCCCCACAAACGAGAGTGAAGAGTTACGATCAGAACCGGAAGTAAATACTATCTCGCTTACAACACCAGCAGATGTTGAAACTTCGCCGGTCGGGGTTTGATACCCCAAAACATAACTTGATTCGTAAGACGAAGTGATCCACGCATAGCGAAGTTCGTTACCGGGCAGTGAAGAAACAACATAGTAATTGTCATAGAGAGTCTTTGTTGTATCAGATGCACCAGAACCAGTACCAAAATCGTCAGCAGAACCAGAGTAGCGGACCAAGCGGCCTGCTCTCTGTGTCTTGTGGAAACTTGGAACTCCGATACCAAATGTAG
>VMHT01051493.1_pt1 | contig 12037 bp, 9 predicted proteins | sample 4693611 | NCBI WGS metagenome assembly VMHT01 (sample SAMN12280063, study PRJNA550983) | marine metagenome | isolation source: seawater sampled from same location over 5 years 0.02-0.2 micron viral filtrate | place: USA: collected off the coast of southern California halfway between the port... ...
CTGGAGTGTTGTTACTGTCATCCATTACTACTCTAAAAGCATATAGACCTTGTCTCTGTACTACTGATTCCAAGAATGGATTTACAGCAGCTAAGAATCTATTTCTTGTAGCGTTAGTATTCTGCTCGAAGATTAAGTTCTTAGCTTGGTCGCCGATGAACTTCTTAAGAGCGATTAATAATCTTCTAACATTTACTCTGTCTAAAGCTGAAGCTTTCTTCTGTAATGTCTTTTGACCAAATACTGCTATACCTTGTCCAGGGAAAGTAGCAATTGGATTAACATTAGCTGAATATAGTTCGTCTCTAGAACCTCTAGTAAGTTTTCTCTCTGCTTGAATTACTGTTGGTATACCACCTCTTACTAAACCAGCAGGTGCAAACCATGGCGCTGTAGCACCATCTGTGAATGCATATACTCCTGGTATTACTACTGAAGCAGGACAGAATTCATTTTTACCAGTTGCACTAGCTAACTGTACCCATGGCCAGTACGCAGCAGCATATGAACTGTTAATTGCAGCACTCTTTCCTTTTACTTGAGCGACTGATCCTCCGTAGCCATATAAATCTGCTACTGCGATACAATCTCCTCTAGTCTCTGCTAATGAAATAATAGCATCTAATGGAGTTATGTGAGCTGATACACTATAAACAAGTCCTGGTGCAGCGATGATATTAAAGATATATTCATCCATGTTCTCCAGCATTGCGATAGCGTCAGTGTATGAACTTGCATCTATTCCTTGAGTTACTGTGTCAATATTTTTAAAGTAGGTATTCCCTCCGTTTACTAAGTCTCCTGCAGCTCCGTGGAATGATCCTGAGCCTGCTTGAGGTAAAGATAGTGAGTAGGATTGTCCGTCTATATCGTTATTAACAGTTACACCATCGTTAGCTAAATAATTAATTGTAGGTAAGCTTACTGATGCAATTCTAATATATTTAGATTTGTTAACGTGTTCTCCGTTTACTTTTAAGAAAGTATCTCCGTCTTGAGTTGTCTTAGTTTTGAATTGGTTACCAATTTTCTTCTCTATATAGTTATCAGAATCTGGGTCTAATGATAATTTAGTGAAAGTTTCTAATACTACTTTCTGCTTTGTATTATCATCTCCTCTTCTAATTAATAATGAGAATGTTCCGTCTGCACTGTTAACGTTAGCAATTTCCCATCTTAAGTTATCTCTTGATCCAGATACTAATGAGCCATCTGAGTTTTCAGATCCGGCATCACCTGCTCCAGTTGAGTTATTTAAAATGTTACCTTTAGATAAGGTAGCTAATGAGAAAGGAATTGAGTTAACAACGTCTCCGTCTACTAATGCGTTTAATGATACTTGTGAAGAAGTTACTACATCTCCAGCATCTAATAATATTGTGATATCACTAGTACCTCCGATTTGTGCACTTGATATTGTTAAAGTATCTCCTGAAGCGTAGTTAATACCGCCTATAACAGATATTCCAACAACTGCTCCGTTTGCATCTACGTCTACTAGACCTGCAGCATTTTGACCAGATCCTCCAGCTAACGTTACTGAAACGCCTGTTGCTTGAGTAGCATCTGATGAGTTACCGGTAATTGAACCTAATAGTTCGTTAGCGCCTGTTTTTAAGACTCCTGATCCTAAAACTCCTGCTCCAATAGTTAGTATATCTGATACTGCATATCCTGATCCTCCAACCGTTACGTCAAAGTTAGTTACTGCACCTCCTGCAACTGTTACTGATGCTTGAGCGCCGTTACCTGAACCACCGGTTAGGTTAACTGTATAGTTACCTGAAAGACCGTCACTTATGTTAGTCTGTACTGCTAATGTATCGTTTGCTATTACTAGAACTCCACTTTCTTTGGAAGCTTCTATTGTACTGTTGTTTGCATGAGTAAAAGAACCGCTAACTACTCTTGTAATTAATGCTGAATTTCCTCCTTGTGAGAAATAGTTCTTTACTGTTAAAGAAGTTAAGTACTCCTGATTTGTTGAACCAGACTTAAATGTTACCCCAAATAATCTTTGATACTCGCCGTACGAAGTGATGAGCGTTGGCTCTTCAACTGGACCTTTAACTGTTGGTCCTATGAAGGCAGCGCCTGCTTCAACTGGTGCAGGTTGGATAAAAGAAATATCATTTTCTCTGGATAATACGCCTGGAGATATTAATGTTTCTGCCATGTTAGTTAAATTTAATATTTGCTATCTTTAATAAATATGTTCGAGCTTTCCAAACCGACCTCAGTGTCTTCTGGTATTTGCCTACATATATAAATAGAGAAAGAGGACCCAAAACGTCCTCAATCACTAAATAAAACTATAAAAAATAAAAAATCTATTTTTCCGCTGGTTGCTTTATTTCACCAGTATCTAAATCTACAGAGACATTACCATACTTTTCTGATAGTTCTTTAGCTAAAGATTGATCATCTTCCTGTAACGATTTACTGTAATCTAGTGCAATATTTTTACGATCAATTATCTGGAGTTCATATTTAGATAATGCTAAAAGTTCTTTATCTAAGATTTCAGTTCTATTTTTAATATCTTGAACTCTTTCAAATTCTGCTTTATTAAGCTTTTTTCCTTTTTTCTTTGCCATAATAACGTTTATATAATAATAAATATAAGAACTCTATCTCTAAAGTCCAACTTTTAATTAAGTTTTTTTAATAATACTTTCGTATCCAAATTCTTTTAAATTTAAATTAACCCAACTCTGTAGTTGAGGAGTATTTAACCAATGGCTACTTGCATGAGTCATAGGAAATACATCTGGAGGTATAAACCCGTTTTTACAAACAAAGTTATTACCGCTATGTAGTTTATTTTCAAAGTAGAAATTATCTTCGGAATCTACCCATTGACTTACCATCTTATATAATGATGTAGCATTTATATTTAACTTTTTGCAATAGTAACCTGTAAAGAATTGTTCTGATATATGCCAATGTGGGGTATCTTTTTTAAACCTATCTTTATATTTTTTGTATCCTTCTAATACTTCAGTAAAGACTTTATTTGCTTTTTCAAGATTTACAACTCCTATTACAGACATATTGTATATATAAGCTAAATCAAAACGAAATATATCATCTTCTTCGCTTACAAAATCTTTCCATGGATAAACATAACAATCATAAGCTGATTGAATATTAGCAATAGTATTTAAGCTATCTAAATCTATATCATCATGAGCGAAAAAGATATCACAGGGATCGTTCTGTAAAGGTGCAAATAAAAATGTATCTCCATCTATATGAATTGCTGGTTTATCTTGTCTAAGTAGAGAATAAAATTTACCTGCTGAAGCAAATACATCATAATAGGCAACAAAATCATCTGGTATTACTTCTATATTATCATATAAGGATGCTATACCAGTTTCTTCTAAATAATCTATTACTTTTTGGTTACCCCAAAACTCTACCTCGCCATATACTTTTTTTGCACATATGGCACTTAAAGCTTGCGATCTAAAACTTACTGTTTTATCCGTTCCTTTAAAGTTAAGATTAGAATAACTGTGAAGTATTTTAGGCATTTCTTGTATTACCGTAATGTATTACTTTGATATCTTTATCTGTAGTAAATGCTCTCCATGGATCTACAACTACGGAACCTTCTGGAAAATCATAATCGTGATGTTTGCCCATATGTCCTAGCAAGTAAACTGCTTTGATTGGTTCTGTTGGATCATATATAACTTTTTTATCTGAGCCATATGTTTCACAGTAGTACCCTGTAAGTATAGAAGAAGAGCCGTCTAGGTAATCTACATCTGGTTTATAAGCTTGTCCTAATACAACAATAGGTAGGTTTACTTTATCAGATTCGTCTACTAATTTTTCAGCTAAATTTTTAGCTTGAACTTCTCTTGCTAACATTATAGCATCAAATAGATCGTATCCTAAATCTAATTTTTCAGCCATATACCTTAGAGCAATATTATCTCTTGGATGACATCCTCCTCCATCTCCCATACCAGCTTTCATATAAGCTTTACCTAATATTCTATATGTTGATCTTTCTAATGCTCCTGTTACTACGTCTACATTAATATTACCTGATTTCTCAGCGACATCTTGAATCATATTTACTAGAGCTACTTTCGTAGATATAAATGTATTATAAAATATTTTTATACCTTCTGCTTCATCCCAAGTACCTACTTCGTATCTAGTACCTTCAGCTATAAATGTTCTATAAAATTCTAACAGTAATTTTGCATCTCCCGTCATAGAACCATCTTCAGTACCTATAATAACCATCTCAGGATTAACCATATCCCATTTTACAGTCCCCATTGCAATTAAATAAGGGTTGTATATGAATCTAGCATTATTAATTCTTTCTATAAACTCTCTTCTAATGGTACCTGGTAAAACAGTTGAAATTAAGACTACTAACTGGTCTTTATTTACATGCTTATTAACTTCGTCTAATACTGTATTTACAATACTATAGTCAAAGTCTTTATTCTTTAATCTGGAAGTTGGGTATCTACCATCGTAATCTGGATGATGAGGAGTAGGTACTGCAATAAAGATCATTTCTCTATCTTTACATGCCTTCTCAATAGTATCAACCATGTTAAAATTAGACGGGTTACGTTCTACGACATCGTATCCTACTACATCGTGATTTTCCGCCATTACTTCTGCTGCGTCTTGTCCTAATTTACCGACGCCTATAAATCCTATTTTCATAACAAGTTATTAAATTTATGTCCTGTGTAATTTTTGTAAAGTTCTTCGCCTTCGTCTAATTCAGTTCCGTAAGCTTTGGAAATGTTAGTTGCGTATGTTCCGCCAAACCTAGTAACAATTAAATGTAGAACGATTGCTTTGATATAAATATCGTCTTTTAACGAACCTAGAAGATGCATTACTCCACCAAAATTATAATCTTTAATCTTAAATATATCTTCTACTTTATTAATAGTAATCTTATCATTTATATAAGTCTTACTAACTATACTGAAAGGTAACTCTCCTTGATTAGATACAGCGGTAAATACTCTCTTACTGTATGTATGTACATCATCTCGAACCATCTGTGCATATTCTTCAGATAGTTTTTTTAATTCTAAATGAATAAATGCTTGCTCTGGAAGACAAAATCGCATGTAGTCAGCATCGATAATATCTTTTACTTTGTAGTAGCTATCTAATGCTCTTTGAGTAGCATTTTTAAATAATTCAACGTCCTGTACTACTACCGTATTCATATTAGGTAATTCTGCATGGTCATAATTACTAGTATAAAAATCGGGCAATTGGTCTTTTGCCTCAGTTAGCGGATTTATATAAGACGTATATATTGAATTTAAACAAGAATAGTCTACTCCTCCTCCAAAATCACTATGTGCAAATAATACTGGTCTGTTTTTTGCTATAGGTACTTTTTCAAATAAGACTGTATCTAAGTCTATATGTATAAAAGGTTGAGTTTGAGCAGCATAAGTTTTAAGTTTTGGTATACTTGGGCAATTAGCATTTTCGTGTTCTAAAACTAAAGTATCAATTCTAGTAAAGGGTATACCTAATCTTTTAAAAAACTTTGCTTGCTCTGGGTTTGTATATAACTCAACATCCTTATATAATTTTCTAGCTTGTAGTACGCTTAACATAAGTACGTACGCTATTTTTTTAGGTAAGAATCTTTCTTGACCTTCAACATAATTATGAGGAATGTAGCTATAAACTATTTTCATTAATAATAATATAAGATTTTATTTTTTGAAAAGCAACTTTATCTTGTTTAATTGTTCTTCATAACCCAATTCAAGAGCGACCTCTTCTATAACTTTTTGCACACCCACACTAGCAAGATGGTGGCTAAATACATGATGATAAGAATTATGATTAATAAAGTAATCTTTATCAAAGATATCACTCCAGTTTTCTATCTGACCTTCTTCTTCGTTGTAGTGTATAAGAGTAGGATTTTTATCTAGGAAAGGATACCATTCATGTTTATTATATTTCAAATGAGCATGTATTAGTAACTGTTCTAAAGCACAAGACGTTTCTCCTTTATCCCAATTTTCTCTATGTTCTCTATAATGCTTTAATATAGGTTCGATAGCTACTTTGTTAAAAGTATCTGGATCATTAATCGATGTTACATTCATATTGGGTACTTCATCAATCTTAGCACAATCTCCTTGGTACCACCAATTAGGTACGATATCTTCATGATAGTTTAACCAGTCAATATAAGCAGGAGATAATCCTCTTACTGTTAATATATCTCCATAACTAAAGTCTTTTAAGTCTACATGAGAAAAAGCAAAAGGTTTATTAGCTATATTTTCATCTAACTTATTAATTAGGAAAGTATCATAATCGATATGAATGAATGGTTCTTTTTGTTTTGCATATACCAGTAATTTAGGAACAGCAAATGGACCAAAAGTACTTTTTATGTTATTATCTAATTTTGAAAAACCAGTATAAGGAATACCTATTTCAGATACAAGATTAATTATATCTAAAGTAGAATATAGAGTAATATTTTTATAATGTTTTTTTGCATAATGAGCACTAACTAACATACCTAGTAGCTGATGATATTCTATAGTTGGATTTTTATCATTCTTAAATGAGAACCATTCATCTCTTTCGCCAATATCTTTTTTTCTTTGGTTGACGTATGTATGTATTATTCTTTTCATCTAATCAACATCTCTCTATTATTAATAAAATTATTTAGAGGGAGATTATTTAACCACTTTAAATGAGGAGGTTCAAATAATCTTTTTTTAGCAATTTCTATAAACCTTAATCTATTATGTTCTCTAGTTTCTTTAGTTAACTTCCAAATATCATTATAGTTATATTGTTCTAATTTTTTAACTTCCTTAGTTAGTAGGTCTGTTCTTTCTTCAAGATCTTGAGTAAAATCAAAACTATAGTCTATTATATTATCAAATACTTTAAAACCGTATTTAGTTAATCCAGTATTCATACCAACTGCTCCTTGAATTAAAAACATTTTTGAAAATGCTAATGCTAACCAAGTCTTTTCTGTATAGAAAGGTATTATATCATCAGATTCTGATACTACATTTAAAGGTGTTTCAAAATACTGTACAGGAGGTTTCCACATATTATGCATATCTTCTGTAAATGGTTGGTCTAATATTCTTTTTTCACCTCCGTAGTATTTAAAATTACAATTATAGTTACCTCTATTTAACCATGAAATATGTCCATGATTAAGTACTGCATTTTTAGAAAAGTAATCCATAAGATGTTGCCTATGAGTATGAGCTAAGTTATTTAAACTAATGAAAAGTCTATTAAACTCAAAAATAGGATAAGGAGTAAAAAGTATCTTATGCTCTTTACCGGTACTAATATCTAGTTGTTCATAGGTCTGATGTAAGAAGTACATAGGGTTAGATACTATAGTACAGTTAGGTAAGCCTCCTACAAAAGTATCTTTATCTGAATAGTAAGGTAAAAATATTTCTCCTCCAGTTATATAATATACTTTTATTCCCTTCTTTTTAATTTCATTATAGAGAGGTATCCATTCATTTCCGTCATCATTTTCTGGAGTTCTAGCTTCTGAAGCACCGTAATATACTAACATATCAGGGCTATGTGTAACTATAGAGTTAAGCATAGCTTTAGGAGATGATCCTTCTGCCCATTGATTTACTGATAATATTTTCATAATGCTTTGTTTAACCAAAATCCTGTGCTAGTATTAAATAGAATTTCATTTTTATACTCAGCCCAAATTTGAGTTAATTCTTTAGGTATAAACTTTTTATTTCTTAATATATCTATAGCTACTTTTCTATTGTATTGAGCAGTATCTCTCAATATATTATAAATATCTTCTGGGGAATATTTTTCGGTTACTCTTTTTATTTCTTTTACGTATGCTTCTACTCTAGCTTCCCACCATAATATTTTATCAAAATCATAATTAAATATTTGATCGTATAATTTAAAACCATATTTTCTTAACTTAAGATTAGAATATGGAGATGCAAATATAATAAAAGGTTTACCTAAGAATAAAGGTATGAAAGTTTTTTCAGTATAAAATGCAGTATTTAATGACGTTTCAGAAACTACTTGAAATGCTGAGTTATAGTATTCATCTGGGAGTTCATATGAGTTACGTACCGGTAATTTTTCTACGTAAGGCCATCCTTCTGGGTCTCTTTCAAATTTATCATCAAAGTTATTCTGATAAGTATTATCAAAATATTTCCACTCATAATTCTGAGCTTGAGGATTTTCAGGTAAGTGCCACGTTATTAAATTGTCCTTGTTTAAATTATTTTTATATAGTAAATCAACCATTCTACATCTGTAGTATCGAGGATTACTATTCATACTTAAAAAATGATATTTAGGATTATGAATATTTTTTCTATCCTCAACAGAAATCATAGGATAGTTATCTTGAAAATTTATAGCTGATTTATATAGCCAAGCTAGATCCCAAAATACATGCTTACCTGGGTAGCAATGTCCATTTGATTGTTTATTATAGAAATCTAATTCATGAGTATAGTCTTTTGAACCTCCGTAAATAAAAGTAAAGTTAAGATTAAGTTTATTACATTTTTTAATTAACTCTTCTCTTTTATGACTATCTCCTAAATCTTCTTCTTCTAAACAAAAGAATATAGGATTAGGATCTATCTTATCTTGATTATCAATAAAATAGTCTACTACATTATACTCGTAAGCAGTATGTGGTTCTTGCCACTTATCAGACCATATTTCAAAAAATTTATCCATAAGGTTGATTTTTTAAATGTCTGTCTACTTTATTATAATTTGTAGTATCATGTAAAGCAAAACAATCTTTAGAGGGGTATTTTAAATCTTCTGTAAATATAGGAGGGTAAGGATCTTTATCTATCTTATTTACCTTATCCCAATCTTTATGATACTCCGCCCATTTTATAGCGCTTTCGTAATATTCTTTTTTCTCTAGGTTTTTAAGATAAGGAACTTCTAATACAGGTTTTACTATTTTATGAGCATACTGATAATGAGCATATGAATTAGGGTGATTATCCCACTGTGCTTCTAAGGTATTATGGTACTTAACATAGTGCTTATCTTTACAGTAGTCCCATTTAAACTCTTCTATACTAGGTCTTAAACATCTTCCTGATAAATCTTTTAATGCTTCTCTATATCCCATATCTTCCCATAGTTGTATTTGGTCATGTATAGAAGCAGGGGTTGCAGGTTCACCGAGGAACTTATCTATATCCCAATCAAACATATTTAAGAAACTATATTGACATCCAATTTGCTTTAATGCAAGTTCTAATACATTAAAGTTACTAAGTAACTCAGCTGATGTTTGTATAATGTTAAAGTATTTTTTTACCCATTCGTCTGGGTATATATCTTGGTAGTGTATGTTACCTGCTGATGACCATCCTGCTTCTCCTCCAAGGACTCTATCTTCACGTGCAATTGCAGACCACTGTACTATAACAGTATCTTCCGGTTTTATAAAATCTTTTGAGAGTAAATAACCTATTCTTTGGAATATAAATCTATTACCTGCTCCACCAGCACCTAAATTCTCATATTCATCCCATCCGGGTGCTAACCAATCAGCATAGGTTGGCCATTCAAAATTAGTGTAACTACAACCGCTTATCCAAAGTTTAGCCATTTTTATATATCTTTTGTAATTCTTTTCTAACAGGTCCGTAAGGGTCTTCTAAAAAATGATTATCGTTTAACTTATATTTATCATGAATTTGTTTATAGAATACTTTTGTATTGTGTTCTAAAACATCTTTCATATCGTCTCTTATCTCTCTTAAGGTATGTATTCCTGTAAATCTAAACTTGTTGACTTCTTTTACAACCTTATCTACTCTCTTTATAAAGTCTAATTCTTCATCATATGATTCATCAAACCATTTATCAAATGTTTTATATCCTAAACTTTTTAAATATTTTAAAGTACCTACATTACCTATAACTAAAAAAGGGTGCCCTACTAAAAGAGGTTTAAATATTTTTTCTGATAAAAATAAGGTACCGTCATTGGTTAGTGTTTCGTTTATTATAGATAAAAAAGTAGCTTCGTAATCTTCTAAGGTTAAATCAGTAGCTAAATTATAATCTAAAATTCTATCTATTTCGATTGGTGTTTTTTCAGAAATTTGTTTTAGGTAATTTAATCCTTTTGGCCATATGTGATCATCTATTCCTTTATTAAATGTCCACTTTCCTAAACTCAATCTTCCTCTATTTAATAAATTATTTTGTATAAGTTTTGCTCCTAAAAGAACTCTTTGATGTCTTGGATTACGAGCATAAGAAAGATATAAAAATTTATCATCTACAGGGTTAAATGGTACTTCTATCTTCTTAGGTAATTCATGTAGAGGCATCCAGCTGTCAAACATACAACAAGGTACTACATTAAACGTACATCCTTTCTTTTTAGCAACTTCACTTCCTATCAAGTTTCCGGAAATATAGTAAACGTTACCGCCTGGTATGTTATATCTCTTAATCCACTTTTCAATTATTTCAAAATCTTCATTATATGTCTCTCCTGAGTATCCTTCTAATGTACATATGAATACTAATTTACCTACTCCTGATCTTAGATCGTTTAAATATTGTTCTGATACGCAGCTAAGTCCTATATCTTTATTGAAAGTAAAGTAATCGCCGTTAAATACGTGTACACAGTATAAATGATTTTCACCAGGTTTTAATTCTTCTTTTGTTTTCCAAGTTATATCAAAAGGAAAAAACATATTAGGAGTAACTAATGTATCAAGACTTTCTTGTGGCCACCATTTACCTTCTTCATCAACTATATTCCAATGACCCCACATTTTAGGTAATCTCATTTCTCTTTCTTCATTTACATAAAAGCTTGGAGAACAAGTATTCGGTAGATAGTAATTTAAAATACTATGATAATCTTCTAGACTCATTACTATTCTATTTACTACTTCATATGCATTTTTTAATGCTATACCTATAGGGGAAGGGTTATGAGCAAGTATACGATTATACGCACTAAAGTCTACAATATAATCTCTACTATCTTGAGTATTATGTTTTATAATTTCAAAGTCAATATCAAGTACTCTTTTTAACTCTAATGCTAATCTGTACTTAGTAAAAGTAAATTGATTATATCCTATATTAAGAATCTTTTCTTTCTGAGGTTCATCAATTACTCTGTTCATTAACTGCCTTAAAATTATAGCAGCATCGGTTAACCATAAATGAGGCCTATTTGCATGGGGATCAAAAATTTCTAACTTCTTATCATGGTAAGCATCTAATATAAAGTTATTAATCATTAAATCAGGGCGTGGAACTTTACCTGAACCAAACAATGTTGAAAGTCTAACAATATAGTATTTTGAATTATTTTCTTTTTTAATTAAATCTTCTGATTCTATTTTTAATTTAGAATATAGAGATGTAACTTGTGTAGGAGATTCTTCAGTAAAAGTACCGCCTGATGCGCCATATACACTACAGCTACTAGTAAAGATTAATGTAGTATCATATTCTTTTAAACATTTTAAAAAGTTTCCTAAATTCTCAAGTTCTTCTTTTATTACCTTTTCATCTTTTATATCATTTAATCTAGGTCCAGCTAAATAATATACTCCGTCTACATTTTCCAGTATAGCTTTATGTTTAGAAAAGTTCTTTACATCATCGTGTATAAAAGTAGCTCTTCGAGATATATCAGTTAAATTAGAATATAGTAATTTATCGTAGATAATAACTTCATGTTTATCGTCTAGAAGACTAGATACTAATTGAGTACCTAAAAAACCTGCTCCACCTATTACTAAAAATTTCATTCTCTAATCATATCTGCGGTTACACAATGAAAAGAACCTCCTAAAGTTCTTGAATGTCTTATCTGACAATCTAAAGCTTCGATATTATATTTTTTAAGTTCTTTAATTAATTCTTTTTGTCTATTATCAACAATTACTGTATTCTCATCTAACGATAATAAGTTTATACCTACCCATTCAGAAGCTCTTAATAC
>VMHT01040855.1_pt1 | contig 12036 bp, 15 predicted proteins | sample 4693611 | NCBI WGS metagenome assembly VMHT01 (sample SAMN12280063, study PRJNA550983) | marine metagenome | isolation source: seawater sampled from same location over 5 years 0.02-0.2 micron viral filtrate | place: USA: collected off the coast of southern California halfway between the port... ...
CACCGGGTAGACAGTCCGCAAGGCAAAGAGATCTACAGTCACCGGATGTCGGTGGTGGAACCAGTGTTCGGCAACATCGGCACGAACAAGGGCCTGAATCGCTTCAGTTTGCGGGGCAAAAAGAAGGTGCAGGGCCAGTGGCAGCTATACTGCCTGGTGCACAATATTGAGAAGCTGGCGAATTACGGGCGGATGGTGGCGTAATGCCGAGAGTGGAAGTCCCGGACGAGCATCTGCTGGACACCAGCAATACCGGATCCAGGAGCCCCAAAAGGCCGAAGCGGATGGCCGAACATCGAAATCACGGGAATCGGCCAGTTGATGGCCGCGATAAAAATTACAGGAACCAGGCCTTTGGAATGACTCGGAATCGGGTTTTTCTACAGCCTCGTTAAGTTGCAATAATTATGAATCAGTTCGATGGACCAAACTGGCGAATCAATTTGCTGCCCGGGTGGCTAGGAGAGCATGAAGAAGGTTGCTCAATCGTTTTTCATCCGGAAGGCGTCGGAGCACTCGAGATCAGTAGCTATTCCAAAGAAGGAATGGTCACGGAAGAAGACTTAAGAGGGCTGGCGCAAGAGCACATAGAGGCCGGTGCCAAACTGACGGAAACCTCCGCTGGCGACTTCAAAGGGTTCACTTTAGCATTTGGTTCGGACAATGAATTTTGGCAGCTATGGTATGTGGCCAGTGGGCCAACGGCTCTGTTCATCACATACAACTGCCAGGCAGTCGACCGTGACGCTGAGATCGAATCGATCAAAAGCATGGTCTCAAGCTTGGCTGCAATTTATACCAGTAGGTGAGGCCGACCGGTACTCCGCTACGCTCTGTCCTGTCAGCTTACCCAAGGCGTTAAGAGGCGAGCAGTAAATGCAACAATTGCAGACAATCGAAGACCAGGTTATTTCGGCAGTACAAGACTTTGCAAACTCAATTCGTTCAGGAAGCAAAGTCGTGGCTGATATGTCTGCACTGATTGATGTAACCGATAATTTGCCTCTTTCCAGCTTTGACTACTGGGAGCGTTTGATTCGCTCTGAGTTTTCTTCGGCGTTAAGAGAGTCCAGCACTCCGAAATGGAAGGTTTGGTCAAAGCCCAAGGAATTTATAACCTGGCTTGCCCTGATTAGCTGGGATGGTTACAGGCGAGAAAAAGCTCTACGAGCCCTGTCAGGGGCCGCGCCGAATGCATTCTTTTTTTCTCTAGCAGTTCGCAGGCTTAATGATTGGGTGCCTCAAGTTCGCAAGGCTGCAAGAGAAAAACTACCAGAGATAGCAGGATCTACAGATCCTGATTATGTCGTTGAGGCGCTAAGCATTGCGCTTTCCAATTGGAACTCTTGGGGCAGGATCGAAGAAGGAGATAAAGAAGTTCTTCTTCAAATTATCTGTGAAGAGAAAATTGCAAAGTCTCTTCGTTCTAAGTTGATTTCATCGGCTTCTGGGCCTATGCCATCGCTCTTTTCTCAACTTGGCCGGACACCGATTCTTGACGAAAAAATGGAAGAAATAGCTAGTTTTGCGATTCAGCCGTCGGTTCGAGCTAAAGCATACCGCAGCCTATTTGAAGGGCGGATTGTATGGATGGAAGGCCGGAAATGGGAGTGGACCGATATACGTTATTGTGAAGGCCGGCTAAAGCCTGTCGTTGCTGAGCGCAAGCTGAATGTTAAAGCTCCAATGCTCGAACTATTGAAAAAATCATCTGAAGATCGATCATCTATCGTAAGGCGAGTTTCAGCTGAGATTCTGATACGAGAGCTAGACAGTTTAGGTTCTGTTGCCAGGACGTTTACTGAGCGTTTTATCTCGGATAAATCTCGGCCCGTATCTGAAAGGGGTGAGTTCGCATTAAAGAAACTTGATGAGGCGGAGCGTGCCACTACCTCTTAACAAGAGCATGTTGTCGGACTGGTTTTCCGCTGTGCTCCAAACTAGCCGCAAATGCGAGCGTTAAACGTCACAAGGAAGTTTTCGTGGAATTTCTGTTAATACTGCTCATCCCACTTGGATTTATTGGAGTTTTCCTTGCGGCTCCCTTTTGGATCTCTCGGGTTACGAAAGCCGAGCATGAAGAGGTACTTACTGAAGCCCAAAACTATGAGGGAAAGGAGAGAGACGAGTTCATAGAAGCACAGCGAAAAGACAAACGCCTTGGCGAATACAGCAAGAGCCTCTCTGGAGGAGCGGTACTTATCTTCATAGCCGGATTTGCTCTGCTGTCAGGGGAGCTTTCGATTCGCGGAGGCGACCCAATAGTAAGCCAAGCTAATGGCGATGATCGATTCTTTGCTTTTGTAGGGACTATTTTGGTTTTGGGTGTTTTGCTTGCTGGATACGGGTTGATAGGGAAGTGGAAAAATGGAACGTAAAACAAGTCATGGAAGACGGACGCCTAGGACGCCCCGCGTCGTTCAGCGTTACAGGGAATCACAAAGCAGATCATGAGAAGGGAAGCGTTAGTCGAGCATATTGAACTCAACCCTCTCGGAGAATTCCTGATGGGGTGTGATGCCTACGGCATGACGATCAAAACGAATTTTGGTGAAATTGAGACGTTTAGGGATGTCCCGGTCATGATTGGACAAACCGATTACTCGAAGTTTGTTGAGCAGTCGTCATGCAAAGGTTATCTCTTGATCAAAGGTGCGTTTGCCACCTACATCGTGGATATCAAAGATCAAACCATTAGCGTTTACAGAGCTACTGTGCGTGGCGTTAACAATGAGTGGTGTGACGAAAACCCGATCTACGGCAAAGAAACTCGTCACGTTCAGGGCTTTAGCCGTCACTACCATCTCCAGTTTCCCTTCGTAAGAAAGGATCGTTTTCATCAGGTTTTCCGAGACTATGAAGCCCTGCGTAGGCGTCAAATTCAGGAACTGACCGATGCCCTGTAACAAGTTAATTAAGTTGGTTCCGGCCTTCGGTCTCCACCGGACGCCCCTGTCGAGCCGCCGTTTATTTCAGCGTTATCTTTAAGAAGAACTCACCACATGGAGGTATCTATGCACATTGGACTAATCGGTGGTATCGGACCAGCCGCAACAGAGTTCTATTATCGTAACTTGGTGAAAGCCGATCAGGCATCAGATGGTGATAGCCGTATGGAGCTGACCATTTGCCATGCCCAAGCGAGCGATTTGATACGCAACATTCAGGCTGGCGATGTCGATGCGCAGGTCAGGATTTTTGAAGTATTGGCTAATCGTTTGAGCGCGGCTGGTGCCGAAGCATTGGCGGTGACGTCAATAGCTGGACATTTTTGCATTTCCAAACTGGAAAAAGTATCACCCATTCCCATTATCAATGCGTTGTCTGGACTCGAAAGCGCATTAATTCAAAACGGCTACACAAGGGTGGGCGTATTGGGCAACAAGGTGGTCATGGAGACACGGCTGTTCGATAGCTTTCGAGAGACCGAAATCATTGTCCCGCCTGGCGATAGCCTAAACAAAGTCCATGAAGCCTACATGAGCATTGCTGTTTCTGGTGCTGCAAACGAAGACCAAAGAGAGACCATATTTCAGGCTGGCAAGAAGATGTGTGACGAGCAAGGTGCTCAAGCTGTTGTTCTTGCTGGCACAGATCTTTTCGTGGCCTTCAATGGGTATGAATGCGGGTTCAAATACGTTGACAGTGCTTTGGTCCACATTGATGCCATTCACCGAGCTTCAATGGAAAACTTAGATAACAAATCGCTCTAGTTCGCGGTCTACGGCCGCCAAATGCCCTTTTCATTGCGGCTTTGCCTCCCTTACAAGGACTCCGCAAAGCTTCGCGCTATGGATGCTTAATTGAGATACACGTGCAGATGCTGTGGTTACAAAACTCTGGACGAGCCGTCTGGCGGCACTTACGAAATTTGTGAGTTATGCGGATGGGAAGATGATGGTGTTCAGAGCTCAGATCCAGACTACGTGGGCGGTGCAAATGGCATGAGTTTGCGAGAGGCGCAGCATGCATTTTTAGCCGAAACACCTGAAAGTAAAGATTACCAAAAAGACGAAAGTTGGCAGTTGCTTGAAGCCCCAACCAATAGCGGCCAACTGAAGCGTGACAAAGTAGATTTCGTCGTTGATCCTCGGGGAAATGTGAAAGACGCATAATCAATGCAGGCACGGCGACGCTCATTGCATTGCGCCTTCGGCTCCGTTCCATGGCTGCGCATGCTGTAAGCGTCATACAGTAGAAGGATCTGAGTCAGATGAGCTTGAAACAACATTTTGAACTGATGGCCGAATACAATCGGTGGATGAATGGGAAGGTATATGGAGCCGCAGGCAACCTGAGCAAAGCGGCTCTTTTGGAAGATCGAAGCGCCTTCTTTGGGTCAATATTGGGTACGCTAAATCATATCGTTGTTGGGGATACGATTTGGCTCAAGAGGTTTGCTGCGCATCCAGCAAGCGCTGAAGCGCTACGTGGAATCACTGAGCTAGCGGCTCCCAAAAACCTCAACCAAATAATTTTCGAAGATCTTGATGAGTTGTATAGCCACCGAAAGTGGCTAGATGAGAAAATCATCAAATGGATTTCAGGGCTTACTGATAGTAATTTGGATTTTATTCTCAGCTATCAAAATACCAAGGGTGTGCCCGCCACCAAACGATTTTCCTCCTTGATCTATCATTTCTTCAACCATCAAACTCATCACCGAGGGCAGGTAACTACGCTACTTTCGCAATCTGGCGAAGACGTTGGGGTAACGGATTTGCTAGCACTAATCCCGAATCGGAACAATGTATAACCAGGGGCTCCAGCGAACCGGTTTTCCGGCGCGGTGCGCCTCCAAATCGACCACTGAGCCCAGGTGTTACACATTGCAGGAGGCATCGTGATAGTCATCTATGGAATCAAAGAACACCTTAACCCGATCAAGGCTCAGCTCTCTGAGGTCATTCACGGATGTATGCAATCCGTACTTGGGATGCCGGAAGACAAACGGGTTCATCGTTTTATCCCTATGGAAACCGAGGATTTTTATTATCCTGGTGGCAGGACACCCGCTTACACGGCCATCGAGATCAATATGATGCAGGGTCGAAATCCCGAGACCCAAAAGGCCCTGATCAAGGAACTCTTCAAGAAGATTGAGTCCGTGGTTGGCATATCACCCGTAGATGTTGAAGTCACGATCAAGGAGCAACCGCCACACTGTTGGGGCTTTCGTGGCATGACTGGAGATGAGGCGTGTGACCTCAAGTATTCAGTCAATGTGTAACAAGGCAATCAAATTCGTTCCGGCCCAAAGGCCCCCCACCGGAGGCCCTTTTCAGGGCGCCTTTTATTGCTGGCGTGAAGCACAGGGAGAGAGCGGTGTCATTGTTTGAAACAGAGAGGTTGGTTGCAAGGAAGCTATCCCATCAGGATGTCCCGGTGCTCACCGCAATGCTCAGTGATCCGGAAGTCATGAAATTCTCCGTTCGCGGAGTTTGCGACGAGGAAGCTACTCGAAAGTTCGTTGATTGGTGCCTTGAGTGTTACGCCTCTCAGGGAATAGGGCCATGGGCATTTTGTGAGAAGGAGTCTGGGCATTTTATCGGCTTCTGTGGCATTGGGCCTGAGTTGGTTGGCGATGTCGAAGAATTCAATCTAGGTTATCGGCTGGCGCGCAGGTTCTGGCACCAGGGGTATGCCACAGAAGCTGTAAAAGGTGTTCTCCAGTATGCTTTCGATCAAACACACCGCGAGTCGGTAATTGTTATTATCGAGCCGGAGCACACAGCCTCTGTTAGGGTGACGGAGAAGGTTGGGTTCAGAGATTATACGATTCGAGAATTCCATGCCCGAGCTGTGCGGGTATATCGAATGACGTGCGACGACTGGGCATTGCATAACAAGTTGTCGTAGTTCGTTTCAAGCCTGGCGGCCCTGCACCGGATACACTGCGCTCCGTAGTCGCCACTGAACCAAGGCGTTAAATATCAGCTGAATATGGGTCGCATACGGAAGTTTCTTCATGACGCTGGAAGGCTAAAGCCCTACTATCGATTCTGTTCAAATGTAGCTTCGGGTTCGGGAATAGTGATCGGTATTGGCCTATGGTACTTCACTTTGGTTCCGCTCTTGGCGACCTCGTTTGAGATTGATGTCGCTGAAGCAGCACAACCCGGCGATCCGACCGCATTCTTTGCGGTCACAATGGTTTTGCTATTGGTCGTGGCAATGATCATTTGCGTCCAGGGAGTCTTTTTGGCTCTGGTGTTACTTGGTCGCTTGAGGTTTGCTGATGTGATGTCGGTAATCTGGCGTTTGCGTTACCCTCGGAGTTGGGTCAATTATTAAAAAGCCGCGTCACTCGAACGGCAGTGGTGGGCGATAGCTTCGTTAAAGATATTAAGCCCGCAATGTGGTTAGGTCTTAAGGCTATCTGGTTGACCCAGGAAAATGCACCTCGGGGAACTGAGGTTCGGGTCTTCAGGAGCTTGCGAGACTTGTGCATGTAACCAGGTTGATGGCTACGATGCCGGCATCACGTTGATCTGGAATGCGCCCCTTTGGTTCCTATGCCACAAACTCTACGCACTAACTGGATGAAGAACGTGACTAAAACTCTGTATTTACTGCTGGTGTGTGTCTTGGTTGCTGGCTGTAGCAGCAAAGCCGTGTATGACAATGTGCAGCGAAACAACCGACAGGAATGTGTCAGTGTGCCACCCCCTCAGTATGATGAGTGCATCCAACGTTCCAGTAAGTCATACGAAGAGTACGAGAGGGATCGGTCTGAGGTACTCAAGTCTGAACCATAGAGCCGTGGGCGGGAAAGTCGGGCTCATTATGTGATTACCTTTCGCAGCCTTTCCGCCGCAGTGGTGGCACCCCGAAAACCCGCTTGTAAGCCCTCGAAAACGCCGCTTCGGATTGGTACCCCAGCTCTTCAGCCAGCTCAGTCAATGTCACGGGTGATTGACCAATTCTGAGACGCGCCAGGTTCATCCTCCATTCGGTCAGGTACTGTTTTACTGAAGTGCCTATCACCTCGGTAAACCGGGCGGAAAACCCGGAGCGGGACATGCCCGCGTGCCTGGCCAGCCGGCTGACTGTCCAGTCAGCCTCAGGGTGTGCGTGTATGGCCGCCAGAGCCTTGCCCAGTTTCGGATCTTTCAGCGCGCCCAGCCAGCCTTTGCTGGCTTCCGCGCTTGAGTTGATCCAGTGTCGTATGGCCTGAATCACGATGATATCTGCCAGGTGGGCCATCACTGTGACTCCGCCGGGTGATAGTGCGCGGGCTTCCTGCTCCATCAGTTGTATCAGCGTTGTAAGCTCGGCGGGCAGGGCGCCATCGTCGCCTTTGATGTGAATGCACTGTGGCAATTCACGAATGAGCTTCTGAGCCGCAATCTGGTCGAAGCCAAGCACGCCGCAGGTCAGTCGGGTTTCTTCTTCGCCCGTGCGCTGTTCTTCCGTGCCGGCCCCGCCATAGCGCATGAACTCAAAGCGGTCTGTCAGCCGGGTGACGGGAATATCAAAAAAGGGCTCGCACGGCTGATTGTTACTATGGGAGATACAGTGGCCTTCCCCTTTGGGTACCAGCGCCAGGTCGCCCGTTTTAAGGAGCAGGCTATCCTGGTCTTTGAAACGCAACCAGCAGCTTCCCTGGGTGACGATGTGAAACATCATTTTGCCCCCGAGCGGCGGCATCTCCATGCCCCACGGGCTAATCAGTTCGGCAGTCGCGTAGACGGTACCGTCCATACGAAGTGAACACAGCGTCTCGCCGAGTGGATCGGAGGTTGTCGGCATGCGCCGCTCAAGTTCAGGGATCATTGTTTCTCACGGGTTTTGGACGATCTGCAAAATATAGTAGATAGAAAAGCATTAAGCATCAGTTTTTGTCCTCGTAAACTGGAACCTTCAGTGATCGTTTAACGAGGACCAAACCATGACATCAGAAGTCGTCGCTGTTGTTGGCGCCACCGGTAAGTCCGGTTCCAGGGTATTGGCAAAACTGGGTGAGATGGGGCTGGAGGCGCGCGGCCTGTCACGCTCTTCCCCTATCCCCTTCGATTGGGCAGACCGCAGTACCTGGGCCGCGGCACTTCAGGGAGTGCGTGCTGCCTACGTTACGTATTTCCCGGATCTCGCGGTGCCGGCGGCGGAAACGGATGTGCGTGCCTTTGTGGCGGAAGCTAAACAGCAGGGTGTGGCGCACCTGGTGTTGATGTCGGGGCGTGGAGAGGCCGGCGCACGGCGGGCAGAACAGGTACTGGAAAGCAGCGGGTTGGACTGGAACGTGGTTCGCGCCAGCTGGTTTATGCAGAACTTCAGTGAAAGCTTTATGCTGCAGGGCCTGCAGGCGGGTGAGCTGGTGCTCCCCAGGCCCAACGCCAGAGAACCATTCATCGATGTGGATGACCTGGCCAGTGTGGCGGTAGCGTCGCTGACCAATCCCGCATTGAAAAACCAGGTATTGGAAGTTACCGGTCCGGAGCTGCTCTCGTTCGAGGAGTGTGTGCATGCGATTGCTGCGGCCACTGGCCGTGAGATCCGGTTTACGCCGTTACCGGTGGAGGCCTATCTGGATGGCGCCAGGGCGCTGGGTATGGCAGACGACATGGCGTGGCTGATCAACGAACTGTTTGTGAACATTCTTGATGGCCGCAATGAAAGCACCACTCAAACGGTTGAAGAAGTGCTGGGGCGGCCTGCGCGCCGGTTCAGAGACTATGTCACTGACGTTGTGCCTACGGGGGTGTGGTGATTGGGTGATCGCTTGCTTGAGGTTCGATATTGTCTGTGTCCGGAGTTTATGAAGAAGTTTATGGTTTTGTGAACTTTCCACGATAGACTCAGAGGACTGACGATAATACTGGATTGACAGCCAGTGTTGACCGAAAGGAGCCCTCAGCTGCATGCCGCGCACGGTATTGATAATCGAAGACAATCCCGGTATCGGCGAACTGGTCCGCATGCAGGTATCCGACCTGGGCATGACAGCGGTTCTTCGGGACCGGGGCGACAGCGGCCTGGCGCGTTTCCGGGACGGTGGTATTGACCTGGTGATTCTGGACCTCATGCTTCCGGGCCTGGATGGCCTGGCGGTGTGCCGGGAAATACGCTCCAGTGCGGGTTATGTGCCGGTGCTCATGCTGACCGCCAAGAGCACCGAGCTGGACAGGGTGCTGGGGCTGGAAATGGGGGCGGATGACTACCTCACCAAGCCTTTCAGCGTGGCGGAACTGTCCGCTCGCATCAAAGCTCTGTTCCGGCGGGTGGACGCGCTCTCCCGGAAGAACTCACCCGAAGACGACGTGGCGGAGATCGAGGCGGACGGGCTGCGGATTGATCCGGTTCGACGCCGGGTCTTCCTGGAGTGCCGCGAGCTCGATCTGACCGCCCGTGAGTTCGATCTTCTGTGGCACTTTGCTTCCCATCGTGGCCGGGTTTTCAGCCGGGCCCAATTGCTGGATGCCGTCTGGGGGTACAATCACGACGGCTACGAGCACACCGTAAACACCCATATCAACCGCCTGCGTAACAAGATTGAGCCCGATCCGGCCCAACCGCGTTACGTTCAGACGGTCTGGGGGGTGGGCTATCGGTTTATGGATTAACCATGGGCCTTTCCGTGCTTCGAACCCTGTATGCGAGGCTGGCCATTGGTCTGTTCCTGCTGCTGTTGGTGGTGGGCGGGCTATTTACTTTGCTGAGTCTGGCCTCGGTCAGGGAGTATTCGGCTGCCGTTAACCAGCAACTGAACCGGAATCTGGCGCAGAATCTGGTTTCTGACCGAAACCTGGTCACCGATGGCCAGTTGAATCGGGATGCCCTGAAGCAGCTGTTCGAGCTGTATATGACGATCAATCCCAGCCTTGAGATTTACCTGTTGGATACCGATGGGGCCATTCTTGCCTATTCCGCCGATCCGGACCGAATCAAGCGCAATCGGGTATCCCTCGGACCAATCCAGACACTGCTCGAAAACCCGGACGCCTATCCTCTGCCGGGGGACGACCCTCGTAGTCACGATCGGCAAAAAGTGTTCTCTGTAACCCCTGTTCCCTCGGCAATCGACCCTGCCGGCTACCTTTATGTGGTTCTGAGGGGCGAAGAATTCGACCTCGCGGAGAGCATGGTTCACAGCAACCGGTTGTTGCAGATGGGCGCAGGCGCCCTGGCGGTGAGCCTGCTCGTGGGGCTCCTGGCCGGGTTGGTATTCTTCCGAATGTTAACGCGGCGGCTGTCCCGGCTGACTGAACGGGTGGAGTCGTTTGAAAGGGAATTGTCCTCTGAGCAGAGTCCTCCACTGGTCGAGAAGGGCGACGACATTGATTACCTGGCCTCTCGGTTTGATCTCATGGCGCGCCGCATTGTGGCGCAGCTGGATCTCCTGAAGCACAAAGACGCCCAGCGTCGACAGCTGGTTGCTCAGGTGTCTCACGATCTTCGAACACCGCTGGCGTCCATTCAGGGCTACCTGGAAGCGCTGCGGATGAAGCATGAGACCCTGGAAGCCGAGGAGCGAGGCCGGTTCCTGGCGGTGGCCCTGTCAGAAACACACCGGTTGGGCAGGCAGGTTGAGGAGTTGTTCGAACTGGCCGCCCTGGATGCCCGTGAAAAACAGCCGGATATCGAGCCGTTTGTCATGGCTGAGTTGCTCTACGACGTCGTTCAGAAGCATAGGCCTGCGGCAGAACGAGCTGGTGTTGAGCTCACCATTTCGGCGACAGAGACCGAGAGCGTGCTGGCGGATATCGCGATGACAGAGCGGGTTCTGGACAATCTCATCAGCAATGCCATCGACCATTCTCCGCGGAATACAAGAGTCATACTCACGATGTCAGTACGGGATGGTGGAGCAGAGATCACTGTTGCTGATGGTGGGCCTGGCATCCGCAAAGAAGACCTTGGCCAGGTGTTTGACCCCTTCTACCAGGCCGCCGGAGCCGAACGCACCGGCCATGCAGGCCTGGGACTTGCGATCGCCCAGCGCTTGGTCGTCCTGCAGCAAGGCAGGCTCTCAGCGCACAATGCGAACGGTGCTGTCTTTACCCTCTGGCTACCGTTAGCTTCCTCCAGCTAGCTTTCCGCTGCGTTATAGATTTGTGATAGTTGCTGAACGTTTTTGTGAATTCAGATCGCTAGGCTGTGATTATGGATTCAAGCGAGGAGAAGTGTCATGAAACGAAAAGTTATAGGCCTGTTTTCCGCCCTGGCGCTGGTTTCCGCCGCCGGTCTTTTTGCGGCACAGGTGGCAGCAGAGCGAGTGGATAGTGCAGGTAATGCCTATGCACCGGATGATCCGGATCTGGCCGTGGAGACCTTTGCTGGCGGCTGTTTCTGGTGCGTGGAAGCCGGCTACGAAAAGATTCCTGGTGTTGTCGAGGCAGTGTCTGGCTACGCTGGTGGAGAAGAAAAAAGTCCGACCTATAAACAGGTCTCTTCCGGGCGTACAGGCCACACTGAAGCCGTCCAGGTATATTACGACCCGGACAAAATAACCTATGAGGGCTTGCTGGCCGGCCTCTGGCGAATGATGAATCCGACCGACCTGGAGGGCCAGTTCGTTGACCGTGGTCGGCAGTACCGGCCCACCATTTTTTACCACAACGAGGAGCAGAAGCGCTTCGCAGAGGCGGCAAAGCAGGCACTGGAGGCTTCCGGCGTCTATGACAAGCCGGTGGTGATCCCCATTGAGCCGCTCAAGAGATTCTATCCGGCGGAGGAATACCACCAGGACTACTACAAGAAGAATCCGGTCCGCTACAAGTTCTATACCTTCAATTCGGGGCGTTATCAGTTTATTGAAGAGGTCTATGGCGAGGATTATGAGCTGGACTTCTCGCGCTATCAGCCCAATAACGGAGTCAATGACTCGATGCCTGCGGAGGCCGATCCGACAGAAGCGGCGGCAAGTGGGGGTTTTAACCCCGAACGTTTTCAGAAACCGGATGACAAGACTCTTCGGCAGCGTTTGACGGAAATGCAGTATGAGGTCACGCAGGAGGATGGTACTGAACCCGCCTTCAACAATACCTACTGGGACAACACCAGGGCGGGGCTTTATGTGGATGTCGTTTCCGGTGA
>VMHT01063993.1_pt1 | contig 12036 bp, 18 predicted proteins | sample 4693611 | NCBI WGS metagenome assembly VMHT01 (sample SAMN12280063, study PRJNA550983) | marine metagenome | isolation source: seawater sampled from same location over 5 years 0.02-0.2 micron viral filtrate | place: USA: collected off the coast of southern California halfway between the port... ...
GATCTCCGGGGGTTTGGGGGGGCGAGAAGGCACCCCCATTTTAGTATAGAAAACTTTTTATATGCGTACCATTTAATCAAGGGATACTTCTAGATAGCAGGCTATTAATGCGCATAAAGAATAATACATACAACACTTCTAAACTTTTTTTTTCCACAGGAAATAGGGGGGGGTGTAGGCATATCGATAACCTACGTTTCCGATGGAACTTTAAGACTAAAATTCTGTATTATATTCTCTAGAACCTTCTTTTCCGATGGAGAATTAGAAATAAAAAAAAAAGAAAAAATTAGGTTTATCTCGCGAACCGAGCCCATAGATAAGTTACTAAAATACCAATTATTACTGCTGCAACAATTACAGTAGCAATGGTTGGTAACTTTTCTGGTAACTTAGCAACTGAAGTTATACTGTTAGTAGTAGCAGTAAACTCAGCATTGGTAGGCGTAGTATGGGAGTTTGAACTATTGTGACACTGTTGAGCGGAAGCGTTGTACGTTGTAAAGCCGTCTGTTCTAGCCCCACATACATCATTACCGATCTCGTCACGGGTTTCACCCAGTACTTCTAGCCCGTAAGCTAAACCAATTCCTAAAACGATCATAGTAAAGCCAACGCCTAATAATTCATTAAGCTGAAACTTTACTTCTTGTCTAGGAGAACTCATCTTAACGTGCGAACCTCGCCCATAAGTAAGTTACTAAGATTCCGATGATTACAGCTGCTACGATTACAGTTGCAATGGTTGGTAACTTTTCTGGGATTTTAGCTACACCAGCAGTTGCGTTTGCAACAGCGTTAGCTTCTCTGGATCCTGCAGTCATATCTGCTTGTACGTCTCCCATTACTTGTAGACCGTATGCTAAACCAATTCCTAATACAACAAGTGTGAAACCCACACCTAATAGTTCCTTCAATTGGAACTTAATTTCATTATTTTTTTTCATTTTGTAAGACCTCTTAATATTTTTTAATTAGTAGTAGTAATCCTCATATATAAACACGGTGGGGCGCATGGAGCATATGGGTCTTAATTATATAAAAATTTAAATAAATCAACACTTTTCCATGATTAGGGGAAAGATGGCAAGAAGAGGTTTAAGCACATCAGAAAAACTAGCTAGTGGAAACCCCGCGGTCAGAAGAGAAGGTAAAAAGGAGGCCGCTAAGCAAACATCATCACAAAGAAGCAGAACTATTTCTAAGGCAAAAACTATAGCTACCAAATATTCTGGGACTGTAGATCCTTCAAAAGTTGAAGGGCCTTCTTCAGCGCAGATAAAATCAGCAGGGCAAACACCTAGGACAGCGGGAGAAGCGGTGAGAATGGCTAGAGAATTTGAAGGAACGCCAGCTCAACAACAAGAATATTTGAGGGTAATATCTGAGACAGCAACAAGAAGACAAGTAGCTACTCAACCATTTGTTACAAGAGCACAGCCTTCAAGAGAACCAGCAAGACCAGAAGCGGCAGCAACTAGAATTCAACCGGCAATCCCTCCTGCTATGATCTCTGCAAGGGCAGCGCCCTTGACTAGAGCTGAGATGGCAAGAAAGCAAACGTTGACTTATGGTACTGGAGCAAAAGGATATCTGGCAGAGAGATCTGAAGTTCTTAGTAAGCAGAAAGGATTTACGCCAGCAGTAGGAAGTTTTGCGGTAGGAGTTGGTAAATTTGGATACGGAGTTGGTAAATTTGGTAAGGATCTAGTTATAAGCCCTGGTAAAACTGTGAAGGAAACAGGAAAAGGACTTTACACTTTAGCTAAAGATCCAACAGTTGCAGGTTATCAATTTGCAGAATATTATAGGAAGAAACCTTTTGAAGCTACCGGACAAGTAGCAGGTGCAGCTTTATTTTCTAAAGGAGTGGAAAAGGTAACAGCTAAAGCAGGAACTAAAATAACTCAGAAATATGGAGAAGTTAAATTGAAACCTAGTAAAGTTGTTACTAAAACTAGGACTGTTGCAACTGCAAAAGGTACTGAAATAAGAGGAACCGCTATGCTTAAAGGAAGAGCTGAGCGTTACATTCCAGTTAAAATAGGGAAAAAAACAATCAAGGCATTTAGAAAAGAATCAGATGTGGCATTCAAGTTTAAAATAAAGGGAACTCCAAAAGAATTTGTAGGTAAAGGTAAAGGAGTTGTCGATACAACTAGGATTAAAGTTAAATCTGCAGCGCCTGCATATGTTCGGGGAGGACGTACAGCGGAAATATATGACGTTCAAACTGGTAAACAATTTGGGAAATTACTAAGAGGAGCTAAAACTAAAACCCAAGACATAACCAGAATAGCAACAGTAGGGAAAAAACAAACAGTAGTTAGAGGGCAGAGAGTTGCAAGAACTGATAGCGTATTTAAAATTAGACCTACTGGAAAGAAAGAAGTTGTAATAGCTCCAAAAGAAATGATTTATGCTAGGGAAGCAAAGAAAGCAGGAAGATTTGCAATTGGTGAGGCTAAAACATATGAAACTTTTACAACTAAGACCCCACCGATTAGAACAATCAGACTTAAGGGAGCAGAATTGATTGCTCCGATTAAAGGTAAAGAAGCATTCGCTAAAGGTTTCGGTAGGGCATCAGCTCAAACTATAGCGCGTAAAACTAAATTGGAAAGCTTAGCTAGATCTAAATTGAGAGGTTATTTACCTAAAGAAGCGAGGATTGCAGGAGTAACAGGAGTTGGTTTAGAAACTCCTGGTACTTTAATAGTTCCTCCCAAGACAAAACCATCAGCTAGATATGTTTCTGGTATTGGGGCTACTGCAAAGGATTTAGCTAAAGGAGCCGTTTTATTGAAGCCTACTGCAGGAATTCCAGCTTTAGGGATTCTGCCTAGCTTAAGACAAATTAGTAGAACAAGGCAAGCTACTAGGCCAATACAAAGGCCTGCTACTATTCAAAGACCAAGGCAAAGACAAAGAGAAACGCCAAGGCTTAGAGACATTACTATTCCAGCAACAGATACTCAGACCAGGCAGGCACAAGTTAGAGCACCTAGACAATTGCAACCTCAAAGATTGCAACCGGTACCAGCACAAGCGCCAGGGCAAGAGTTGAGAACTCCTGGACTTCCAAGAGGTTCATTCTTAAGAACTCCTGCACCTAGAGCAAAGGTAATACCTTATAGGCCATTAAGAAGAGCGAGATTAAGACAGGCGGCTAGCAGATTTCAAACTCTATTAAAACAACCTAAAGCTTATGCGCCTACTTTAAGGGCTAGGATATTTAGTATTAAAGCGCCTAAAGGTATTGAAAAGAAGAAACTAACTGGGTTAGAGGAGAGGGGAATATTATAATGGAAAGAGAAGAAAGTAACGCAATTGCATCAACTAATGAAAACTATGTGAATCCTACTTTTATTAATTTAAGGCTAAACACGCAGGATATGATAGAGCATTTCAAGAACTTTCTATCAGCAAAAGAATCGGTAGTTAAGAGAGATGAACACGGGAATTACATGGAAGTTACTAGAATTGTAGGGAAGCCTTTAGCTAATGATGAAGGAATTACAGCTATAGTTAACATGGTCTTGTTAAGATCTCATCACCATTGTATACAAGGAAATTTCGATAGAGAACATTATTGGGAAAACTTGTGTAAGAGTAGAAAAGAAATAAGTCAACACATAATTATGAATTGCTATCATTGGGGAGTTGAAGATAATAAATTGAATTATATTATCGATAACGTATTAGATTTCCTAGAAAAAGTAATCTCAAGATTAATTGATAACGAAGAAAGGAAAAGTTATATGCAACAATTTGTCTCAAAGGAATCCATCGTTCAAGATGGAAAGAGGGGACCATTGCAAAGTTTTGCGGGGGGAATGAGAGGTGGCACTTAGCTTAATTATAGGGATAGGTATCTTAAGTTTCCTATTTTTGTACTTTGCTTTTAATTTAGATAGGGACCATTTCCTATTGAAATTATTCCTGATATTTTTCTTTTGTGCTACAATTATGTTAATACCGAATGCAAGTATTAACGATACTTGTTCGCCAGTGTTGGCGAATGAAACAATAATAGGTCCGACTACTCATAAAGTATACACGGAGTTTTGCTCATCAGATGCAGCAACTACTACAGAAGTCAGCCTATTAAAATTAGTCACGTGGTGGTTTAGGATATTTGTGATGTATTTCAGTATATACATCTTTTATCACTGGACTAAAAGTTCGGAGGCCTTTACTAAATGGTTCGGCAAAGGAAAAGAATAGTTAAGATCCATGCGCCGTTAGAATTTAGAAACTTTTTATACGAAAGGAAGGCAGAAGAACCTAGCAAAACATTACAACAAATAATGAGAGATATGGCAAAAGCGGGGAAGAAGAGGAAAAAAAGTGAAACTTTTTGGGGCAAGATCTAATAAGAAAGGGAACGCAGTAATTGATGGAGCTACAATAATAGTAGTTTTCGTAATCTTTGGAATAGCTTCTATCTTTGGATATATGGTTTTTGATGAGTTAAACGATAGTATAGTTAGTGAATTTACTGATGGGAAAGCTAAAGATACATCAGAAAGATTACATGCTGGATTTCCTGCATTGATGGATGGATTGTTTATATTTGCATTTATTCTCTTTGTGATATTTGTAGTAATATCGGTTTTCTTACTGGATACGCATCCAGTATTCTTTATAGTTTCAGTAGTAATGCTCTTGGGAGTATTTGTAGCTGGAATGTTATTAAGTGATTCTTTTGAAGAGGTGATGCAAGATGGGGAAGTGGCCCCTTATGCAGATCAATTTCCTAAGATTACGTGGATTATGAGTCACTTGGTAGAATTAATTATCGCTATTGGTTTCCTAACAATGGTAGCGTTGTTCGCTAAATATAGAGCTGGTTGACATGATAAAAAAGATATTAATAATTGGAGTCGTATTGCTTACCCTAATTGTAAGTGCGACAAGCGCATTAGGTGCAGTAAATGCAAAATTGTCAAATGCAGGGGTTACAGTAGATTCAGCAAATTGGCAAAATTGTGGTCCTGCTTGTGCTTCAGAAGCATGGGATAATGATCAAACGGGATCAGATGCTTACGATAGTTCATGGTATTATAATGGTGGTTCTGGATTCTTTAACACAAATGATGCGGTAGCTACGCTAGATTTAGGGGCAGCATATTGTATAAGTGTAGTGGAAGTTGTAGCTCCAGCTAATGGGGGAGCAACTGATGAAGATAGAGCAACAAAAGACATGAGACTGGAATATTCACTTGATGAATCAACATGGTTAAACTATACAGGGAACTCAGGAACTTTCGCTAATCCAACAGGAACAAATGATCACAATAATGTAACATTAACACCTAATAATATGAGATGGGTTAGATATGTACACGAAAACGGATACTTAGCACAACTAGGAATTACAGAAGTATTCTTTTATTATGATTCAACTGGTGCTGACTGTGCACCTGCAGTAACTGCACCGAACAAGACCATAAATTATTATTATCCAGCAAGCAATTTTGAAACAAACCCATCAAAAATAGAAGTTGACTTGGTTCAGTATAACGTAACCAATAATACTATCGCGCAATTAATTTACGGGAACCAAACTATTAATGCAGTTGCAAACGTAACTAATCAAACAAACGCAAGATTCTGGGCAAATGTTACTTCTTATTTAATACCGTCACAAGTATCTCAGCCATTTTATTTTCTTTTCACCTTGAATCATACTAACGGTTCAATAAATCCAGGATATAATAGTTCAAATGTATCACAAACATTGAACGTGGGATGTTTCGTTAATGATGTTGTTCTAGGGTCTAACAATCTTCTAGGAGAGAATAATACTTATTCTAGTAAGGTTAATGTGAGCACATTAGGATTATGTAGATTACATAATTTGTCATATCAATATGATGGAATTTTCTATTCACAACCAGTTCCAAGTTTAGCTACAACAGGGCAAACGGCAACCAATCATTTTAATTTTGACGTTTCAATACCTCACACTTATTTTAATTTGAGTCTGCATAAAGTAAACATAACTGCTGAATTTAAATATAGGACTTCTAAGAATCATAACTTATCAGCTACTTCTAGTGTAATTTGGAATCTAACAAAACATCCAAGATTTAACATTAGTGTTTATGATTTAATTAATAATCAGCCATTATTAAATTTCACAGCTTTTAACGGAAAGGCTATTGGTACTACTAACGGATCTGTTTTCTGGTGGGAATATGGCACAGGAATACATGAAATAGGAGTAAATAATACAGGTTATGAACTTCTTATGAAGAATTTGACGTTTACGGCTGGAACATTTCAACATCAAACTTATTATCTTTACACCACTAATAGTTTTAATTTTAGTTTAAGAGATGAGAGAACTGATCAACTTGTCCCACAAAATACGACTTTAGAATTTATAGGAGATGCTAAAAGTTATAATTATACTATACAAAATGGGAAATTGTATGTTGATTTATTAGTTCCTAGCAATTATACAATAAGGTATCAAACAAACCCAGCTATAGGAAAGACAGCTACTTCTCTTGATTACGGTTTGAAAAGATCCTATTTAGTTAAACTTACAGCTCAATCTCACCAGGATATAACTTTATACTTATTGGATAACGGGAACTCAACAACTACCAAAGTAACAGTTTATGATCAAAATTCATTGACAGGAGTTGAAGGTGCAGCAGTATATGTTGAAAGGTATTTCCTACAAGGAAATGCCTATAAAACTGTAGCAATGTGTTCAACAGGAGTTGCAGGTGAATGTAATTTTGACCTGGAACATAACGAAGAATTATACAAATTTAAGGTTGAATACCCTTGGTTAACTCCAAAAACATCAACGGTTCCAAGTTACATTTCAAGTACTACATTAAATCTATACATCGATTTGTTTAAGAAAGCAGGGGAAAATTTCTTTTTACAAGAGGGGATCGCGGGAAGTATCGCGTATAGTAGTAGTACTCCTACTTTTACAGCAACTTATACTGATGCAGAAAATTCAGCATCAAAAGTATGTTTGAAATTGAAAACTTATGGGCAGTATAGTAAACAAACAATAAATGAAAGTTGTTCAACTGCTGCAAGCGGAACATTAGTTGTAACAGGTTTTGCTGCTCAAAAGAATAATTATGGAGTTCTAACAGCCACAGTTGGTGGGCAAGAGAAAGTTATCAAGGCAGTTTGGAAAGATTTGAACACAGATAAATTACAAGCGGGAGCTTCAGGAGTATTCCTATCAGCAATAATGTTCATTATTCTATCCTTATTAAGTGTGGTTCATGTATACGCAGCAATCTTAGGATCAGTAGGATTGATATTCGCTTACATGATGGGAATGTTAGCTATTGACTTATCATATTTAATCTTAATATTAGGAAGTTCGATTATATTAGCAATAATAATACAAATGAAAAGATGAAGAAAGATAAGAGAATTAAGTTTGAATTTACCATAAGCGGGTTCATAATAGGTTTAATACTAGTAGCAATGTTTGCTAGTACTTTCTTTACATTTGCAACACAAATGGAAGATTCATATAATGTGACAACTCCTGGTGGTTTGTCTTTAAAGAAATATAACGCAACTGCCAAAATAATAGATGAAGCTGAAAAGATAAGGCAGGATGTGGAAATTAAGGAAGACGTCTCGGCAATTGATATTATTGGTGGATTCTTCAAAAGTGGGTTTGCAGCTCTGAACACAGCAGCGAATAGCTTCTCATTATTCAATCAATTAACAAATGATGCAGCGCAAGATGTGGAAGCGTTGGATTTATTGAAAACATATCTTCAAGCAATAATATTGATTGCTTTATTCGTAGGAGTATTATTATCAGTATTAACAAAGATGAGAATTTAGATGGCATATAACACAACATTCATGAATAATGTAACTGGACCCGTAGATTTAATTACAGGTATTAATGCAAATTTGAGCGGGAGTTATGAATTTTTAATAGGGAACATGTTGCTATTATCATTCTTCTTAATATTTCTAGTATTATCTTATAGGCAGAATTTCACAGAAGTACTAATTATAGGTGGGTTTCTGACTACAGTCTTGTCCGTATTATTATATACAGCGGAAATAGTTGCAGCAACCACTATTGCATATCCAGCAATAATATTTTTTATTGCATTAATATTTTTCCTATTCAATAAAAATAATTGACGGAGGTAAATAACAATGCCAATGGGTAAAGGTACATATGGAAAAAAGAAAGGAAGACCTAAAAAGAAAAAAGGTTTCTTAGAAAGAATGAGTAAAGGACAACCTAACTTAAGAAAAGATATGAAGTATTAACGAGTTATCTTGATTTTGGGCGGTTTCTTGCCTTCCTTTATAAACTCTTTAAGAGGTTTTCCCCAAATCATGGTCTCACCATGATGTTTGATTTGCATAAATTTCTCCCTTCTAGAATATAATATGAACCCACATATTGCTAAAGTACCAATAATCCAACCAGTCCAACCAAATGGAGCCAACAATATGAATAGCCCAAGTAACCCTGCTAACAGTAAACCATTCTTTAGAAAAGTAGGGAAAGTTAAGGAATCAGTATATTGGAGATAGATTATATTAAAACCTAATAGAATCAGCCAAGTAGTGAAGTAGCCGGTTGCAAATATCTTTATTGCTGATATAACTACAATAATATAGACAATTCCTTTCAATAAGGATTTGTACTCGTCCTTCATCTTTATTGGTTCTATTTTGCGTACCATTTTGATATTTCTTAAAACGTAACACTTTATCCAAAACGTTACGTGATTTGTGCGTAAAAGGTACCTTATTCTTCTTCTTGGTTTTCTTCGTACGTTTCAGCACTTTTTGGCAAATCTTTAGGCTTAACATTCTGGTACGTTTCGGGTACTGGTATGTTTAGTTTTTTCAGTAATTGTTCGGCCGTACCAATATGGCAAACATTAATCCACTTGCCTTTTACATAATATCCAATTTGGTAGTAGTCACCATTTCTTCTTATTTTCATTTTAACAGTTATAATATAGGGCGATGTCAGATCTGCAACCGGCGAGGTAACTACCGAAAATCAATATAACCTCGAACCAGTAGAAGGCTCCGAAAAATATAAATAAAGGAATTAACCCCATACCTATACCGAAGACCAATATCACTTTATATTGCTCCGTGGTAAGACCTCTATAATCCCCTGCCTCTCCGCATATGAAATCCCCTTTCTTAAAGCGGAGTTTTATTTTCTTCTTTTTAATTCTACTAAATGCAATGATGTGTCCCCACTCATGAAATATAATTGAGGAGATCATCACCGATATAATAAATAGAGTCCGCATAATTAATTCTGTTGGGTCACCAAACAATACCCAGTTGTATGTCATTTTACTTTCTCCGCTAACCTTTCTAACTTAGGTTTGCATAACGAACATACAATATCATATATCTCTCTGGGATTCTTACCTACTAATTGTTTACACCCAGGGCACATCTTATTATATACAGCCACGAATTTCTTCAATGTGAATGGATTAAATAGGTTGAATTTCCTTGCAACCTTCATATCTTTCTCACTCAGCTCTGCCATTTTCCCCCTCCATTAAGTAGCTCCGGCGCCCAGAAGCCGTCCAAAAGGGCTCAGGGGCCTCTATATTAGCCCGTTTGGCCCAGTCAGATACAGTTGTGCGCGGAACTCCTAGTATTTCTCCAATTTTTTCATGAGTATGGCCAGAATCGACCATAAATTTGATGATCTCGTATAGACGCCGCTCGTATCTGCTTTTCTTGGCATCATTTCCAATAGAAGCAATTGCTTCATCCTTTTTTCGGTCATATTCTTTCTCATCGATGATCTTATGTAGACAGTTGGGGAATGTACCCCAGAAACTCATGTACTTGTAATAGTTTCTCTGTCTCGTACGAATCCTATCGTAGAATAGTCGCTCTTTCGCCTTCTTCTTGTAGTAACAGAACCGACCAGCCTCGATCTCCCGCCTAGCATAGACATGGATAAGACAAATAGCCCTATCAACTAATATGTATTCATTTAGTTTGAAGAACTTAGGGATGTTAAACACCCAGAAGTGCCTCTTCTTACGGGCAGTCATCAGTAACTTGGTTAAGTTAACCTGATGCGCCTTAGCATGCTCGGTACTTAGCCCACCTAGCGCAGCCTCATCCCAGATGATGATCTGATCCTCAGTTGTCTGAGCAAACTTGATCAAATCATGGATATTAAAGAAGATGTTATCGACAGAAAACGATCTTCCAGTCTGGGAGGCGTAATACTGAGCAATGAAAACAGATAACGTCGACTTTCCGATACCCTCGTCTCCATCGATAACTATAAGGTTGTCCATGTGCTTTTTCCCAGTAGATCTCTTGATCATAAGATCCATTTTCTCTTTCAAACGCTTGTCCATTGGGTAATCCATTATAACCCAGAGTCCCTCTCACGATCTGCTAGCAACATGCCTTTTTTATCACAAATAAAACGCAACCATATCTCAAAATCGAATAATTCGTTATCAATTTGAGTATTGATACTCGAAACTTTAGTCTTAGCACGAGCAAGTATGGCAACTTTAGATTCTAGTTTATGATACCAAGATTTACATTCTTCCTGCTGTTCAGGAGTCATCTTAACAAAACATTCAGATAATAAAGAGCCAATAGATTTGTGCCAGCTTACCCAATCATCATTGTAACGAAAGCTTCTACAATCACGAAGAGCTTCGTCAACTCTGATCAGAGTAGCTTGGCTACTATTCCACTCAGTCTTAATAGTTTCATTCGCCACTTGGAGGATCCTCCGTATCTGTGACAAATATTGTCTCAGTTGTTTCAGCCCCGTCAATGGTTTGAGCTATTCCGCTAGTCTTTATCCCTAATGACTGCAGGATTTTGATGTTTTGCTCTTGAGTTTTAAGTGCAAGCCCATGACTGTCCAATGCAGGTTTAGCAATATCTCCCCAGAAGATAAACAACATACTCACCATGATTACCATAGCTAATATACTAGCAGCGGGAACAATATTCTCTTTAATCCAAGATTTATGACGCATCTCTTCCGCTTTAGCAAATTGAGAAACAATTACTTGCCTTTGAACAACACTGAAAGGTGTAAAGCCTAGTGCTTTCTTAGATTTAACATCTACACCATCATCTTTAGCAAAAATATATTCATCTTCACTTAGCCTATATACTTGACTATACTTTTTACCTTTCTTCATGATGTTTGTTGATTCAGAAGGAGGTTCAGGGATCCTTATCTTACGGTTCATTGATTCCCACGTAATAATCCCAGTTTTCTTATCCTTTCTCTCAATCATACTATAAATATGAGTGATGAATCCGTTTTGAGTTGGTTCCTTTACTAATAACTTGTTTGCTTTAAGATAAGCAGAAATAAAGTAAAGTATGATGAAAAAGACTACAACTCCCATCAAAATTATGATCATTCCTAATATTGGTTCCATGTTCCCTCCTAATAATAATAAGTTGGGGGAATGATTCTCTATCCCCCCGGTGTCCTAATGGCTTTATGAGACCAGAGGTATAACCCAATCTCAAAGTTGGATGTTAGATAGTTTTTAGGACAGTAACCGGGAGGAAAAAGAGGCGATAGCCAAAACCTCCCGGGCCATAAACAGGTCTATGACTGTGATTTTTTCTCTAATAATTCTATTCGATGCTCTAATATCTTAATGTATTCAGATAGAACTTCGAACTGAGTAGCAATGGCAATGGGCCGTTCGAACTCACTATGATGGTATATTTCCATTGGGTATCACCTTCGTTTTATTTAAGCAGCTGGGGCAAGTCACGAACAGTTTCTTGCTGGTTGTGTCCCAACAATAACCACAACTTTTGCACTCAGCTTCCATGAGTTAATGGCTAGTAGTAGTAGTATTTAAAGATTGCTATTCCCCAGGCTAGGGATTTTTTTTTACCGATCTCCGGGGGTTTGGGGGGGCGAGAAGGCACCCCCATTTTAGTATAGAAAACTTTTTATATGCGTACCATTTAATCAAGGGATACTTCTAGATAGCAGGCTATTAATGCGCATAAAGAATA
>VMHT01085725.1_pt1 | contig 12036 bp, 17 predicted proteins | sample 4693611 | NCBI WGS metagenome assembly VMHT01 (sample SAMN12280063, study PRJNA550983) | marine metagenome | isolation source: seawater sampled from same location over 5 years 0.02-0.2 micron viral filtrate | place: USA: collected off the coast of southern California halfway between the port... ...
AACAGTCTTCGCATCTGATTCTCTGGCGTACTCTGCTGTTCCTGCAGTAGTTGTGAAAGATTGGCTAACAACGGTAAACGGCCACTCGATTTCTGAGTTGATAATATCACGTTGAGCCTTGTTAATAAAATCAGCAACAGATGTTTGTATACCCCTAGTCGAAGCCACGTTAGTGATTTCAACCTCGTTGATCTCTCGAAGAACAGAATTGCAGAGTTGGAGATAATTCATGGGTTACCTGTTAGGTTCGTAAAACTCTTCGGCTGTAACAACTACAGTTAGAGTATCGGCTGTTGCAGCGGCGACGATAATCTTGTCTCCGGCGTTGATATATAAGGGCTTGTCCACTGTAAAAATGGAAACAGAACCCTTGCCAGTCACAACGTACGATGTTTGCAAAGTATGGGTCGTTCCAGCAGAAGCATCGCGATATTTTAGAGTGTAATTACGATTGCTCGAATCGTTATTTGAAATCATAACGTGTTCGACGTGAGAAGAAAAATTAGCCGGAACAACATAGCAGTCTGTGTCGCTTGTGTTAGCTAGGACAGATACAGTGGTAGAAAACTTTGATCCGTTAGTAAGTACCGTCATCTCTAGTACCCGTTAAGCTTCGCTATCCAGAACTGCAAGTGCTGCCAGCTTGTCCTCAGCATCCGCCCAAGCTTGGACCGCCTTGTCCATTTCTTCAAGCAAATCCGGATGTTCACCGATAGCAGCAGGATTGTTCGTGTAATTCGCATATACAAAGAGTGCATCTTTTTGCTGGGCCTCGTACTTGTGCTTCAATGCTTCGTAGGCAAGTCGTTTCATGTCGGTCTCCCTGTAGAGCATTATACACCTATTTTAACAGTTTGGCAAGGACTTATTTCTTTTGTGACTCGCGGATTGCTTTGAGTGTTTCTTGAATGCTTGGCGGCTTGGCATCGTTAGGCTCATACTTACACTGAAACTCGCGGGGGAACCACTCGTCCATACGAAAAAACAACGTGTCCACCGTATTGTTTACGCCGTGATATACGCACACCCTCTGCTTGTCTACGGTAGTGCAGCCCTTCAGGCGACAGGCCACGTATTCTGGCTCTGCAGCATTAGCAACCTGACCCTTCATAAATACGACGAAGGCGTATAGGGCTGCAGCACCTGCAGTAACTACCAGTATCCACGCTACAATCTCTACAAACTTCTGCCTGCGTTCACGCTGCTTGTAGAGTGTTTCCTTGCGCTGCTTACGTATCTGGCCTTCCATTGCCACAAGGGAGTCCCACTTTGACTTGCCCATTGTCAAAGAAATCCACTGCTGCAGTTCGTATCTCTGCTGCTTTGCTTTTTCTTTATTGGCAAATGCAGTTATGGCTTCCTGCTCTACCGTCTGTCCAGCAAACAACTTCTTGAATATCGGTGGGTTTTTGGCTTCCTTCTCCGCCTGCTCCAAGTCAGACATGGCACCCATCCAACGTGACAGGTCACCCGCCATCTGTTCGATATCCCGACCTACGGCAAAACCCTTCTTGATTGCAGAAAAGGCTGCCGAAGCAGTTGCCATTGCGGAAATGGGGTCCATCAATATACTTTCGTGTTGTTGTCGATTAGTTTTGGTAGACAGTAGGAGGTTATCTTTTCTCCTTGTTTGTGTAGGGTTTGTGCGTACCACACACAATCATTGAGGTCGGCAAAGTACAAGTCATTACTGACCATCTTCTTGTCTTCCCCCGTGCCCAAGAAAACGAACAGGAGAAAGACGTGTTTCATTAGTCAGGCTTCTCTGCACTAGCGGAGGCTCTACGTCCTTTAGAAGAACTGGGATTGATAGCATCAAATCCCTTTCCGCCTAGTCCGGGGGGCATGGCAGGTTTGTTTTCGTCATGTCCCCGCATTAGACGAATAAAATTCGAGACTGGCCCGTAGTCATCCAGAAACTCTCGCAGACCGTAGTTATTTTCGTCTCTTTGTATGCCACTCATGGTGGTGTTTTTACGCTTGCTCATCAAAACTCTCCCTTGACCATTGCGTCCGAAAGCTTAGTGGCCCGCGAACCGACTTGTGTCGCCCAACGCGAATCGAGCATCTCCCGTCCAGCGGCGTCGAATTTATTTTCGTGTATCGCATTCCACATGCGCTTGAATTTACAGAGACGGGGAACACCCATGTTGAAGGCCATGTCCATCAGGATCAATTGTCGAACGGAGTCGAGGTCCTTCACACACTCGTGTACGCGACACAGTTCATCCTCGACGATCTTCATATCGTTCATAGCAAGGTAGCGGGCATCAGCCTCTGTGATACCATGCTCGTATACGACAGCCATCGACGGGATGTCCATGTGATCCAGTTCTTCTTTGCTGATACCGCGATCCTTGAGATTACGTCCGATACCAATCGTGTCGATACCCAGTGTATCCTGATAGACGGTAAGGACCATGCCCTCGTGTGCAATCAGTTTGTCTAGGAAGTGTGAGGTGTTGTACTTCATTTTTTGTGTACCTTCTGTACTTCAAATGATGCACGAGTAGATGCACCCTTGTGTGGCTTATATCCTCCGGAAGGATTCTTCATCAACTTGTAGCTTTTACCGGACTTCATCCAGTGAAATCCTTTGGGGGCTTGTATCGACTTTTTCATTTCTGTTTTCTCCTCCCATCCAGATACCAAACGCACCTGTCATGGCTCCCATTACAACGCTTACAAATGCGGACTGTGCTGCAGTGGGGCTGTCCAAGTTCATAAACCACTCTGCACAACGCCAACTCATCAGTGTCATCACGAGCATCATAAAGCGGGGCAGAAGCTTCCATTTTGAGATGCGTTCGAATGTTACGTCAGCCACGCCTATTTCTTTCCGAAGAACTTCGTTGCGCTTCGTACGCCAAAGCTTGCAGCAACAATAACGCCCAAGCTGTACTGGTACCATTCAGGCATTTGCTCCAGTTGTTGAAATCCGTGTGAGACGACATCTTCCATACCCGGTATGAATGCTAGGATCAGGGGAACCGAAAACAGGATAACCAGCCACTCATCCTTCCACGAGTTCTGACTACCCTTGATCGCTTCCAAGTCCCAGTCTATTTCACCTGTTGCTTTCTTTTCCATAATGACCGCTTCGGCTTTTGCCATCGCGACCTTCGCACCTGTTTCGGCTTTGGTCTTTTCGACCTTGCCCTGTAGCCATGTGCCAGCTAGTTCAGAAATCGGACCTATCAGTAGGTTTAACATTTCCACCTCTTCCGTGCTTGGCGAAGACGACTATTCGGATTCTTCGCTGCCTTCGGGAATTTCTTCATCTGTCCTGCAGAGCGGGCACAAAATGACTTGCGACGTTTTGCTGCCTTGCTTCCGGGCTTTACTTTACCTGTCACTGCAGTCTTGAGTTTGCTGCCGGGGTTCTTCTTGCGGTATGCAGCCACCCCAGCCTTCGTCATACCCGCACCCTTCTTGGTAGGGCGGAAGTTCTTCTTATTGCGGGCAGGCATGTTGTCAGGCTTTTTTGCCACTGGACTTCTTCCTTTTTCTGCCCGAAGCTGTTACAGACCAGTTCACTTTTCGTGGTCCGGTCTTCTTTGCTGCTTCTTTCTTGGTTATGCGCTTGGCAACTTTGGCTGGCCTACATGCGGGGTAGGGCCGCTTCTTCTTTTCTGATCCGGAACGACCACACTTCTTGCCGGTCTTTACATCCCGCCAGTCTTCCTTGAACCATTTTGTTAAACCGCCCTTCGGTTTAGCCATACCTAGTAAGTTCCGCCACGCTTTTTATACGTCCGAACAAGCCAAGCATTTGCATATGCTGACGGGTAGACATCAAATTTCTTCTTTGCCTCTGCCTTCACACGAGAATACAGTGCAGGATTCTTAGGCTTTGGACTGCCCGACTTCTTCTTCTTTGGTTTGGCTGGTGCTCTAGGTGCCATAGGTGTATCCCCCGCAAAGGTTATTGCTTATAACATGAATTGAGTAAGGAGTAAAGGGGGCAAGTTGCCCTGCCCCCAAGATTATTATGTGCCCGTAGTTACGGAAGCAGTCTGCTTAGGACCTGTTCCGATATCACACAGGATAGCGACAACGCGGAAGCGTCCTGCAGTTACGCCTGCACCCAGCGCCTTAACCTGAATGGCGTCAGCAGCAATAACAGTATTGATGCCCGCAGCCTTGAGGTTAAACTGGTAGATGGCGTCAGCGTTTCCGTCAACACCGTCAGCAAAAGCGTCGATGTCAGTGCTGAGACCCACATCGTAGGTCAAGCCTGAACCGCCTGCTTCAAGAACGTCGATACATCCGCCAATAACCATTGTATTGTCCGGAACATCGATCATCTGAACGACATCGTTAGCTGACAGGTTCTGGTCAGCAGCATCGAAGATGCGAGACTGAACCATGTAAGGCCGGGGAACATTGCCGGGATGTCCGACAGTGCCGCCACCGGGAATGGTATGATTGTAAGTAGTCATTTACTTAACCCTCCCTTACGCGAAGTCAATGACGCCGCGAACCATAGCTTCTGGGCGCAATACTTTGCGACCAAAAACGTGCAGACCACGAATTACGTCAGAGAACGACTCAGTTGAACGAACCACTTCGGTTTTAGCAATGTGCGAAGCAGTGGAGGTGGACGACATGTGACCTGCAAGAATAACATTCTCAGAGGCGTCAGTTGCCACACCAGACAGAGTTACCTGATCGGTACCTGCTGTCGAGTTGAGTGCGGTGGACTTGTAGCAACGGAAACCAGCAAGGGTGCCCGGTACAGCAAGACCGTTACGCAGTGGTGAAGTACCATCGCCGGTTACCTGAACTTCAGCCATCTTATTACCGGCTTGGAACATCTTCTCGTAGAAGATCGGCGGTGCTACGAACCAGCGATTCTCTTCCGGCACAGACTGATCGTCAAGCGAACGTGCCATCAGCAGCATCAGGTTGATGCCTGCATCGTCGGTTTCTACGTTGATTGGAGCGGATGCTGTACCCAGAGCAGAGTTGGTAGTGGTCAACCCGCCAGAGAGTGAAGCATCGTCAGCACCTGCAATGCCTGCACCATCTGACATGGCTTGCAGGACATTGGCGTCGTACTTACGCTTCAGGGCAAATGCACCAGATGAGGTAGCAAGTGCTTCGAAGTTTACGTGCGAGTGCCGCTCTTCGATGTCGTCGATCTTAAACGCGAAAGCGTTTGCATTATCGACAACCATCGTGATTTGATCGTCAGCCAAGTCTTGTGCGTTTACAACGGAACCCCGTGTGTATGCACTGACAGTGACTGTTGGTTCTTTAATGATGCGAACCGTGTCGCCAAAGTTTTCAATTTCGCCCGCGTAGTCGGTATTTGTAATGTCTTCTACAACCGAAGCACGACGGAAGAACTTGAGAACCTTTTGGCTGAAAATTTCCGGTGCGAAGTTACCGGAAGGCAGGTTTGCGTAACCTGCAGCAGTACCAAATGCCATTGGTTCTTTCCTTCCTATTTGAGGTTAGGTTAGTTGTTAGGGTCGATCCGTCCCTCTTGACGTGCAGAGTCGAGTTCGCTTTCCAGCTTTTCAAACTCCCACGGCTTGAGACTACGGATTTCAGAAGCCTTCCAAATGCGAGTCTCTCCGCTCTGTTCAGATGTGATGTCCCTAGCTTTAGGAGCACGTACTGAAGTTGCAGCGTCGGTTTTCGCCTTGCTAGTCTTCTTTTTTGAGATTCCTGCGTCTGCTTTGTACAGATCAAGAACTCGTGAGGCCCAACGAGCGTCGGTATTGTTTTTGTAGATACCGTCCGAAATAGATTCGGGTTGCTCTTGTAGCCAAGCTAAAAATTTGTCGTCCGATTTGATCGTATCGAAGTCAGGATGATTAGCTGTTAGTTCGCGGTAAGCAGCCTGTACTACCGTTTCCTTCTCACGCTCCTTGATGACCTCCAGTTCTTTCTGGAGTTCGTTGGTGCGTTCACTGGCTTGCATCGCTGCTACAGTTTCTACTACACCATACACATCAGGGTATTGCGCTTTGAATTCTTCCAACTCTTCAACTGTCTTCGGCATAGGTACGTTTGCCTGTTTTGTTGCCGCTTCTAGTTGTTGCTTTTCCGCCTGAAACTCTGCGAGTTTTGTATCGTAGTGTCGCTTTAAGTCATCGTATCGCTTCTTGTAGTCGTGATCCGGTTTCTCTTGCGTCGTCTCTACAAAGCTTGTAGATTCAGGTTGGTCGGTATCTTCACTTGCTTCTACCTCTGGGGTATCGTCGTCGTCTTTGTAAACGTCCTCACGATAGTTGCCTTTGTAGAGAGTCTCGCTATTGATAGTTCCGAAAGAGTCGTTCGGCTTGTTGGCTCTTGCGCCACGTACTTGTTTTGCCATTTTATTACCTCTGGTTAGCGGGGCTACTTTGGCTTGTAGGTAGCCGCTCCGGTTGTGTCAGGGCCGCGTTGCGGGTAGCTGACGAATTCTATTAATTAATGCCTAATTCTTTTTTAGCAGCGTAGTATTTTTGCATTGACGCGTCGTTGCCAAAGTGTCTTCGTACCAAGTCTTCTTCTGACTTGCTCATTCCCGCTTTGTATCTCATGTACAAACCAGCAAGGGTGGGGTAGTACTTTTTATGTTCTTCTAGGGGTATATTGCCGTAGCCTAACCCCCGATACTTAGCCTTTTCTTCTTCTGAAGCATTTGTTTTTTTGCTTGACCCTTCTGGGCCTGTGTAAATATCTTTATATTTTTTTACGTTAAGTGCATTGCGTCCTTCTGTAATTAATTTTTCGTAATATTTTTTAAGTCCCGGCTCAGTTTTAAATGCTAGGTCTAGTTCTCCAAACCTGTCAGTTTTCATAGCCTCTAGTGTTTTCTTTGTAATTTGAAGGGGACCAAATGCAGAAGATTCTTTGCCCGTTTTATCAGCCCGTGTAAAGAAATACCCTTCGTTTCGATCCTCATACCCTCTAGTTTCTACAAGAGTCAGGGCTTTTTGCACTGCCCCTATATCAATATTGTTAACGGTATACGGGGGTAATCCCCCTGAATCGTACTCTTTCTGTTGTATGAAACCTGAAGGAGTGGGCGTTGTTACATTTAAGCCCGACTTCATTAATTCGACTGCAGAAAGCGGCCCAGCATAACGAAGCATACCTCCGTCACTATATCCACCCAAGAAGCCGCCCTGCGCTGCAGCCTGACGGCGTTCTACTTCGGGCTTGCCCTTGTCGTTCTCTTTGTTGAGAGCGTCGTACCCGCCAAACTTGCCGATGTCGTCCGCGTCGATAACGTACTCGCCCTTAGATAGGGCCACTTCCATCATCTTGCCGCCCTTTGCAGCCTTGCGCTTTTGTGGACCTTTAGGCAACTTGCCTTCTTTTTGTAGGCGTTCTGTAGTCGGTGCGTTGAGAACAAACGACCCTACACGGACACGGTGGTTCTCTGTGTCGGCAACTGTGGTGCCCTTTGCGTAATTTTGAGGTGGACCGTCTACAAAGCCGGTGGACTGCACGGGGTCCTTTGAGGCAGTTCCGCCCGCTTGCATTCCAACACGGCCACCCTGCCGCATGTAATCTCCTATATCAAAATCAGATGTTCCGTAGTCGCCGCCACTGTCACTGCTGCCGCCGCCGCTGTCGCTGCTACCGCCGCCGGGATTACCGGGATCAAAATTATCGTCCTCCTGTACCGGCGTACCGGCACTTCCAGAACTGTCGCCCGGATCACCATAGTAGTCATAGCTTGGTGGGGGGCTGTAGTCCGGTACCGGAGAAGAGGGTACGGTGTATTCATTTCCGGCAGGAGGGCCTGAGTCGTCTCCGGGATCACCATAGTAATCATAGCTAGGAGGTGTGTAGTCTGGAGAGGGCGCAGCAACTGCATTTCCGCTATCGTCAAAGAATTCTGAGTAATCATACGCTGCCGCTTCTGGGGGTACGCCTGATTCTATGAGTTCTATAACATCATCAGTGGCAGTTCCCTCGCTATAGCCTGAGTCTGAACCATCAGGATCAAGCTTTCCACCAGCTACTTCTGTGGTTGGGTTTAGGTCTAGGAGTTTGTTTATAAGTTCTCTTCTTTGAGCAGCAGTTATACCCTCTGGCAATACACCTGAAAGCACATATCCACCAAAAAGTCCGGGTGATACGCCTACAATTTTTCCGTTTACCATGCCTATGCCGTAACCCTTTTCACCGCCCAGCATGCTTGTTTGTATGTTTTGTAGGTTCTTCTTGGATATGGCTGATCCCGCAGCAATAAGTGGATTAAATCCTAGAGGGGATATAGCTGCTCCTAATTGCTTATCCATACCCACAAAGTTATCATCAACATACCCAGACATGCCTGTTACGTTTAACGAGCCTGAGTATCCACTTGTCCCTCCACCATCATCACTGCTGCCGCTACCGGCTGATGAGTACGATGCGGGATTTGTGTAGTCTGGCGTGGGACGAAAACGATCACTGATATTCATTCGTTCTTCGTTGTCAAACGGACTAGGACGAGCCACAGTGGGCCGCGTCACGCCGGGAGTCGTTCCCAACAACGCACCTGATGCAATATTTTTTAAAAACTGTGAAGCCATTACTCTTTTGCTCTTATTGCTGCATCATAATCAGCCTTGAGGCCCTTGATCTGTTCCAGTGAAGTTATCCTCCCCTGCAGACGGAACACTTCCAGTTCCGATTGTGCCGCCACCAACGCCCGAAGCGTCATCTGGATTTGCTCCCGGAGGTACTCCTCCAAGCTGTCCCACGCTTCCTTGTTCGCCACCAGCGGGCTGACCTTGCTGGCTTGCTTCTTGTTGAGCATTGGCTAGTCCTTTCAACATCTCTGCAAAAATCTGTGCCTCATTCATGTCGTTTACGAGGCTGTCCGGATCGATGTCCTGTGCTATGGCAAGTTCACGCATGAGGTTCGGAATCTTGATGAATGGTGCCAGCATCGGATTTGATACGGTCTGCAACAGGGTGGTAAGTCTCTGACTGCGTACTTCCTTCTGCATTACTGCAGCTACACCGCGAGGCTTGATCTCCAGATCGCCCTCAATCTCCGGAGAGGACTCGTTGAACTGCATGTTCCACTGAAAGTATGCCTCACCCAACGGCTTGAGAAGCTGATCATCTATGTTCTTGATGACTGTCTTCAGAGACAAGCTGGCTCCACCCAGCAGCATAGACAGACCGGATGCTGTTCGTCCTGTGCCTGTTACGCCTGTCTGGCCGTGCATAATCGACGGCAGTCCCGTCTCTTCGTCAGCAAGCTGACGGCTGATCTGATACATCTGAATGTTCTCAGGTGCTGTGTTCGGAAACTTAAGGCCGTTGATTGCTGTGCCGGTAACGCCTGACTGCCTGCGGAATATCTTGCCGGGAAAGATATCCATGTTTTGACCGGGTACGAGGCTTGCTTCATCCACGTCAAACACAAGGTTGCCAGCGAGGGCAAGGTTGTCAATTGCCATGCGAACGTGACCGTTCATCAGCAACTGCGCGTCTTCCATGTTCTCTGCTACGCCAACGCCCCACACTTGATAGGGATTGATTTCGTATGGAAAGACTTGATAGGGTATGCGGGCTGGTGTAAACGGGTTGAGGACACAGCGAAGGATCATCGTCCCACACGCCCAGATATTTACCTGTACCTGCTCGAACTCACTCATGTCGCTAGGAACATCTAGGCCCGCTTCTTGTGCTAGTTTAGCATCTAGGAAGCCCCAATATTCGAGGACTTCGTATCGGCTGTCACCTACGTAGGGTTCTGTCTCTTCTTCACGGATTGTATCTTCGTAGTATTTGTCTTCGTAGTTAGGACCCTTCGCAAGACACTCTTCAATAACATCGGCGTAGAAGTGTGGCTGTGTTATCAAGTTACGAAGCTGCTGCCGATTCATGCGGTGACGTTGAATTACGTATTCGCAGTCTTCAATGCTTGTAGCAGAGGGGTCAGGGTGAAAGTCCCACGGAGACACATGCTCAATACGGGGAACAATACGCTCATAGGGACTGTATGTGCGTCCCTCTGGGCCGTTCTCCCAGCGGTGTACTCGTTTGTAGTGATTAAATGGTCCCTTGACGATTCCTGTGCCCAAGAGTGCAGACTCGAAAATGGCACTGCGTAGTACGTTTACTGCGCGAGTGTCGAGAAGCTGATCGTGAACCATCTTCTCCATGTTGAGTGCAGCAGTCTGGGCAGGTTTAATTTGGGGTTCACCCATAAGGGCTGGTCCCTCAGACAAAGGGGCATCTCCGTACTTACCCGCTAAACCACCCAAGAAATCTCCAGATGGTGTAGCTTGCGTAGCACCAAAAGGAAGTTCCCTCCCGTCACCAGCAAACCCGTAAGGGTCTTCTTCTGGCTGCATCTGATCTAGGGGAGTTGTGAGGTGAGCAAACTCCGATATACCCTCCGGTATAGGAGTAGGCTCTATGACCAGTGGAAACTTTTTGTTTGCAAAGAGGATGTCTACAATCTGTCCGTACGCAGCAAGAACCTTAGTCTTGGTAATCTTAATAAATACCTTCGACTTCTCACTGTCACGGTACTGCGTAGTCGAATCGTAGATACCACGAAAATTCTTATACGCTTTCAGCCAACGCTGCTCGTATGAGAATCGTCCGTTCTCTGCATCATCAAACTTAGTCTGAATGTACGCAGCCAACCCCGGCATCTGTTCTTCGGGTTCGACGAGAGGTACGGCGGTATCATCCGCAGGTTCCAAAAAGTTATCAGCCATGTCGCTTCCTTAGTAGTCGCGTTCGTCTGCCATCTTAAACAGTGAAGCCTCTACAGTTGGCTTGGTTTGCTTCTTAGGCATAGCTTCGATCATCGGGCCAGTTACGACACGACCATCGAACTCTAGGCTTTCGCGATAGAGTTGTGTTGCACCCTCGTCCTTATCAACGCTGGTTTTGTCTGCGTTCATAATGTACGATGCACCGTAGTTGTAGTTATTACCGGGCATTCTTGCCTCCGTTGTATGGTTGTTAGCGGACTACGCCGCCGTAGAGAAACGATGGTGCTTGGCCCATCGCGGTTGCTTCCCCTCGCATCGCGTTGGCGCGGGCTTCGGGAACTGGTACGAACCCTTGTGCAGCCATGTCAGGCGCAGGGGGTGCGGGATCGGGAATGTTTGGGGCCGGTGCGTCTGCAGCCTGCTGGCTAAAATCTATTCGAGGAACCATGCCCAACACAGAAGCCATCTGAAGTGCCGTTTTGCCTGCTCCTTCCGGATCAGCAACAGCACCCGTGACCATCTCGCCAACAACTCCTGCGCCGCCGCCCATGCGAGACACAAAGCTGTCTTCAGGCTGTCCCGTCAATTCTGATACAAATCTCTGGCCTTTTTGCTCCGCTATGTCATAGCTTTCTTTGTCTACAACACTGCCAATCAAATCAAACAGAGGACCGGGAGCCTTTTGTGCAAATGCAAGTCCTGTGGTTGCTGCAGCTATAGCACTTGACTTGAGGGTCTTCTTAGCTGAAGAAAACTCTTCCGCCATGTCAGCTAGAAAGTCATCAAACATTCCTGCTGATTGTTCTTTTTTTGCCGCCGCCGCTGCTTCTCTACTTTGATTTTTTGCAGCAGCAAGTGCCTCACTTTTAGCTACAGCCTGATCAATTTTTTCTTGATCTATACTTGCTCGTGCTTCTACAGCAGCACTTTCGTCAAGAGCAGCCTGCAGATCAGAAGCTGCTGCACTCGCTCTTAGTTCAGACCGCCTAGCATTTCTGACTTCATCAAGGAGTTCAACATCAACTTCAGTAAGTGGCCCTACATTTTGATTAGCAGCAGTAGGAACAACATCAGAGCCACGAGGTAAAACTTGAAGTTTAGGTGAACCTACAGCAGTTAAGTTGCTTGCAGAAACATTTAAACTAGCTGGCAGTTCATTTAAAGTTTCTAAGCCCATTACTTCGGCCATCATATTGTGAAGACCGTTTAGGGCTTGTCTTTCCGCACTTCCCTCACCTGTTTCAATCGGGGATATGTAATTTGCGGCAGTCATTTTTTTGACTGACCCCATCATCTCATCGTAAGAAGCATGCCCCATAACCGTACTTACAGTTATGCCCATGTTGAGTTCGCCAACCAT
>VMHT01182865.1_pt1 | contig 12036 bp, 16 predicted proteins | sample 4693611 | NCBI WGS metagenome assembly VMHT01 (sample SAMN12280063, study PRJNA550983) | marine metagenome | isolation source: seawater sampled from same location over 5 years 0.02-0.2 micron viral filtrate | place: USA: collected off the coast of southern California halfway between the port... ...
ATAATATAGTTATAAAAAGGTTTGATGATGAATTCAGCTTACTTCAATCATTCTTCCAAACGTATTTACAGATTAAACCAACTATATTAACCGGTTGGAATATGGATTCATTTGATATGCCTTACCTATATAATAGAGCTTGTAAAGTTGTTGGTAGTAATGTTGCTGATATGCTGTCTCCGATTCAAGAGGTTCATTGGAATAAACATAGAGGTAGATATCTATTCGCTGGTGTTAGTTGTTTAGATTACTTAGGTTTATATAAGCTATTTACTTACACTCAGCTATCATCTTACAGATTAGATGCTGTTGCTGAATTTGAATTAGGTGAGAATAAGATAGAATATAGCGGAACATTGACAGATTTATATGAAAATGATTTAAACAAATACATAGAATATAACATTCATGATGTCAGGTTGGTAAAGAGAATGCATGACAAATTAGACTTTATCGATATGGCTAGAGGTGTATGTCATGTAGGTCATGTTCCTTATGAGGATGTATTCTTTTCTTCTCGATACTTAGAAGGTGCTATTTTAGTTTATCTAAAAAACTTAGGTATAGTTGCACCAAACAAACCAACAAGACCAAAAATGGATAGTGATGAAAAGTTTATTGGTGCTTATGTTCAGCCGCCACAAAGAGGAAAGCATGATTGGGTATTTGATTTAGATATTACATCTATGTATCCATCTGTTATTATGTCTTTAAATATATCACCTGAAACTAAGATGGGTAAGTTGAATGGATGGGATGCAGAAGAGTTTATGAGAGGAACGAAAAAAACCTACACTCTTATATCAGGCGAAAAAGAGATGGGTAAACTTACAGAAACAGAACTAAAAGATTTCTTTGAGAATAACAAAGTTTCAGTATCTTCTAATGGTGTTCTATATCGTAGTGATAAGAAAGGATTGATTCCAGCCCTATTAGAAAAGTGGTTCGATACTCGTGTGGAGTATAGAAAGTTGATGAAGAAGTTTGGTGATGCTGGTGATAATGAAAAATATACATATTTCAAAAGTCGCCAGTTGATTCAGAAGGTGGTGCTAAACTCTCTCTATGGTGTATTGGGTTTACCTGTATTTCGTTTCTATGACTTAGATAATGCTGAGGCTACAACACTTACAGGTCAAGAACTAATTAAATTTACCAAAAAGCTAGGTAATCATTTTTACAACAAAGAGCTTGGAGATGATAAGGACTATTGTATCTATATCGATACAGATTCAGTATTCTATTCAGCGCTTCCGTTAGTTAAGAAGAGATTTCCTACTATGGACTTCGATAGTGAGACTATGATGAGTAAGAGGATATTAGATGTTGCTGATGAAATGCAAGCATTTCTAAACAAATCATACGATTACTTTGCGAAGAGATTTCTAAACTTAGACATTCACAGATTTGAAATAAAGCAGGAGTTGATAGCTAAATCAGGTTTGTTCATTGTGAAGAAAAGATATGGTATGAAGATTATCAATGACAATGGAGTAAAGGTAAACAAACTGCATGTAAAAGGTTTGGACTTAGTTCGCAGTAACTTTCCAAAGGCTATGGGCGAGTTGTTGAAAAGTGTATTGGAAGATATTCTGGCTACTGTTCCAAAGGATAAGATAGATGAGAGGATTATAAACTTTAAAGAGTCTATGAAACTATTAAACTTTGATAGGATAGCTATGCCGACAGGTGTAAAAAATCTAAAGAAGTATTCAGATGGTAAGAAGGGTAAGTTTACAAATTTTGCTAAGGGTTCGCCTGCGCACGTTAAAGCTGCTATAACCTATAATGATTTGATTAGTTATTTTGGATTGACTAAAAGGTATGAAAAGATAACTTCATCAGAAAAGATAAGATGGGTTTATCTTAGACAAAATGAATTGGGATTGGATTCTTGTGGGTATAAAGGTTATGAAGATCCACCACAAATAATAGATTTTATTAAAAAGCATATTGATTATAAAAAGATGTATGCTCAGATGTTAGAGAAAAAAATTATGATGTTTTATGAAACTCTAAAATGGGATGAGCCGGTAAATAAAAAAACATCAATGGAAAGATTTTTTTGATTTTGAGAATAATCGTAGATATATATGTATATACTACTTAACATAAGGAGAATGGTTATATGAATAAACATTCATTAAATAGGTTTATTGACAAATACTATTTAGGTGGGAACTGCTCGTCAGTTGTGCTTAAAAGTGATGGAGATAAATTAACTACACGTTTTATCACAGGCGATAAGAATTTGCTTGGTGAACTAACAATGACAGATTGGAAATTTGACTCAGCTGAGTTAGGTGTTTACAATACAGAACAATTAGTAAAGCTACTTTCAGTTATGTCTGAAAATATCTCAATGGACTTAACAAAGGCTGGAGATAAAGTTGTTTCTCTAAAGATATCAGATAGTGCATCAGATGTAAACTATATGCTTTCTGATTTATCAGTTATAAATACTCCACCAAAACTAAAACAAATACCTGAATTTGAAGTAAAGATTAAGGTTGATAGATCTTTTATGTCAAAGTTTGTTGCCGGTAAAGGTGCTCTAGCTGATACTGATAATTTTACAGTATTAACTGATGATGATGGCGTTAAAGTTGTAATTGGTTATGCAGAAATTAATACCAATCGTGTTACACTTCCTGTAGAAACAGAATCTTATGATAAAATTGATTATGTTTCTTTCAATGCTAACCTATTCAGAGATGTTTTGGTTGCTAATAAAGAATGTGAAAGTGCAACATTAGAGGTTAGTTCTGGCGGATTGGCTCGTATCAATTTTAAGATTGATGAATACGATGCTACTTACTATTTGGTTGCTGAACAAGACGTATAATGGAAGAGTATGTAGATAAGTCTAGAGTTTCTGTTCGTCCAATATATAAACCATTGGCTCGTGATATAATAGAGAAAAACCACTATAGTGGTAGGCTTTCTTCTTGTAGGTATCCGCTTGGAATTTTTTATCAAACCGATAATGAACATAAATTCTTTGCGGAACCTGAAGAGAAATTAATTGGAGTCGCTTGTTATGGGTTTCCTGTTGGTAGAAGAGTTTTAGGTTCTATCTTCTCAGAAGAAATCTTAGAGAATAGAAACATATTAGAACTTACGAGACTCTTTATATTTGATGGCTATGGTAAGAACATTGAGTCTTTGGCATTAGGTCTTACATTCAAATGGATGAAAGAGAATGCTAAAAGCATTAAGGTTCTGATATCATATGCTGATCCTGAACAATCACATGATGGTGCTATCTATCAAGCTACAAATTGGATATACCAAGGTTGTGGTGATTTTCAGCTAGCACCAACATACTCTCTCAGACTTACAGAAGATGGAGAGTGGATGCATAGTCGTAGTGTGTATTCAAAGTTCGGTTCAGCTGCACCTGAAAAGATGAAGAAGGCTATAGGTCATACATTTTGGTTGAAGAAGGAAGCTAGCAAACATAGATACATATACTTCTTAGGTAACAAAAAAGAGAATAGGAAATTTCATAGCGTGATGAAACATCCACAAATGAAGTATCCTAAAAACTATAAACACGATATTGAAATAAGAAAAGTAGAGGTTGAGGACGATAAATGGAAACAGTAAACAATACACTTTGGGTTGAGAAGTATCGCCCGAATGAATTAGATTCTTACATAGGTAATGATCACTTAAAGAAAAAGATAGCAGTTTATTTAAAGAGTGGGGATTTACCTCATCTACTATTGTATGGTAGAGCTGGAACAGGTAAAACTACATTGGCTAAACTATTGGTTAATAATATAGAATGTGACCATATGTATATAAACGCTTCTGATGAAAATAGTGTAGATACAGTCCGTAATAAGGTTCGTGGATTCGCTTCCACTATCGGATTTAAAGATATGAAGGTGGTTATATTAGATGAGTGTGATTACATTACACCTAATGCACAAGCCGCTCTTCGTAACCTTATGGAAACTTTCTCAAAACATACGAGGTTTATACTAACCTGTAACTATGTAGAGAGAATTATCGATCCAATACAGAGTCGTTGCCAACCATTTCAGATAGTTCCGCCATCGAGAAAAGAGGTTGCTGTTCATCTAAATAATATTCTTAAAGAAGAAGAGGTTGATTTTAAGATGGATGATGTAGCTACATTAGTCAACGGTGGATATCCTGATATTCGTAGAGTTATTAACTTTGCACAGCGTCAGATAGTCGATGGTAAGTTGGCTATCGAACAGGATAATTTATTGGCTATTGATTTGAATATCAATGTGTTTTGTTCTCAATTAGTAAATGTATTAAAGACTCAGAATAAGAAAGATGCTTTTGTAACCGTAAGAAAAATGTTGGCTGATAATCAAATGTCAGATTTTGCTGAACTATTTCGTTTACTGTATGATGAAGTTGATGATTATGGTAGAGGACATATTGCAGAGTGTATCTTAACTATTGCTAAGTATCAAGCATCAGATGCGCAAGTTGTTGATAAAGAAATCAATGCTATGGCTATGATAATTGAAATGTTGAATATATTAAAATAGGAGTTATTATGTATTATGAAGTAGCAGTTGTATTTACAGAAGAAATACAAACAAAGAATGGTGTAAGAGAAAAAAAAGTTACTAAGAATTATTTAGTAGAATGTTTTGCTGTTACAGCAGCTGAAGCTAAAATTTCAGAGTATCTTAAAGATAGTCCTTACGGGTGGGAAGTTAAAGCTGTTAAGCAATCTAAAATATTAGATGTTATCTTAGAGAGCAACTAATGAATATGAAAGCACAAAAACCTTTAACAAAGCCAAAGCAACAAATTGATTTATCTGAGACAGAAAGTATAAAGTGTGAAGAGTGTGGTAATTACTCTTTTATACAGACTTACTTCTTAAAAAGAATATCACCTCTACTATCTCCTACAGGCGAAGAGGCTATAGTTCCTATTCAGGTATTTAGTTGTGGGAATTGTGGCGCTGTTCCGAAGAAGATGATGCCTGATGGCTAAACCTAAAGGAATAAAAAAGAAAAGTTTATTTGACCATATTCAAGCAGTAACATCTCAACAAAGTCCTAATTATTGGGAAGAGATATCTGATGATGATAAAAAGTCGTGGTCAAATTTTATGGTTAATAGGTTTCTTTCAATGAAGCCTGAATGGATAGATCTTGTAAATGAGGTTCAAAAATATCCATTGAAACCAAAAGAGTTATACAAAGTATACGCAGATATTTTACCAAAGAAAAAACAATGGTTAAAATATATAAAAGGAGATAAACAAATGAAACATCCAAAATGGTTATATGAAATTGTAGCTAAACATTTACAATGTAGTATAAGAGAGGCTAGTGATGCCGTAGAGATGTATGAAATATCAGCCGGTGGACAAGCAGAGTTAGCTGATATATTAGGAAAGTATGGAGTTGAACAGAAAGAAATCCGGAAGCTCGGTCTTATTAGTTAATGTCAATAAACTTTACAATAGAAGAAATTCCTCGTAAAGCAGTTAAAAGTTTCATAGAAAAACATCACTACTCAAAAAGCGTAAATGGTATCCAAAGTTATTACCACTTCGGTTTATATACCGAAGGTAACTTTGGGTTACCTAAAATGATAGGTGCTATGTTATATGGAATACCATCTATGCCAGACACAGCGGCTAAATACAATCCTATAAATCCTAAGAGGTGTATGGAGTTAAGAAGGTTATGCTGTATCGATGATACACCTAAGAATACAGAAAGTTACTTTATTGCACAGACTCTTAAATGGTTAAAACAAAATACAGATATAGAGGTAGTTCTTTCTTTTGCTGACCAACATTATAATCATGCGGGCACTATCTATAAGGCTAGTAACTTTCATTATTTAGGAGAAACTGCAAAGAGTAGGATATTAATGGTAGATGGAAAAGAAGTGCATAGTAGGTCTTTAAATCAAACTCAACGACCATATGGTAGAGAGTTGAAAAAAAGATATGACGCAGGAGATGAAAATATATTTTTTGTTGCTAGAAAACCAAAGCATATTTATACATACTATCTAAATAAAAAAATCAAAAGAGAAATAAAAAAGCTTGACTTATACAATAAAAATGTGTAAATTTAAACATAGAAAAAGAGGATTATATGAGTAATATAAAAGAATCAAAAACCAAATTAGAGTATACAGATGTAGCCATACATCCAATTGTAGAGCAGATGGAGAAAGAATGGCCTGAGATGACCAAAGAATTTCGTAGGTTACAAAAAGAACAATACGAATTATTTCTTAAAAAACAACATGACTATGGTCCTGGTAATATTTCTGTAGGAACGCAACTACAGACAGAAGAAGAAGTTCATCTATCACTTACTGGTTTATGGTTTCGTATGAATGATAAGATACAAAGGCTAAAGACTTTACTAATGAGTGGTAGGGATAATGCAGTGCAAGGTGAACCAATGGAAGATGCTTACTTAGATGTGAGTAACTATGGTATTATGGCTACTATTGTAAAGAATGGTAAGTGGGGTAAGTAATGAGTTACAAGCCTAAATACAAATTAGAGGTAGAAGAAGGATATTATGAGAATGATAATCTTTTACTTCTTTTTGCTCAAGTAATACTACATAGATTTTGGCATTTAATAAAGCACGGAAAGTGGACAGATTAATGAAACGAATAAGTTATAGTCAGTATTCAATGTGGGCTCAATGCCCTTACAGATGGAAGTTAGCATATGTAGAAGGTAAGCGCGAATTTACAGAATCGATACATACGCTCTTTGGAACATCAATGCACGAAGTGATACAAACATTTCTAACTGTGATGTATGAGGATACAGCAAAAGCTGCTGACGCTTTACCATTAGAAGAGATGTTAAGAATTAGAATGAAACGTAATTATGAAAATGCTATGTCAAAGAATGGCGGAGTTGAGTTTTGCACACAAGCAGATATGGTTGAGTTTTATGATCATGGGTTACTTATATTAGACTTTATCAAAAAGAGAAGAGCTCAATACTTCAGTAAGAAAGGTTATGAACTTATCGGCATAGAAGTTCCACTTGATTATGACTTACCTAATGGTATTAAGTTTATAGGTTATTTGGATGTGGTTATAAGAGATACAGTTAGAGATGTAATCAAAATATATGATATCAAAACATCTACTATGGGCTGGAACAAATGGCAGAAGGCTGATAAATTGAAGAGTGACCAATTATTATTATACAAACAATTCTACTCAAAACAATTCAATCATCCGTTAGATAAGATAGAAGTTGAATACTTTATCGTGAAACGAAAGTTATACGAGAACTTAGACTTTCCACAAAAGAGAGTTCAGAAGTTTGTTCCTGCTAACGGTAAACCATCAATCAACCAGGTAACAAAAAGATTGTCAGAATTTATGGAAGAATGCTTTGATTCCGAAGGAGAATATAATATCGAACATACTTATAGTAAACAGGCATCTAAGAAAAATTGTAGATATTGTGATTTCAATCAAACAGAATTCTGTGATGAAGGAGTTAAATAATGGTAAAAATAATACTGAGAATGAATTTAGCCGATTTTATAAATACTAAATATGAATCGGATGTGATTGATAGGCTTGATCTCATTTTTAAAGACTCGATACAATTTTACTTAAAGCTATGGTATGTAGATGGCACATTGAAAGCTAGTGAATTAAAAGACTTTTTATTAAAATACGAAAGTAGGCTACACTTTAAAACAAACATAAAAGTCGGCAGTGATTTAGGAATAAATGATTTTGTTTGGTTTGACATCCTTAATAAAAATAGTATATCCAATAGCAACAGAGTTAGATTTCAATATGCTTATAATCATAATTCAGATATTTTAAATGGTCTTAGCGAATTTCGTAAGTGTGCTAAATTTTGCACATCAGACAAACCACCTAAAAGAATACAGAAAAGGAATGATAATGAAAGTAGCAATCATAGGTAGTAGGAGATATGAAAATAGGAGAAGGATACAAGAATTCGTATTTAAGTTAAAAAATAAATATGGTGAAGAGTTAGAGATAGTAAGTGGTGGTCAAAAAGATGGGGCTGATGGTTTTGCAAAGAAATATGCTTTAGAATTTGATATAAAATATTCAGAGTTCCCGCCTGCTCACTATTCATTTAATCAGCATTGTGTAAGAGAAAGTTATAGGTATGGTCGTCCATATGCTGCATGGCACTACCACGATAGAAATAAACATTTGATTGAATACTCTGATGTGGTTGTTGCATTTACTTTGAAAGAAGAAATGACTTCTGGCACAGAAAGTGCTTTAAAAGAAGCAATAAAAAAAGAAAAAAAATATGTAATAATAAATTAGTTTTTACTATTTATATACATATATACGGAGGAAATGTTATGTTGAAATTAACATCCGTAAAGTTATTAGACAATCTTTACAAAAAATTCAAAATAAGTAATTTAGATGATAACTTTACATTACAAAAGCTAATCAATCGTTCAATGGACTTATACATCAATGACAACGATTTTAGAAATCAAATAAGTGAATACAAAAACCTTATACCAAGCGGAAGTTCTCTGTGAGAAAAGATATTTTAAATGCGAGTAAACTTCATTTTGAAGCTCATATCGAAAAGCATAAAGTGAACGTAAACAACTTACTGAGAAATACTGTCGGTGTCGCTGAGCATTCTGATATTATGGATACGATAGAAAAAGAGCTGGCAATTATAGCTGAATATGATGATAAGCTAAATGTATTAGAAAAATATTTTATGAAAGGTGAAAATAAAAAAGAGGTTATAAATGGTTAAGAAAAAGATTTTACTATTATCAGATGATCTAAGAATGTCATCTGGTGTGGGAACAATGTCTCGTGAATTTGTTATGGGGACATTAAAAGATTTTGATTGGGTTCAAGTTGCTGGTGCTATTAAACATCCTGAAGCTGGTAAATTTATAGATATGAATGATGCTGTTCGTCAAGAAACTGGTATAAAAGATGCTTGTCTAAAAATAATTCCTACTGATGGTTATGGTAATCCTGGCTTAATAAGGCACGTAATTGCTACAGAAAAGCCAGATGCTATATTACATTATACAGACCCTAGATTTTGGGAATGGTTGTATCAGATGGAGCACGAGATAAGAATGCAAATTCCAATTTTTTACTATAATATATGGGATGATTTACCTTATCCAATGTGGAACGAACCATTTTATGAGAGTTGTGATTTGATTATGAATATATCGAAACAAACTCATAATATCGTTACGAATGTTCGCAAGAATGTTCCTACAAATGATTGGAATAATACTTATGTGCCGCATGGTATAAATGAAAATAGCTATTATCCTATTAGATGGGATCATAAAGAGTATAAAGAAATGCTAGAGTTCAGAAAAGGCATGTTAGATAATGCTGATAAGGATTTTGTTGTATTTTGGAATAACAGAAACATCAGAAGAAAGTTACCCGGTGATGTAATACTGGCTTATAAACTTTTTTGTGATATGTTGCCAAAAGAAAAGGCTGATAAATGTGTTTTAATAATGCATACTCAACCAATAGATCCGAATGGAACTGATTTACCAAAAGTTGTAGAGGCTGTATGTCCTGAGTATGATGTTGTATTTTCAACAGTAAAGTTAGACGATAAGAAACTTAACTTTTTATATAATATAGGAGATGTTCAACTTAATATGGCTTCTAATGAAGGATTTGGTTTAACAACTTGTGAAGCTTTAATGGCTGGAACGCCGGTATCAGTTAATGTTACAGGTGGGTTACAGGATCAATGTGGCTTCAAATACAAAGGAGAGTTTTTAACATATAAAGATTATAGTTGGGTTCATTCACTACACGATGATAAAAAGTGGAAGGATAACGAAGATTTGACTTGGGGTGATTGGGTTAAGCCCGTCTGGCCATCTAATAGAAGTTTGCAAGGTTCTGTTCCTACACCATATATTTTTGATGACAGGCCTCGTGCTGAAGATTTTGCTGATGCTTTGAAAGAGTGGTATGATATTGGTGATGATAAGAGAAAAGAATGTGGCGACTTAGGTCATGAGTTTGTAATAAGCGATGATGCTATGATGAGTGCTAAAGCTATGAGTAAAAACTTCACAGATCATATGACTACAGCATTAGAAAAATGGACAAAAAGAAAACGATTTACAATTTTTAATACTTCGGAGGCAATATGAAGCCGTTATTGTTAGTTACAGGACCACCAGCAACCAGAAGTGGTTATGGTGCACATACAAGAGATTTAATTCATTCTTTACTTGATATGAATAAATTTGATATTAAAATAAATTCATTGCCGTGGGGTAATTGTCCAATGAATGCTTTAAATGAACAGAATCCTAAAGATAAGCTAATAATCGACAGATTTGTGATTGATGGTAGAATAGAAAGGCAGCCTGAAATACACATTCAAGTTAGTGTTCCAAATGAATTCAATCCAATAGGAAAATACAATATTGGTATTACTGCTGGTATGGAAAGCACAGTGCCAGTTGCTTCGTGGATAGATGGTTTAAATAGAATGAACCTAAATATAGTTCCATCTAACTTCGTAAAACAAACATTTAAAAACGTATCATATGATAAGATAAATGAAATTACGAAAGAGCCTGTAGGTCAATTAAGAGTAGAAAGGCCTATGGAAGTTTTATTTGAAGGCGCTGATTTAAATATATATAAAAAAACCAAAGAGTTTTCTAAGGAATTGGTAAATGAAATCGATAAGATTTCTGAAAAGTTCGCATTTCTTTATACTGGTCATTGGTTGCAAGGAAAATTAGGTCATGACAGGAAAGATACAGGTATGTTAGTCAAGACTTTTTTAGAAACATTTAAGAATAAAAAGAATCCACCAGCATTACTTATGAAAACAAGCGGTGCCACATTTTCTGTAATAGATAGAAATGAAATACTGAGTAAGATTGAAAGTATTAAGGAAACTGTTTCTTATAAAACCTTACCTAATATTTATGTATTGCATGGTGACTTAGAGGACGATGAGATGAATGAATTGTATAATCATCCAAAAGTAAAAGCACATGTTACGTTTACGCATGGAGAAGGTTTTGGTCGTCCTTTATTAGAAGCTACTTTATCTGAAAAGCCAATTATTGCTCCTAATTGGAGTGGTCATATAGACTTTCTCAGTAAAGGTAATTCTGTATTATTACCAGGAACATTGATTGATGTAGACAAATCTTCTATACCAAAGGATATGTTACAAGAGGGTGCTAAATGGTTTGGTGTAAACTATCAATATGCTGGTCAGATGTTAATGAAGGTGTTAAAAGAAAATAAAAAGTATACTTTAAATGCTAAAAAAATGGCTATGTTTAATAGATCTAAATTTTCATTAGATAGTATGACTAAAGAATTTGAAAATATCTTAGACAAACATCTACCAAATTTTGAAGAACAGCCTCAAGCAGTTAATTTAAAGTTGCCTAAACTAAAAAAAGTTGGACAAACTGCTCCATCTAAAATTAAATTACCTAAACTAAAGAAGGTGTAATATGGCTGAAAAGAAAACAGATTGTCCTTTATGTAAGGATTTACATAATAATTGTTTTGTAGAAACTACAGAAGTTGAAGGTTTACCATTTGAATCCTATATGTGCTTCGGATGTGGTATGACTACAAACTCTTATTTCGCTGTGGATAGTGAAAAGTTAGAAGAGATGACTAAGAATAATTCTCAGCTAATGAATGATTTAAAAATAATTGATGACGAGAGAGGTTTAGTGTGGTATCCATCTGTGGTTAATATGGGAGAGAAAGGTATAATATTTCCTGATGGTTTGATTAATGACTGGCACTGGAATTATGCTAAGGTAATTGATGTTCCTGAAAATCAAAGAGAACATTTTGATGGTCATGATAAAAGATTAGATATAGAAGGAGCTGAGAAGTTCGGTCAGTTTGAATTTATGGATGCCTGTAAGTCTATGGGAATAATACTAGACGCAGATGCCTAAGATAAATTATAATTGGTCTAAAGTTGTAGCGGGTGATATAATTTCATTCGTATATAAAAATAAAAAA
>VMHT01054384.1_pt1 | contig 12034 bp, 17 predicted proteins | sample 4693611 | NCBI WGS metagenome assembly VMHT01 (sample SAMN12280063, study PRJNA550983) | marine metagenome | isolation source: seawater sampled from same location over 5 years 0.02-0.2 micron viral filtrate | place: USA: collected off the coast of southern California halfway between the port... ...
AACATAATTGCAATCATTACAATTAGAACGAGTATCTAAAGACTTTATTAATGTTACTTTAGTAGAAACTTGAGAATTAACTTGATAATTTTGGATTTTTAAAATTCGCCAATAAGTATCTTGTATAAAAATTTCATCTGCAAAACTAAAATTAGAAATATCTATTTCGTTTAAATTTAAATAACATTCCATAATTCTAGCATCTTCATCATAAATGTTATCTAAATATGGTTTCCAATACTTGCCATATAGTGCATTATTAAACCAATTTCCTTCTTCTGCTTCATATTGAAAAACAGATAAGTCCCCACATAAAGGGGGGGTAGAATTCCAATATAAAGATACTGAACTTTCTGTTAATGTTTGACCTATACTGTTGGTGGTAGTAAAAGGAGAACACAAAGGATATTTATTAAAGTCAAATGCTAAAACTGTAGTATCAGTAGTAAGGTGCATATAGATATTAGAGCCTGTCGCAGCACTAGTTACGATTGTTGTAGGTTCACCATTATAATAAAATAACTTTGATTTTGTAGCTGTTGAAGCTGTGGAAACACTCCCTGTTTCTTCATCTGTTTCATATGTGTAATCATACTGAACAGTAACACTTGTTAAATCTGATGAAATTGCATTTCCATCTTTCCAAACTTTACTATTAATAAAAGGAGCAAATATGCTTTCATTAGTAAATTCTCCTGATGCAAAATCGTTTCCTGTTTCATCTATTTTTAAATGACCAAACACATTTACTGAAGGCAAGTTTTCTCTTATTGATTTATTGTATACATCATCATCTTCTTGGTCAGTTAAAATAATTGTTTTTTTCTGTAATTGTGATGTGTCTTTTATTACAATTTCTTTTGATTTATCTATTTTATCTGTCCAATGCCTAATGCTTCCACTAGCAATATAATCGTTGTAAGGTTGTATTATTAAATTACTTTCATCATCAGAACTAGTTGTTATAACTAAATTAAATCTTTGAAGAATATCTTTTAAAAAATCTCTTTGCGTTATGTTAGGGTCTATACAAGCAGGAATGTCTACAGTAGAGCCATACAAACCTGATTGGGTTTCTCCTGTCCAATTAATCATAACTTTACTAAATAAGTCAGCACAAGCATCTACATATGATATTGTAATTCCACCTGCAGTTAGAACATCATATGCACCAAAGGTAAAACTTTGACCTGAACTTAAAGAACCTGGCATTTCTAATACTATAAATGCTGCTGAATCTAAAGGCATATCTTGAAGATCAAGAGTCCACAAAAGAGTAGTATTTGAAATTTCAACATCATTAACAGTATAAGTTTGTCCTATTTGTGTTCCATACTGTGGAGTCATCAAACCCCCTACTAATGCTCCTGGAACTAATTTGCATAATATATCTCCATATCCCAATGCTGTTAGTTCAACAATATGCTTGAAACTAATTTGAGTCATTGATTCATCTTTCTTTACAAAATAATGTAAACTTGTATTCCATACATTATCAGTATCTGCAATACTAGGACAACCACTTACCGAATTTTGACCTGCTTCTACTATTGCTCTTATATTTGATGTAGGACCTGTAACAGTACCCCAAGAACTTGTGCTACCTACTGCCATTACTCCACTAGGAGCACCTGAATAATTAGATGGAATACTTGGACTTTCTATATGATTACCAATAGTCATAAATAATTTACCAAAATAATCACTATCTATAAAGCTAGATGTATAGCTAAAACCTGCGTTAGCAATTAGTCTTTTCAACATAGTTCTTACTTGTATAGCAGGTCTAAGCTGAGTAATTGGAACACTATAAATGTTAGCTGCATTATACCCCCAAGCATTTGCTGCAGCTTGATCCATTCTAAGGTATCTTTTTATGGCTGTTCCTGAACCATTTATATCTTCATTATTATAATAAAATTTACCATTATTAATAGATAAAGGATACATTATTTTTTGAACATCTGCATCTGCATCTTGTAAAGATGCTCCTGCTACATTTTTAAAATCAGTAGTTCCACCTTCCCAAGAGTATTTTATATTATTGTGATTATAAAGGTGGTTGAAATCTGCTGAATAACTCCCATCACTATTTTTGAATATATCTTTTAAACTTTTTTCTCCAATAGTACTAAATAAAGTAGCTGTATTAGACATTATAACTACTTCATACAATTCTGCTTTTTTAAGAACAGATTTTAATTGTAATTGACCTTCAAACTGAACTACTGTTCCATAAAACAAAGCTGCATCAAAATTTAATCTAGGACTATATACTGATGTTTCTATATTTACATTATACCATTCTTGAAAGAAATTATTGTTGGTTTCTGTAAATGGTAATTTGAATGTTTGTGTAAAACTACTCGTTCTTGTTTCAGGTTCTTTAACATCAGAAAATTGATAATTTATACTGATATTTGGTGCTGCCTGTAAATCTAATTCATAAGTACTTTCAATAGTAGAACTAGCAGTAGCTTTTCTATATGCAACTAATCTAACTTTCATTAGCTATTTGTATTTAATGGATTAGCATATTCTATATTGATAGTATACTGTATTTTTAAACCATTATTAGCACTTGTTTTTCTTTGTATGTTTTTATTTGTAATAATTACAGGAACAGTATATGTAGTATCTGCATTTTCTATAATAAATACATCTGTTGACATTACACATTTTTCTAGTAATTCAGCATCTTCTTCTGTTATCCAATCTGTGTTTAATGTTTCTTTTAAAATTGCACTTGTTTTTCTTATTTTTTTAGAACTATCAAAATTGTTATAAGAGTATTCAGTAGAATTAAATTCTCCTATTATTTTTCCATAAGTATCTTTTTTAACATCTACAGATTGTGAAGATTTCATTTTAAAATTAAAATAATCCCAACAACCTAAGCTATTACGCCAACCCAATCTTCTTATCTTATAACCTTTACAACTTGCATCTTGTTTAATAAAATAATATATGCCCGTAGAAGGAGCAGGTGTTCCCGTATCATCTTTGCCTTGTATTGTGTAAAACGCCCAATTAGGAAAATTAGATGGTTGGGCATCTCCCGAACTACCACCAACAGGAGTTACAGTTGATGCTTCTAAATTACCAGGACCACAACCAAAATAAACTAATCTTTCAGCATTAGTATTAACTTCACCACCACTTGCAGCAGGATTTGCTCCACCTGTTGCATTTTCATTAGTTATAGTTTGAGCAGAACCTATTGATGCACCCGCAGCAGTATAATATCTAATTTCTATTATATCAATATCAGAATCAAAATTAGCTTCATCATTTAAAAAAGCTACAGTATGAAAATCATCTGCTTGTACATAATTAATATATCTTTTACTAGCAAAAGTAACTCCAGACCAACTTGTTCCACCATCTCTATTTAAATAGCTTTTTTGCACATCACTTAAAAACCTTCCGTAACCATCTTTAGTTTGAAAAACTTGAAATGCTGTTCCTTGAAAATAAGCTCCTGATGTTCTTGGTGTTTCTAAAGATAATGAAGCAGCCATATAATACTTAGTATTGTCTGCATTTACACTAGTATTTTCTGAAGGAACTTCTGAAGCACTTGCAGAATAAGATTGATATGCTTTGACATAAATTTTTTGTATCTGATTATAATTATGACTAAAGATTTTTGCTGTTACATTTTTTCCTAATGTATGTATTGGTTTAGTCGTGTCATTTTGATCTGCATAAGTGTTTTCTAATTGTGTGTTAATTATATCTGAAACATCAAATAAAGCATAAACATTTGTTGTTCCTGTAGCATAACCATTTTGTCTTTGTTTTATTTTACCTAGCAATTCTCCTGAAGCATCATCAATCCTAACTTCTAAAATAAATTTAAAATAATATAAAGCTGTGATGTCTGTTTGTTTAGCCATATAAGGGACAACAGGTGTCCAATTTGTTATTGCAGGGATTTTTGACGCATCTTCTACGGGTATTTGTGGTAATGATATTGTTCCTATTGCCATATTATGTTATTATTGTTTCTAATTGTTTTTCTAAATCTTCACCAAATGCTTCTACTATTGCATCTGTTTGTTTTTTTAATTGTTGCGTAAATGGTTTGCTAAAGAATTGTGTTCTTGTTAATCCTCTTTGGTATATTGCTCTTTGTATTAAAAATGCTAAACTTTTTCTTTTTATAAACTTGCCATCTTTTCTAGCTGCTTTTAATGGTTTACTAACTATCCATCTATCAATCACTCCTCTAGGTGGCATCTTGTTAGAAAATTTAAAAGGACTGCCTTGACCCCTCATTTTTCCTTTACCCTTATATCCACCTGCACCCCTTACACCTTCATCTACAAATGCCCAATAATCCTCAGCACCACCAAATTCAAATTCTAGTGTTACACTATTTTTATCTGCTGTAACTAAATAATCATAATCATTATATAATGTGTTTTGACTAGTTGTTTTCTTTTTTTTTTTTAATATACCCCTACCTTCCTTGACAACTTTGCCACCAAGTTTCTGCATTGCTTGTATGGTGTTTATAAATTGCATTAGCTATTTGGTGATATTGGTACAATACAAAGATTGTTCTTGTTATTTACTTGCATACTTATAGATGCTGACCAACCTGTTAAAAGATTATCAAAACGTGCTGTGAATGGTTCACAAGATATTGGCAATTCCAAAACAACTTCATCATCTACCCAACTTGTAGAATATAGGTTTTGATGAAACTCATTAATTACATCTTGCAGTATATTTAGGTTTTCACTTAGTGTATCTAATCTGCCTAATCTTTCATTATTAGGAGCATCACCTACTTCATCATTAATCATATCTAATACATAGATTGTAAAGGTATAAGTCATTACACCTTTGTCTACTGTTGCTGTTCCTGGTTCTGCATATAGAATAACATAATCAGTTGCACCTAGCTTATTAATGTCAACTTCGTCCATAAAGCCACTATGAAAGCTATTGATCATATAGTGCTTATCAGCTATTGTTTCTAAAAATCCTACAGCGTTTCTAAATGTTATCATAGTTGTTATTCTTTTTATTATTGTAATCTTGAGAGTATGACAAATAAGTCAAAACTTCTAAGATTGGTAATCTTGTTATTTTTTCTATATCTAGAATACTATTTGACAAAGAAAATAAAACATTATACCAACCCCATTTAGAGCTCATAGTAACACCTTTTACTCCTTCATTGTTTGCAACTGCAAATAATTGTGCGAAATCCTTGCCAAGTCTTCCCCTAAAGTCAAAAAAAAACCTAGCGAACCTAATGCTATATCCATTGGACAATCTTTAAATAATTCTTCTTTAAATTCGTCAGGGTTATATTCTTCTATACTGTATCTTTCTCCCCTAGAAAAATTTATCTTTCTATATAGTATAGACATAATAGTATGCAAGTTTTCTATTGGCTCTTTACAATAGCTTTCTAAGTCAATGTATTCTCCTGTACTAATGTTACTAAGATTAGGACAGAATCCATATTCTTCATCATTAAATTTGAATACCTTTCTAAATTCTTCTTTGTCAGGCTCAGTATCAATCATCTTTTTAATTATCCCCATTATGTCTAATAAGTCCGTGTAAGCCATTTTCTTTACTACAAATGGACTTGTATTGCATAATAAAGCTAAACTCTTTATAACCTTGTTTTTCTCACTTCCCTTTCCTTCTTGTATTTTTACATACTTTTGATAAGTGTCAATTGTTATATCAGACCAATTATCAGGTATTGTTAATTTAACCTCTTTCATTACTAATAAATATAAAAATTCATAATTCGTTTTTTCTACAGTATATAGTATTTACCACTATGATTAATACTAAGTTTATTTAAACACAAATAACGTGTTGCATCAATTAAATGGTCATTAACTTTTACAGGTGTATTAAGAACATCACCATTTTTGTCTGTCGCCCATTTATAACCCCTAAATTCTTTGATTGCATTTAGACTGTCTTTAGTAATATGCAACTTGTATCTTCTCATTATATCAATTCCTAAGTGTATTCCTGCTCCCTTCTTAGCAGGTTTTATATTAAATCCCTGTCTATATATCTCCTCAATTGTTTTCGGCTCTGCTGAGTCACCGATAATTTCAGACTGCCTATCTATTCTAAATTCCTTTAGCTTATTAGCAAGGTCAGTATTTGTCAATCTCTTTTCATATAACATCTCTTTGATATATAAATTGTCATCAGATTGATATACTGCTACTAATGCACTTGGTGAATTAGTAAAGCCAAAGTCTAATCCATAGCCAACTAGATTTCCTTGTACTTCATCTACTAATTCAAACTTTCTGAATATCATTGTTTGTATTGAACCTATTTCACCCAATCCATAAACTTGCCAATAGTCAGGGTCTAAATCTTTTAATCTTTCTATTTCTGCTATTGTATCTTTATCTAAGAATGGATTTGCTTTATATGTTGACTTAATAAATGTGCAATCATCTCTAGTCATAACTTTATCATATATCCAACTATATGGGTCTGAGGGATTATAGTCTAAATAGACTTTGCCTGTTGTTCTAAGTATAAGCTGCTGATAATCTTCATAAGTAAATTCATTAGCTTCGTTTAGCCATAAATAATCACGCTTACGACCACGAATCTTCTGTGGTTGGTCAACACTAATAAATTCAATTAGATTGCCGTTAAGCGTATATGATAATTCTGACTTGTTGTGGTTTTCTTCAAAGTACAATCCTAGTTCTTTTAGCAATTCCAACACATCTCGATATGCTGTACCTTTAAGTGCAGGTAATGTTTTCCTACATATAGTAAATACTTTGCCTGTTTCCCTTAATGCTTTTACTATAAATAATTGACAAAGCGAATAGGTCTTTGAACTTCTCGTCCCCCCCTGAAGACAAGTTATTCGTGTGCTAGACCTATACGCCTTGTGAAATACATTTGTGGTATCAATCGTTACCTGTGTCAATTACTTTTATATTTATATCGGTTATAGATTTGCCATCAGTTGTAATATCCAATTCTGATTTTTCAGTATACCCTCTGCTCTTGCCTTTAGTCTTTAAAAAGAATATAGTCGCTGCTGTTGAGTTATCTTGAATCTGTTGGTGTAATTGGCTCTCTGCAAAGTCTAATGCAACATTCTCAATCTCTTGAACTTGTTGTCTAAATTCTTCATCATCTTTAAGCCATTTGTAATATGTGCTTCTAGGAATATCAGCTTTTTTACAAGCTATTGTTACTACCCCTAAACTCTTTTCTAACGCCTTTAATAGCGTTTCTTTTTTAATGTGTCTACTTTTGTTCATAGTTTTTTAGCTTTTTGTCCTGTAAATTGTTCCCATCTTTCAATAATTACATCACAGTATTTAGTATCTAATTCCATTCCATAACATATTCTATTTGTTTTTTCGCAACCTATTAATGTTGAACCACTACCTAAAAAAACATCTAACACAATATCAGGATTTAAATTAAATCTATCTAATACCCATAAAAACAAAGAAACAGGTTTCTGTGTTGGGTGTACTCTGTTTTTTTTCTCACTTGCTTGTTTATATAGTCGGCAAACACTTCGTATATTTGTATATGCTAATTCACAATCGGTTTGGTCGCTTTGTCCGTTGTTCTTGTCCCAAACTATCCACCCCTCACTGTTTGGAATAATGTTAGCGTAATAATTAGCACCCCACCAAACTTGATGACATTTAAAAATATCATTAATTAAATTAAAACTTTTTTCAGCTATTTGTGTGTCATCATCACCTATTATATCTTTTTTATATTTTTTACTTAATACTCCACTTTTGCTAACTGCGTTCATTCCATAAGGTGGGTCAGTAAATACCATATCTGCCTTATCTCCATTCATTAGCTTTTTAACATCACTTTCTTTTGTGCTATCACCACACATTAATCTGTGATTACCTAGTTCCCAAACATCACCAAGTTTAACTCTGCTTTCTTTTACTTCTGGAATATGGTCATCTTCTGTATTGCCCTCTGTGATTTTATCTATATTAAAACCAAACTCAATATCTTTAAATCCCCATTCTTTTAATTCTTCTATATCAAACTCATTAGCTAGTATATCCATATCCCATTCACCACCTGACTTGTTTAGTCTTATATTTAATTCTCTTTCTTGTTCTTTGTTAAGGTCTAACACTACACAATCCACATCTTTATATTTTAACTCTTTACAAATCTTTAATCGTTGGTGACCACCAATTACTATGTTTCCATTTTTATTTATTATTATAGGATCAACTAAACCAAATCTATCTATTGAGTCTTTTAAATCACTATACTGCTTTTTAGTAATCTGTCTAGGATTATATGTTGCAGGTTTTAATTTACTTATTTCTATTAATTCTATTTTCATATTGTTTCTTATATTCTATTTGGTGATAAATTTGCTGACAGACTAATTCCAAATGTTTTATTCTGCAAAACATATTAAAGCTAGAATCTGTTTCTGCTGAATTATGACAATCCCTACACAGTCCCATTAAGTTTTCAATGTAGTCTTTATTTTTTGAGCCACCCATTCCTCTAGCGTCTAAATGATGAATGTCTACGGCTCTATCTTGCTGACACATTTCGCACATAACAAAATCAGTTTCAGCATAATCAAAAAAGGTCATATATATTTTAGTGTGTTTTTTCAACTTTCTTTGGCTTTTTATATAAATTATCAGTAGGGAGGGACATTATAAAATCCCCCCCACAAAAAAAACATCTGCCTTTTTGTATCAAACTAACCATTGTACAACTAATACAGAATCTAAATATCTGTTTATTCTTCTTTTTTGCAACTGTTTTCATATACTGTTTTTAATTTTTGTAATGTTCCTTTAACACAACTACCACAACTGCTAGTCTTTTTGTTAGCATTAAATAATTTATTATAAATCTTAACTAAGATAGCTTGGTCGCTTCCTGTTATTGTTCCTTTAGTTCTTGACATTACTTCTTCATAAATAGCAATCTCATCTTCTGTCATTTGTCTACTATATGGGTATAGCTTATTAAGAGCCTCTTTACGTTCTTCACATTTACAATCAATTCCTGTCAATTCACTAACCTTATCTACAATAGATTTAATGCCTGTAGCTTCTGTTATTTTAGAAATTGTATCACCTAAACCTTTACTCTTTTTTGTCATCTTTTAATTTGTTTAATAATTTATCTTTTATCTTATCATCATCTATTAAATCTAACAGTCTGTGTATTGCATAAGAAGCTGCTTCGTTTATTTTTAAATCAAAACCTTCTTTAGTTCCTAATACATAAGTCTTACCTTTTTCATCACTAAAAGAAACCATATCATACTTCTTTATTAGTTCTGTATTAGCTTTTTTTATTGCCCTAATGATTCTGCTTTTTTTCATTTTTTATCATTTCATTAAATAATTCTTGCATTTCAATAGGTAATTTTTTTATAGAATTTTTTACTTGTTCTATATCACCATTTTCATTATATGCTTCTTGTATTTCTAATAATTGTTGTATTGCTTTATTTTTCATTGATTAAATAATTTTTTACGTTTTTAATTGCCTTATATATTGTAGCTCTTGAAATCTTTGTTGCCTGAGCCATTGAATTTAAAGAATGTCCTTCACGATAGTAAATTCTAAAACATTCTGCATCAAACCAATATAAGTCTTTTAGTTTTTCTTCTATCCATTCTAACTTTTTTTCCACTAATTCTTTATCTTCTGTATTCTTTTCTGTGTTGTCTGGCGATATAGCTTCAATAATTCCTGTAACGTGGTATTCATAGTATTTATTATAAGTGTAATAAAATCTGCTTGTTTTAGAATGGTATTGATTTAGCATTACTCTAGCTATATAGAATGTTAATTGTTTTTTTTCTATGATCTCATTAATCCTGTCTTGGTCACATTTATATAGTTCTTCAATAACAAAACTAAATAAATCATCTTTACCTTTTATACCTGCGATATTATAAGCCATATCTTTTAGCTTGTTATAATTATCAATCAGGTATTGGTTCAACATATTTTGATTACTGAGGGTATATTTATCAGCTTCATTAAATTATATTCTACATTGCTTATTTTAGAAGAATCTATTTCTATTATATTGCTAAAACGCTTATGTAGTTTCTTATAAATATAATTTTCTATATTATCGTTTTTTGTCAAATCTCGTAAAATAAAAGATAGTTCAGCTCCAGACTCAAACAAAATTGTGAACAACCTATTGTTAGTATCTGTGTAATCCCAGAATAATCTTTCGTTCCTACTATTAAAAAATGTTCTCTTAGCTTTCATTTAAAAATAAATCATAGGGGTCATATCTGTATAGATTAACAATTCTTTTGCTAGTTTGTTTCCACGTATTTCTATGACTTATACCTTTTCTTTTTCCTAGCATATGCCAACCCATAGTTTTCCAAAACAAATTAGAGGGTAAATCATTAGCACAACCACAACTAAAAGATAATGTGCCTATAGTTTTACCATATTCTATTACACTATTTAATAGCAATCTACCCCTGTCCATTAATCTTGCATCTGTTTGTAAACATATTTGAGCAATTTTGCCATATTTCCAAATAGCATTAACTCTACCAAATGAAGCCAATACAAAACCAACTAAATCTCCATTACATTCACATACCCATAATTTGTCATTACAAACATTACTCCACCTTTTGCCTGTTTTTATGCCTGTAATAGCTGATTCGTAAGCCATTTTAGGAATAAAACCCAAAGACAAAGATTCTTTTTTAGCTAAAGATACTATGTATTTTATATCCTTTATTTCTGCATATCGCACAATACCTAGTCCGTTTTCTTTCATTTTATTATTCCTTTTAAATATCTGTCTATAACAGCAACAGCTTCATCATATCCATATACGATTTCTGACACAAAATTTCTTTCATTAAGTTTTTCTCGCCACCATAACTGTTCTTTTGTTGGTCTGCCTTTTTTTGTTTTAACTTCTAAAAACAAAGAATGAAAATTACCAATAGGTTCTAGGATTGAAAGATCAGGATAACCCTTTATATAGCCACTAGCTTTCATCTTTACCGCTTGAGTCATTGATGTTCTTAAACCTCCTGCACTAGCACAATACAAAACATTTGGATATTGTAATTTAATATATGTAACTATTGCTTTTTGTAATTGATATTCTTTCATAATTTGCCCAATTTTTGCCCAATTATATTTTATTGGTTTTATATTTGATTGATTATTAGATAGTTATAAATAATTGTTGTGACCCTAATAGTAACCCCAATATGATTATTTTTTAACCCATTTAGCTTGACCATTATAATTATTTATATCCTTAACATACCCAATAGATTCTAGGTGTTTATGATACTCTTTAGTCTTATTAACATCTTGCTCTATTCTTTTTGCATAATGAATATCATAATAATCAGGAAAAGAAATATCATTATAATAATTACTTTTCTTTTCTTTTGCTTTAGTATACTCTTCTTTACTAGCATTGCCGTTGCTAACCAAACCTTTATGCGGTTGCAATGCCTTTGCATTATTCCATCTCTTTTTTGCATTCTCTTTAGCTATATTACTCTTATTATTTATTTCATCAATTTGATTATTTAATCTTCTAGAATAAAAACAACCATCTTCTATAACAAATAAATCAAAATCTTCAATTACTTGCTTTAAGATTTTAGAATCACATTGTAAGCCATAAGCCAATATATCATATTGATTTATACAGATTTTATTTTCTTCTGCAAATAGCAATTCTAATACAGCCCAGAACACCCCATATCCTTCATATCCGAGTGTTGCCCTTAGCTTTATAATTCGGTAATCGTTTCTAGCTGTTGAGTCGTGGTTAAAGTAAGTTTTTTTCATAGTATAGTAGTTAAGATAATGCCTGTGTCAATATAGAAAAAGAATAAAACAAGTAAAACACAGGCACTATCAGGATTAATTAAAATGGTAAGTTCTCATTAGTGTCATTATCAATAACAAGATTTTCTTCTAAATTAATGTTTTTTACATTTAAAGTATTAAAAAATTTACCCTTCCATTCATT
>VMHT01216182.1_pt1 | contig 12033 bp, 8 predicted proteins | sample 4693611 | NCBI WGS metagenome assembly VMHT01 (sample SAMN12280063, study PRJNA550983) | marine metagenome | isolation source: seawater sampled from same location over 5 years 0.02-0.2 micron viral filtrate | place: USA: collected off the coast of southern California halfway between the port... ...
AGTACGTCAAGCGCCGGGCCGATCAACTGGCGGCGCTGGGCTTCGTCGCCCTGGCGGTGGACATGTACGGTAACGGCCAGACCACCCGCCACCCCGACGAAGCGGGCGAATTTTCCAGCCAGGTGATGCAGGACTGGCCGACGGCACGTGCGAGTCTCGAGGCGGCGATGGCCAAGCTGCGCGAAGACCCGGCGGTCGATGGCGATCACATCGCGGCGATCGGTTACGGTTTCGGCGGCGGCGTGGTGATGAACATGGCGCTGGCCGGCATGCCCATCGACGCCGCGATCAGCTTTTATGGCAGCCCTACCCAGGCGGTTGATCAGCCGCAGCCCTTCGACGGCATCGTCCAGTTGTACAACGGCGCCGAGGATCCGCTGGTCAAGCGCGACGCGCTGAAGATCATGGCCGCCAAGCTCAAGGGTCAGGGCGCGACGGTCAAGGTCGTCAACTACCCGTACGCCAAGCACGCCTTCACCAATCCCGACGCCACCCAGCTAGGCCAGCAGAACGGCCTGCCGCTGGCCTACAATGCCGCGGCGGATGCCGCCTCCTGGCAGGCGGCGTTGCTGGCGCTGGACAAGGCGCTCAACGACAACTGATGCGCGAGGCGTCCGGCTAGCGATACGCCGTTACGATTCCCGCTCTCCCGAATCGCTCGCGCCACCTGGCGGCGGAGTTGGCGTCTGAGCGCGCGTGTCGTGGGGGCCCCTTATCATTGCCGGCGAAACGACAGCCGTGCAGCAAGCGTTCGTTACCAGGCGCAGTGCAGCGACAGGGAGGATGGGATGCAGTGGGAGATCGAGACGATCGCCGCCATGGAACAGGTGTCGGTCACGGATTGGAATGCGCTGGTGCCGGCCGATCAGCCTTTTCTGCGTCACGAATTCCTGCATGCCCTCGAGGCCAGCGAGGCGGTGAGTGCGGCGAGCGGCTGGACGCCGCGACACTTGCTGGTCCGGAGCGGCAGCGCGCTCGTCGCCGCGCTGCCGCGCTATCGCAAGGATCACTCCTATGGCGAATACGTCTTCGACTGGGCCTGGGCGGATGCCTGGGAGCGCGCCGGCGGCGATTACTACCCCAAGGGCCTGACGGCGATCCCCTTCACGCCGGTGCCCGGCCCGCGGCTGCTGCTGGCGCCGGGCATCGAACGCCAGGCGGTGATCGCGGCGCTGGCCGGGCACTGCTGTGACGATGCGCTGTCCAGCTGGCACCTGCTGTTCGCCGAGGACGACGAGGTCGACGCCTGGCTGGCGGTGCGCCCCGAATTGCTCGAGCGCCAGGCGCTACAGTTCCAGTGGCGGGATCGCGGCTTCGGCGACTTCGCGGGCTTTCTCGCCGCGCTGAGCGCCAAACGCCGCAAGGAGGTCAAGCGCGAGCGCCGACGCGTCGCCGAGCAGGGCCTGACCATGCGCCGGCTTGCCGGCCGGGCGATCGACGCGGCCGCGCTGGCGCATTTCTATCGCTGCTACCAGATGACCTATTTCGAGCGTGGCCAGCAGCCCTACCTGACGCTGAATTTCTTCCGCCGTCTGCGCGCGACGATGCCCGAGGCGTTGCTGCTGATACAGGCGCGCCACGGCGAGCGACCGGTAGCCGCTGCGCTGTGCCTGCAGGGCAGCGAAACCCTCTACGGGCGCTACTGGGGCAGCGAGGTCGAAGCCGATTGCCTGCATTTCGAAACCTGCTACTACCAGGGCATCGAGCACTGCCTGGCTCACGGCCTGACGCGGTTCGACCCCGGCACCCAGGGCGAGCACAAGCTCAGCCGCGGATTCGCGCCGCGCCGGCTGCGTTCGCTGCACCATATTGCCCATCCCGGCTTTCGCCATGCTGTCGCCCGCTTCTGCGCCGAGGAGCGCGCGCATGTCGCCGCCTATCACCTGGCCGCCGAGGCCCGCCTGCCGTTTCGCCGCGATTGAGCGAGCGCCGCTGCCTGGCCGAGCGACTGGCCGCGCCGGCAGACGCTATTTCAACGCTATCCATTGCTCAACCATCTGCAAGTGTTCGGCGGCGGCTATCGCAGCACGGTGATGCGCAGCATCGCGAACTCGCCTGAGCGCTGGATGGGCTGGCTTGGCCTAGGAGCGCGTCGGACTTGACACTGACCTGCTGCGAATCCCGGCCTTTCGGCCAATTCCATCGATCCATTTCGTTAAATAGCGCGCTATTCGCCTCAATCGATCGATAAATTTGACTCGAAACCCGTGCTTCTCGTGACGATCGGCCAAGCCCGACAGACTCCTAGCTAGCCGGCGTCGTGGCGTATCAACTTGAACAGGGTGTCGACGATCGGCCCGCCGCGTTCGCGCAACGAGTGATTCTGCGGATCACGCAGCCAGTCGTGAAACAACCCGCCGAGACAGCACTGCAGCAGCTCCGTGGCCATCTCCGGCGTTATCGACGCTTCCAGTTGGTCGTATTGCGCGGCCTGCCGGAACTTCTCGCGCATCGCGCCGAAGCATTCGCGGCTCAGCCGGCGCTGCATCTCCAGGGGGTCGATGTCGCTGAAGAATTCGCAACGATGGATAAGGATCGAATGGATGCGCTGATAGCTGGGTTGTTCCAGACGCTGAAAACTCTCGTGACAGGCCAGGCGGATGCATTCCAGGGGCGAGGCGTTGCCATGGGCGGCCTCGATATCCTCGGTGAGTTCCTCGAAGGGTAATCGCACGCGCTCGAGCAGGGCGTGGAACAGATCCGCCTTGTTCTTGAAGTGCCAGTAGACCGCGCCGCGGGTCATGCCGGCGTGACGGGCGATCTGCTCAAGCGAGGTGCGTGCGACGCCCTTGCCGTGAAACAGCGCTTCGGCGGCGTCGAGCAGCGCCTCGCGTGTGGCTTCGGATTTGGTGCGTCTGGGCATGGCGCTTACGTGCTCTGGGTTCGAAATGGGGGCGCTTTCTTGAAGTCAGTTTAACGTAACGGGCGAGTGTTTACATTCACTGGTGTATGGATGTACTCTTGCCACCATTCATAATCGATTCAAGGGACATTTCAATGGAAGCCGTGATGCTCCGGAGCCACAAGCGGTGGTTCCTGCCGCTCGCGCTCGTCGCTCTCCTGGCCCTGGCGGGGTGTGGGGAGGGTGACTCGGGCGGCCAGGGGAACGCCGCCCAGAACCAACAGTCACCGCCGCGACCCGCTCAGGCCATGACGGTGGCGCCGCGCGACCTGCAGCTCGACAGGCAGTATCCCGCCATGGTGCGCAGCAATCGCGAAGTCACCGTCATGGGACGTGTCGAGGGTATCCTCGAAGAGCGCCATTACCAGGAAGGCAGCCGGGTCGAGAAGGGGGATCTGCTCTATACCATCGAACCCGACTCCTATCAGGCGACGGTGCGCCAGCGTGAGGCCGACGTGCAGAGCGCCGAGGCCGAGGTCTATCGTACCCAGCGCGATGCCGAGCGTTATGAGCGCCTGTACAAGCAGAATTCCGTGAGCCAGCAGCAGCTCGATGACGCCAAAGCTAACCTGCGCTCGGCCCGGGCGACCCTGGCCCAGGCCAAGGCGGCGCTCGATGCGGCCAAGATCGACCTGAGCTACACCGAAGTGCGCGCGCCAGCGAGCGGCATGATCAGTCTCAGCCAGGTCAATGTCGGCAGTCTGGTCCAGCCCCCCGAGGCGTTGGCGACGATCACACCGCTCGATCCGCTGGACGTGCGCTTCTCGCTGCCCGCGATCGATGCCCTGGAATTGCGTCGTCAGCAGCGTCAGACGCCGGATCAAGCGATGGGCGCGGTGCTCACGGCCCCGGGGACCGGCGGAGCGAGCACGGAGCCCAACCAGTTGACCGGGCGCATCGACTTTCTCGGTTCGCGGGTCGACGAGTCCACCAGCACGGTCCAGGCCGAGGCCGAATTCGCCAATCCCGATTATCTCTTCCTGCCGGGCCAGTTCGTTCGCGTGTCGCTGACCGACGTGAAACGCTATGACGTCTTCGCCGTGCCCGCGGTGGCCGTGACCGAAGGACTCAAGGGTCCCCAGGTGCTGATTCTCGACGATCAGGACACCGCGCAGGCGCGCTTCGTCTCGTTGGGCCAGCGCTCCGATGAGTGGCAGATCATCACCGAGGGCCTGCAAAAGGGCGACCGGGTCATCGTCAGCGCCATCGGCAGCATCAGCCCGGGGGACAAGATCAAGCCTCAACCCTTCGATGGCGATCCCGAAACCGGTCAGGGTCAAGGCACCCAGGGCCAGGGCGGTGGCCAGACGGGCAAGGGTCAAGGCCAGGGTGCCGGCCAGAAAGGCGATCAAGCGTCCGGCGGCGACCAGACCTCGACGGATAGCGAGGGCGGAGACAACGGATGAATTTCTCCAGCGTTTTCATCAGGCGGCCGATCTTCGCCACCGTCATCTCGGTGATCATCACGCTCATCGGCATCATGGCGGTGCGGGTATTGCCCATCGAACAATACCCCCAGGTCGTGCCGCCGACGATCAGCGTCTCGACGACCTATCCCGGCGCCAGTGCCCAGACCGTCTCGGATACCGTGGCTTCGACGCTCGCCCAGGAGATCAACGGCACCGAGGACATGATCTACCTGACCTCGTCGAGCTCCGACAGCGGTCAGATGTCGATGAGCGTCTATTTCGAGATCGGTACCGATCCGCAGACGGCCCAGATCAATGTCAACAACCGCGTTCAGCAGGCGTTGTCGCAATTGCCCAGCGAGGTCCAGTCCCAGGGCGTGACGGTGGAGCAGCGCGCTTCCAGCGTGCTGATGTTCGTGGCCATCACGTCCAGCAGCGAGGCCTACGATTCGCTGTACCTGACCAACTACGCCAACATCAATATCACCGATTCGCTCAATCAACTGTCGGGGGTTGGGCAGGCGGAAGTCCTGGGTAGCCAGGAGTTCGCCATGCGCGTCTGGCTCAATCCGGACAAGCTGGCGCAATACGATCTGACACCGGCGGAAGTCTCCGCGGCGATTCGCGCCCAGAACTCGGTGGTGGCGGCCGGTAAGCTGGGCGCGGAGCCGCAGAGCGATCCCACGCCCTATACCTATACGATCACCACGGAAGGCCGCTTCGAGAACGTCGATCAGTTCCGCAACATCGTGCTGCGGACCAACCAGGACGGGTCGTCTCTGCGCCTGAGCGACGTGGCCCGGGTCGAGCTGGGCAAGAACTCCTACGGCGTTCAGGGTTACGTCAACAACGACCCGATCGCGCCGATCGCCATCTACCTGCAGCCCGGCGCCAATGCCCTGGAGGTCGCCGCCGAGGTCAAGAGCGAGATGGCCCAGCTCAAGAAGCGCTTCCCGCCGGGGCTGGATTACGAGATTCCCTACGACACCACGCTGTTCATCAACGCCTCCATCGAGTCGGTGGAAAACACCTTCATGGAAGCGCTGATCCTCGTGGCCGTCATCGTGTTTCTGTTCCTGCAGAGCTGGCGGTCGACGCTGGTGGCGATGTCGGTGGTACCGATCTCGGTGATCGGCACCTTCTCCGGCATGTATCTGCTGGACTTCTCGATCAACCTGCTGTCGCTGTTCGGCATGATCCTGGCGATCGGCATCGTCGTCGACGATGCCATCGTGGTCATCGAGAACGTCGAGCGAATCATGGAGGAAGACGAGGAGGCCACGCCACTCAGTGCCGCCTTCCTGGCCATGAAGGAGGTGTCCGGCGCGGTCATCGCCACGGCGTTCATCATGTCGGCGGTCTTCGTGCCGGTCGGCTTCATGGGCGGTCTGACGGGACAGATGTACCAGCAGTTCGCGATCACCATCGCCATCTCGGTGGCGATCTCGGCGATCGTGGCATTGACCTTCACGCCGGCGATCAGTGCCCTGTTCCTCAAGAATCAGGCGCGCATCCGGCAAGCGAAGCTGGTGCGGGTCATCAAGAAACCGTTCGATTGGTTCAACAAGGCCTTCGACAAGATCACCGATCTCTTCATGGCCATCACCCACTTCCTGATCCGCCAGCTCTGGCTCGCGGTGGTCGGGCTCGTGGCCGTCGGTGTCATCTCCTGGAGCATCTATGCGCAGTTGCCGAGTGGCTTGCTGCCGACGGAAGACCAGGGCGTGGCGATCGGCTCCGTATCGCTGCCCGCGGGATCCTCCTTCGCCAGGACGGAAACCTACGTACAGAAGCTCAGCCAGCGGCTGCAAGACGAGATTCCCGGCATCAACTACGTGGTGGGCATCCCGGGATTCGATATCCTGTCGAGTTCCGCCAACACGGCCAAGGGCACGATCTTCGTGACCATGAAGCCGTGGGCCGAGCGCGACATCACGGCCGACCAGTTGATCGGCAAGATGATGCAGTTCGGTGCCCAGATACCCGGTGGGCAGACCATGGCCTTCAACATGCCGCCGATCCAAGGGCTATCGCCGACCGGTGGTTTCACGGGCTACCTGCAGTCCTTCGAGGGGGACTCGCCGCAGGAATTGGCCCAGGCCGCCATGAAGGTGATGCAGGCGGCCAATCAGCGTCCAGAGATCGGTCAGGCCTTCTCGACGCTCGACGTCAACGTGCCGTCCTATTCGGCCAAGGTCGACATCGACAAGGTGCGTAGTCTCGGGGTCGATATCGACGATCTCAATACGACCCTGAGCAGTACCTTCGGTAGCTCGTTCGTCAATTACTTCACGCGGTCCAGTCGCAACTTCCAGGTCTACCTGCAGTCGGAGGACGATTTCCGCCGCCATCCCGATGACCTCAGCAAGGTCTATGTGCGCGGTGGTGACGGTCAGCGTATCCCGCTCTCCGAGCTGGTGACGCTGGAGCGCAGCAAGGCGCCGACCACCCTGCAGCGTTACGATACCTATCCGGCGGCACAGTTCTCCGGCGGACCCGCCCCGGGATACAGTTCCGGCCAGGCCGTGCAGGCGATGCAGGAAGTCGTCGATCAGACACTAGGGACGAATTACGCCATGGGCTGGTCCGGTGAGGCCTATCAGCAGGCCAATGTGGCGACGGGGGCGGCGCTGGCGCTGACCTTCGGCGTGATCATGATGTTTTTGATCCTCGCCGCTCAGTACGAAAGCTGGACCCTGCCGCTGGCGGTGGTGTCCGCCGTGCCCTTCGCCTTCATTGGTGCCGTGCTGGCGGTCCAACTGGCCGGCCTGACGACCAGCGTCTATCTGCAGATCGGCTTGCTGGTGGTGGTCGGCCTGGCGGCCAAGAATGCCATCCTGATCGTCGAGTTCGCCGAGCAGCAGCGCAAGCACGAGGGGCTGTCGATCGTCGAGGCCGCGCAGGTGGCGGCTCGCCAGCGTTTCCGGCCGATCGTCATGACCTCGCTGGCGTTCATCGGCGGCACCCTGCCGCTGGCGCTCGCCACCGGTGCCAGTGCCGCCAGCCGCAACCAGATCGGCACGCCGGTGGTCGGCGGGATGATCTCGATCACGCTGCTGGCGACCGTCTTCGTGCCGGCCACCTATGTCCTGATCATGAAAATCTCCCAGGCGCTGTCGCGCTGGGTCGGGCGTGACGTCGACAATGCTCGCACGGAGGTCGGCGAACGCGGTTGATCCGTGAATGATTGCCTCGTCACGCAAAGCCAAGGCCCTCGGGTCTTGGCTTTGTCGTGATCAGGCGTCAGGCTTGCTGATCGCGAAGGCCATTTATAGAGGGAGATGACATGCCGGGCAGGGCGCTTCTCAGACGGCTGGTCGGGGTGGTCGGGGTATGCCTGGGGCTGGCGTTCTCCGCCACGGCGCCGGGCCAGGGGCTAGCGCTCGATGCCTTGACCGGAGGCGGCGGCAACGCGGACGGCAACTCGCAGGCCGAGCCCGAGCAGCTGCGCGAATCGCTGGATAGCGTGATCGCCACGCTCGAGGACGACGCGCGCCGCGCTGACCTGCTCAAGCAGCTCAAGACGCTACGCGAGAGCACCGAGGCGCTGAAGACCGACAAACCGGGCGACTCGCCCCAAGGCCTGCTGGGCGCGCTGGCCGACTCGTTCACCGATCTTGGCGAGCAGGCCGACGCCGGTCAGTCGCCATTGAATGTCTGGGCGCAACGCGCCCAGCGCGCCGCGGACGATACCGTCGAACTGGCCGAGTCGATGGGGCGTCTCGAACTGATGCGCCAAACCGCCGAAGCGGCCGCGTTGCTGGCGGTATGGTTTGGCCTGCTGACGCTGCTGATGGGCGCCGGGCGATTGCTGGCACGCCGCAACGGCTGGCCCCTGACGCTGCCCCCGGAGCCGCGCGCTTGGCTGCTGGTGGTGCATTTTCTGCGTAAGGTGGTGCCCTGGTTATTCGCCTTTTTGGTGATGCTGGTCAGCCTGCGCTGGCTCTCGGCGCCGACCCCGGCCCGCGCCACGCTGCTGGTGATCGCCTATGTGACGCTCTGCGGGCGTGCCCTGTCGGCGGTGTTCGACGTGGTGATCTCGGTCTTTACCCGTGGACATCGTCGGGTGGCGGTGGCCATCCTGCGCCAGCAGGCGCCGCGCCGGCTGTTCATGATCGGCGCGCTGGCCGCGTTCGGCGACGCGGTCAACAGCGAGCGGTTGACGACGCTACTCGGCGGCGACCTGGCCAGTTGGCTGTCGGTGCTCGCCAACGTGCTCGCCGGGGTGATGAGCGGGGCGCTGGTGATCCGCCTGCGGCGCCCGGTCAAGCATCTGATCCGCAACCGGCCCTACGCCGAGCGTCGCGACCAGAGCTCGCTGCGCGATCTGGCCATTATGCTGGGCAATTACTGGCACATTCCCGCGCTGCTGTTGATCGGCGTCTCGCTGGCGGCGATCTTCGTCTCGGCAGGCGAGGCCGACGGCGCCTTCACCCGGGCGATCCTGGGCGCTGCGCTGCTGGTGCTGACGCTGGTCGTCAGCGGCGGGCTGCGCCGTCATGCCGAGCGGGTCGGCGCGGCCAGGCGCACCTCGCAGTATCGTCGCCGGCTCAAGCGCTTCTTCTCGACCCTGGCCCAGTTCCTGTGTTGGGTGCTGTTCGCCGAGTTGTCGCTGCGCATCTGGGGCTTCTCGTTGCTGGGGATCGGTGCCGAGGGCGCGATCAGCGCGCGCATCGGCCAGGCGTTGCTGCGCATCGGGCTGACCGTGCTGCTGGCCTGGCTGGTGTGGATCTTCGCCGATACCGCCATTCAGCGGGCGCTGCGCAGCGCTTCCGGCACGCGCGGGCGGCGCATCAACAGCACCCGCGCCCAGACCATCACGCCGATGGTGCGCAACGTGGTGTTCTTCACCATCCTGGTGATCGCCTCGATCGTCGGGCTGGCCAATCTCGGCGTCAACGTCACGCCGCTGCTCGCCGGTGCCGGGGTGATCGGGCTGGCGATCGGCTTCGGCGCGCAGACGCTGGTTCAGGACCTGATCACCGGGCTGTTCATCCTCATCGAGGACTCGCTGTCGATCGACGACTTCGTCGACGTCGGCGACCACATGGGCACGGTCGAAAGCCTCAGCCTGCGCACCGTGCGATTGCGCGATCTCGATGGCATCGTGCACATCATCCCGTTCAGCCAGATCAAGGGCATCCAGAACTTCGCCCGGGAATTCGGCATCGCCCTGATGCGCATTCGGATCCCCCACAACATGCCCATCGACGACGCCATCGCCCTGGTCCGCGAGGTCGCCGACGAACTGCGTCAGGACCCGATGATGCGCCACCATATCTGGTCGGCGCTCGAGCTGCAGGGCATCGACAGCTTCGACCAGGGCGCGGCGATCCTGCGGGTGCGCATGCGCACCAGCCCGCTGATGCAGTGGGACGTGGCGCGGGCCTTCAACCTGCGTCTCAAGCAGCGCCTGGACGGCGACGGCATCGACCTGTCGCTGCCGCGGCTGAGCGTGATGTTCGAGAATCCGCCCTTCGGGGATGCCGGCGACGGCCCCCGGGGTCGCGGTTCGCCCACCGACGCGGCGTGGACCATGACCGCCCCGGGCGAGACGTCCCGCCCTCAGGAGGGCATCCAGGAGGGCGAGGCGCCCCAGTAGCCGCGTCTGGCAGCGTTATTGCCTTCGCTAGAGGGTTGGGGGTTCAGCCAAGCCAGCGGCCGGCGGCGAATCCCCCGGCGGCGATCAGTATGCAGCCGGCGCTGATCAGCCAGGGCACGAGGCGCCGCCAGCGCGCCAGCCGCGCCTGGCCGGCTACCGCGGCGTCGAGTTTGGCGACCAGCTGGTCATGGCGCGACTGGGCGAGGTCGGGCGCCAGCGAGAAGTCGTTGGCCACGTCGCCCCGCCAGTGCGCGCCGTGGGTCAGCCCCAGCCGCGCGCGCAGCCGGCCCAGTTCGCTGAGCATGCCGTGCAGGCCGTCGTAGGCTTCGCGCCGGGCGCCGACGCTGAGTACCGCGGCGGCGTCGGCCTTCAGGGCGTTGTTGTCGCAGGCGTCGATGGCCGCGCCGATCGTCGCGTCGTCGGCGCTCGGCTCGACCCCCAGGCGTTTATACAGATCGCGCATCGTGCATCAAATACTCGTAGGCGTTCTTGATGCGCTGGAAGCGCTGCGAGGCACTCGCCATGCGCCGTTCACCGTGACTGTAGAAGCGATCCGGGTGATGGGTCTGGGCGAGCCGCCGGTAGGCCTTCTTGATATCGCTGCGGGTGGCCTGGGCGTCGAGCCCCAGAACGTGCAGCGCGCGCAGCGAACGATCGCCCGGGGGCGGGCGCTCTTGACGGCTCCCTTCGTCTCGATCGTTGCCGTCGGCGCCCTGCTGGCGTGAGCGATGCGAGTGGCGCGCGTGCTCTTCACGCTCCCTGCGCTGACGCTCCTCCTGACCCCGGTGCTGGCGCTCGTCCTGCTCGTTGCGCTGGTGTTGTCGTGAATGCTGTTCCTGCTCGTGATCGCGTTGCGACTGCTGCTGACGGGCGTGTTCGCGAGCCTGCCAGTAATCGGCGCGGCTGGGGTCGTCGGGGCTCTCCAGCGCCCGGCCGGCGACCTCCTGGAGAAGCTGGGCGAAGGCCGCCGGGGCAACCCCCAGCAGGTCGGCGAGAAAGCGCAGGATATGGTTGTTGCGGGCGGCCAGCTGGCCGTTGCTGGTGGCCAGGCCGATCGCCTGGCGCAAAAACGCGAACGACTGCTCGTTCCACCAGTCCTTCTGCAGCACCTCGGCGGCCAGCTGGATGGCCGCCATGTCCTGGCCGGCGGCGATCTCGATCAGCGGCGCCAGGGCGTGGCCGTGGCGAAAGCCCTCGGCCAGGGTCTCCAGGTAGTGCTTGTCCTCGGGCAGCACGTTGCCCTTGCTGACCATCACCCAGGCCAGCAGCAGCAAGGCCGCGGTATCCGTCTGGTTGCGGCTCTTGAGCAGCAGCAGCTCGAACGGCGAGAAACGCGCTGAGACCATCGACGACTCCGAGCGGATTGGGTAAGGGCGAGCGAATGACGGAAGGCCGAGTATACCCAAGTGCTGCGTTGGATGGGCGGGGCGGCACTGCGCCGATGGTCTCACGCAGTGCCGCTTAAGCGAGGCGGGGCTCGTTCAGTCCTGCATCGGCGAGGGCTGACCGATGTTCTCGGGGCCGAACGAGTCGGGCAGCAGGGCGTCCATGGAGTAGCTCTTCAGCCATCGGCCATGGCCGTCGAGCACGTGGATGCGCGTCGTCGGCGAGGCGAATTCGCGGATCCGCTGTCGACAGTCGCCGCAGGGCGTGCACAGATGCTCGGCGGGGCCGATCACGTAGAGCGTGGCGATGCGCCGTTCGCCGTTGGCGACCATCGCGGCGATCGCCCCGGCCTCGGCGCACAGCCCCTTGTAGTTGGCGATCTCGACGTTGCAGCCGGCATAGCGCTGGCCGGCGGCGGTCTCGATCAACGCGCCCACCGGATGCGCCGAGTAGGGCGCGTAGGCCTGGTCGCGCACCGCCAGCAGGCGATCAATGACGTTCGAGTCAATGGCGCTCATGATGCCGGCCTCGCCTGGTCGTCGAGCAGCACGCCCTCGAGTGCTACCCGCATCATCGCGTCGAAGGTGCTCTGGCGCGCCTGGGAACTCAGCGACTCGCCGCGCAGGATATGATCCGAGACCGTGCACACGGTCAGCGCGCGGGCGCCGGCCAGCCCGGCATCGGCGAGCGCCTGGCGCGCGGTGGCGATGAAACGCGGGTAGATGCAGACCGCG
>VMHT01090208.1_pt1 | contig 12031 bp, 20 predicted proteins | sample 4693611 | NCBI WGS metagenome assembly VMHT01 (sample SAMN12280063, study PRJNA550983) | marine metagenome | isolation source: seawater sampled from same location over 5 years 0.02-0.2 micron viral filtrate | place: USA: collected off the coast of southern California halfway between the port... ...
ATCTGCTGAAGATGCAAAAGTACAAGCTATTGCAAACGCTACATGGACTGATGAAGTAAAAAAAGCATATCAAGATATGATGGATGCAGAATCAGGAACAGGTCAATAATTGATTCTCAAGAACTGCCTGGCTAATTATCTGACAATCTGATTGACACCCTAACCTTTCTCAATATCTTTTTTATAAACAAAGAGGTATTTATATGTCAGATCAGAAAGAACAAATCATTATGATGGATGATCAAGAGATTAAGGTTGCAGACCTGGATCCAGATCAACAAAGACTATATGTTCAAATCGTAGATCTAAAAAACAAACAGTCCAGGCATCAATTAGAATTTGAGCAGCTGCAAGAAGCTTTAAACAATTTTGAATCTCGCCTGGTCACATCTCTTAAAGAAGAAGAAAAAGAAGAAGAAAAAGCAGATGAAGAAGAAAGCGACAACAGCGAGTAAACCATCAGTCGCTTCTGTGCATAGCGACTTACAAGCGCATAACGCAGAATGCCATCAAAGATGGCAAGAAAACTATCGCCGATTAGAAGGAATCGAAGGCGAAGTAAAAGCAATCAATTTACAGTTAAAAGCTGCCTTGGCGGTTTTAGTGGTAGGCATGGGGTCTATATTAGCAACGCAGGTCTTTTGATGATGGCTGTCCTTTATACAGAGGAACAGTTACAAGAAGCTTACGACCTGGACAGAACTGAACGAGTAAAGTTAGGTTACCAATTCAGTACCCTGGAAGAATATAGGCCAATATACGAGAAGATTTTATCTTCGATATATGAAAATGCCTTAATGCAAGAGAGTACCGATTCTTAGCTGAACCCCACATTTTAGGTAGGTACTAAACCTTAACCTACAGTGCTGACGGCTCTTAGAATCGATTTATAGAGGTCGAAAAATGTTGAATTTATTGATAAAGCCGCTTTTCAGTCTTGCTGGCAATATTGTCGGCGGTTTGGTAGAAACCAGGAAAGCTAAAGCAAAACAGAAATTGATAAAGATAGAATCGGAAACAGCACTCATGGAAAAACGTATAGCTGGAGAGATAGAATGGGACGTGGAAGCCGTTAAGGGATCTAATGATTCCTGGAAAGATGAATATCTGACCCTGATATTTTCAATACCCCTCTTTTTGTGCTTCTTTCCTTTCACAGTTGAATATGTGGAAGACGGCTTTCGCGCCCTGGAACAAACTCCTGATTGGTACAAGTACACCCTGGGAGTTATTGTCTCTGCATCTTTTGGTATTAAAAGCGCAACCAAATTCTTTAGCAAATGAAAAACATTGGAGCCACAACAGAACTGAGAGAAGCACTCAAAAATATGTTGATGGTCAATGAGGGCGTAAAGAGTAAACCGTATTTATGCAGTAAAAACTACACCTCGGTTGGCGTGGGGAGAAATCTTGATACGGTTGGCCTGCGCGAAGATGAAATCATGTATCTCCTGGAGAATGATATCGATGAAGTCATTTCTGGCCTTAATAGAGAATTTCCAGAATGGCAATATTTGCCCCACGATGCCAGGCTAGTTATTTGCGACATGACTTTCAATTTAGGAATCAAAGGCCTTATGAAATTCAAGAATATGATCAGCTGCTTGTTGGATGAAGATTTTGAAGGTGCAGCTTACGAAATAGAAAACTCACGTTATTATTCTCAAGTAAAAAAAAGGGCAATGAGAAACATCGCCCTTCTTCTTGAGATGGATTATTAAGAGTCGATCTTTCTCATAGAAAACCTACGATTACCAACACTCTCTGCAACAGCAGGTATAACCCTCTCTGGTTTTGCCTTAATGACAGTGTTCTTCCAGGTTACTTTATGTTCACCACACACAGCATAAGTATTGTTGCCCATCTTAGCCTTAATTAATCTTTCGCTTTCTTCTATGTTGCTTTCAGCAACTTTCTTTAAAGACTTAGAAGAATTATAGGTTTCGATAGCAATTCTCACATCTGGATCCTCAGTCAAATCAACTAGGCCACCATCATCGGTTGGATGTAAAAATTGTGCATCCTCTGGCGTAAACGCAGGATAAAATTCACAATCTTTTATACGCCTATTAAAGTCAATGACTTTAGGTGTCAGGTGTTCCATTTCCCATTCAAGGTTTCTTTCAAAAACATAAACTCTGAAATCACCTCTCCAAAGAATTCCAATGACTGCCCAACTAAATTTACAGATGGACATTAAAGATTTGACTTGGATCACTCCAAGATCATCTGGCAGTTCATCAGAAACGGCTCTTTTTGAAGTTTTAATTTCAATAACGCCCTTTCCGTTTAGCCTGACAGATTCTTTGTTGTCCAGGTAAATACCCTCTTCTGGATTGTGTTCAACAACTAGGTTGTCTGCTACACCAATGCCGTCTAAGGATCCATTTAAAGGAAGATTCTCATGCCTAAAAGGTTTGGTTATTTTATCTTCAACAGATAGTAATCCTAACTCCTGGGCGGTGTGCCTTATCAAAGTATTTTCTAAAGACTCGCCTAGGCGAATATGTCTGTTATCTATTTCTTCTCTAGGCTTACCGTTCAAAGCATCGTGACATCTTCTTAAAGCTTCATTGCAACTTATGTAGGAGTTCACATTGAAGACAGAAGACATCATCGATGCCGAACATTGATAATCTTCGGTCAGTTTTCCTGACGATTTATCAAGTGTTTCCATTCGCATTCCTCGCCAAGAGTTCTATCTCATCAACAGACTGCGTGACTAGGAATGGTTCTTTGACATTCTTAAGGTACACTTTTGCAGGTGCAACATTAGAACTTATAACCGCTTCTAGTTCCTTGGGATTGAAGTGCAACTCTTTACCACCAACCTCTAACAGCTTAACCAGGGTAACTGGATTTTCTGTTTGGTTAGGTGGTTTAGGTTTCCTAGAAATTCTAGGGTATTTGCTATCATATATATTATACGAAGGTAATGATCCCATAACCTTCGTTCTAGCTGTCTTCATAGCTTTATTAGCTTCGCTATAAGTGTCAGCAAACTCAGTGCTTTTGTACATACTCATAATATTCACTCCTTTAAAAAAAGATAATAAATTATAAAAAATGCGGTTGTTGTACGGGTGTATAACACCCATACGACTACCGCGCTTAGTAAACACCGTCAATGTTAGATTCTCCGTTTTTAAGCTTGTAGTTTGCATCGTAGATACAATCTCTAGCGTGAGACACCTTCATTGAATTAGGTGCTTTTATATCAAGCACTTGTTCAAGTGCCTGGCATAAATCTTTGACCACAAAATAAACGTGGCGTAAATCTTTCATACTTGCCATGGGTATTGTTAAACGCATACATCTTGAACGTAATTTAACAGTCGGCAAGTCGTTTGGGTTGCTTGTCGTCATAACTCTCCTGGTTTAGAACGTTTTAATATGTTTTGTACCATTGTGGGATGCCATGTATTGCCGCCCATCCTGGTTGTTACACCTCTTGCAGTTAATCCTCTTGCTATGGCGCGTAGACTTTCGCCGCCTTCTTGCCGTATGGCTTTAATGTGCGGCATGACGCGCTTTGCAAAGTCATCAGCGTAGCGTTTTTTTGCTACGACTCCTGCTTTTGATAAATTTTTTAAGGTGTTCTTTGGTGCGCCCAGTTCAATGCCACGCACTCTTGCTTCTTGCAGTGCTAGTTTCGTTCTGTTGGATATTTCTATCTTGCGTTGCCTGGCTAATAAGAGGCAAGTGTCTAAATTGATATTGGTTCCCCTGCCCGTTTCTTGTAAAAAGTTTTTATCGTGGACGTATATTGAGGCGTTACCTCGGTGACTTAAATGTTCCATCAACAATGCAATGAATTCTAAATTGTTGAGCAGCTGATTTGATCTCATCAACAGTAAGGTCGCGCCCTTTTTCTTGCACATTTTTAACGCTTTTAATAATTCTTTCCTGGCTTGAACAGAATTGTCCTTGTAAGCAGCTTCACGATATATGCCATGTAAATAAAAGGATCCAATGACTTTGGATTTTAATTCTTCTAATTCACGCAGCTGCAATCTAGCATTGTCGCCGTGTATGTAGGCCACATAGTGAATATCTTCTAATCTCATTTTTCCTATAGTTTCAGCAAAAAAAAGTGCTAACAACATCAACAATATAAAAAAATTATTAAATTTTGTAAAGTCTTAGATGTCAAAGATCAAATTCAACAAAATATTCTTTGATTTTTCTGCCTATAATCTTTGGATTCAAAAAGGAGTTATATGAAACCACAACAAAACGGACATCTTGATCTTGATCAGGACGAAAGGTTTGAAAGGTTTTGTTACTCAATGTGGAAAGAATGTGTCAGGGAGAGAGCCGCCTGGAAGGAACCAACAGACATATCTTTTGAGGAGTATCGAGAGCAAAACTTTTCATCTTTAAATAAAACATACGAAACATTAATCATTAAAGGAGATAAAACAAATGGATCTAACTAATAACACTTTCATTTTCGATTCTGAAACAGATAAGAAAAAATATATTAAACATCTGGCAAAAGATAAAGCCTGGTTTAACGGCGATGGTGAGCCATTAGATATGAATTATGTATTCATTGATCCAGCCACACTAAGACTGGGTTGGTCAAAATGGGTAAACAAAGAGCCAGATTATGTATGGCAAGCTGATGTGAACGACAATTTGCCACAACCAGGAGAAGATTATAAAAAAACTTTCAGCCTTTGGATGTTTCCCAAATACGTTAAGGATAATCAAAACTTTGATCATGGATCTATGTTGTGGCAAAGAGATAGTAAAGGTGAGTTTGAAGGTTTAAAAAAAATGATGCAGCAGATCACGCAAGAACTGATGAATCCAGAATATGCAACATTATTACCAGTATTTGAAGTTAAAGAATCTGTAAGTATTTGGGAAGGAGTATCGGCCATGCCAGTGTTTGAGTTCAAAGCTTTTAAACCAAGGCCAGAAGGTTTTGTTATTCCAGATTTACCCCAAGAGTCAGGGGCGGTGATCTCTCCTAACAACTCTCCAGCTGCCCCTGACTCACCTATTGTAGACGATGAGATACCCTTTTAGATATGGATTGGGCAAAAATTGCCCCTGATATATCGATAAAGGTCTTAGGAGAACCTACCAAAAAGACCTCAACTGAATATAGGTGGGGTAGAAAGCATAGTTTGCGTTTAGATCTTGAGAAAGGTCTGTTTATGGACTATGAGAACGATCAAGGTGGCGGAGTCATTTGGTTTCTCAAAGATCATCAGGGCTTAGATCCAGACGCTTACCTGGAGCCTTATAAAGACAATGTTTTAACTGACAAGGAGAGTCCACTACCAAAAGTGCAAACCAAGGCGCAAAAAATATCTAACAAAGAAATGCACTCTCTAAAAGAAGAGTCTGATTTTTATGTGCGTTATGGCGATGATTTTTGTGTCATGCGTTTCCCTGCCGATCATAAAATCAAAATGAAATATGCGCCCTTCTCTGTCCAGGACAACGGTTGGGTAATGAAAAGGCCAGAAGGCATTCTGCCTATCTTTGTTAGCGACAAACGTCCAGAGGATTACGTCGTTATTAATGAGGGCGAAAAGGCCATGCGCGGGGCGGAAGCTATTTGGAATGGCGACGTATGTTGTTGGCATGGTGGCGTATCTAATTGGGACAAGTGCGATTGGTCGCCCCTGGCAAACAGAAAGATTATTATCTGGCCTGATGCAGATGATGTTGGCAAAAAAGTTGCATTTGATTTGCAGCAACACCTGGAGAAGATCTGTAAAGAAGTAATTGTGGTTAAGCCACCGCAACAGTTCAAAGAAAAAGATGATCTGTGGGATGCAAAGGTCAATGATTTTTTTGAGTCTTCTGAACAGTTTTTGCAGTATTGCCTGGCAAACAAAATAAAAAAAAGAGTTTCGTTTCAATTAATCCAGGCATCGCAAATCATGTCAAACCTAAAAAAACCAGAATGGCTGATTGAAAATGTTTGTGAGCGTGATTCTGTTATGGCTATATTTGGTAAACCAAAGTCAGGTAAAAGTTTTATTGCCGTTGATATGGCGGCAAGCTTGTCTTTAGGGATCCCTTTTCATGGCCATAAAACAAATCAAGCAGCTGTGGTTTACGTTTGTGCAGAGGGAAATCGCGGTATTGCACGAAGGCTACACGCCTTTCAATCTTTGCATAAACAAAATTTGACCGATGCTCCTTTATTGTTATCGACCAGGGGAGCAAGAATGTTGGACGAAAAAGATCATCAAATGTTGAAAGATAACATTGACCTTGCCCAGGATAAATATGGACAGATTGGCATGATTGTCATTGATACTTTGGCTAGATCTATGAACGGGGATGAGAACAGCACAAGCGATATGAATGCGTTTATAGAAAAGGTTGACGATCTGAAAGATTCATACAGTGCAGCAATTAATTTAATACATCATACAGGGCATGGGACAAGTCAACGTGCCAGGGGATCTTCTGCATTGCCTGGAGCGTTAGATTGGGAATACAGATGTGAGAGAAAAGATATGGGTACAGATATGTTTCTTACTCTGGAACAGACATTGGTGAAGGATGGTAATCCTATGAAACCTCTTAACTTTAAATTTGTAGAACAACGCCTGCCCTTTTTCGATGATATGTCTTCTGGTGCATTACAGATAGTTGAGCAAGAAGATATGCCTAAAGAAAGGTTATTAAGTGACAGTGAAAATGTTATCTACGAATTAATAAGAGATTACCAGGCTAAAAGTAAAGATCCTGTAAATGCCTGGTTAAGACATAAGGACATCAAAGATCTCTGCGATGTTCCTAAATCTACAATGTCTACCGCTCTAAAAAGATTGATCGATGACGACAAATTAATCAAGACAGATCTTGGTTACAAAACAAAAGAATTTGAATCAGAAGAATTTAATGAATATAAATAGAAAAGCACTTAAAGAAGCTTGCACCGATACATTCCTGGCGCTGCCTATAAATTGGTTTCTGTCGTTCAGCACCCTGGCTATTTTAATTTATTTTGGCATTTCTCAGGCTTTTTTGATGAGTATTGTGCAGGTTACTGTGCTTACCGTCTTTTCAGTTATACGAAAGTACCTAATAAGAATTTATTACTTAAAACAGGATAAAAATGTTTAGTCCAGGTTTGGTCTCATTTTGGTCTTATTTTGGTCGGCAATCTATGGTTTTTTGGTCTAGGTCGGGATGTATCTCTATACATCCGACCACCGACCAAGATCTCGACCAACAGAAAATTAATTATGTTTGAAGACGAAACTTTAAGAATGATTGAAGCAGTTAATGCTATGAAAGTGGCTTTAATTAAGGCTTACGGCGTTAAAGAACCTTATAAATTAGCTGCTTTACCATTCCAAAAAAAGTTTGTGAAAGCATCGACCAAGTATGACCAAGCCATTTCCTTTGATTCTGACGCTGAAATACAGGCTATGTGCGCCATGATGGTAAGAGCCTATAAAGCCCTGGAAGAACAACTAATCAAAGAAAACGTATCAAGGATCCCTGTCGACACCTGGATCTGTGAACATAAAGAATCGGGCAAAAAAGTCATCATTTGCGAAAAGAAAGAGCAGACTCTAAAAGTCATTGAAGATTCAGATTTTGATTACCTGGTTATGTCAGCAGAAGAACTGCTCAATACGATACCCCTAGACATCTTTGAAATCCGCCATAACTTAAAAACATCAACAATAAAAAACGTAAGACATGAGCCACATAATCAATGACAAGATTTTAGAGGATCTATATGAAGAAGCTATAGCGCAAGGACTACCTTACGAGGCTGCAATTGCTTATGCTTTAGAAAAATTTGAGGAGCTGCCAGATGGATAGCATTACTGATTTAATAAATGAAAAAGGAATTGATTACGGTGACCCGCATTATTTTTTCAGTCAATTAGCTAAAGTGTGGTCAGGTTTACTTGACCGCGAATTAACAGCAAGCGATTGCGCTGTGATGATGTTAGCTTTCAAGACGGTTCGTTTGATGAACAACGGCGATATCCAGGACACATATCAAGACATCCAAGGATATACAAAAATTGTAGAGATCTTAAACGATGTCGCAGAAGACTAAGCAATGCACTGTATGTCTGCGTCACTTAGAAAAAAAAACCGACTTCGAACATAGCAAACATAGTAAAGGAGATTTTGTTAGATCTATTTGTAGAGTCTGTCACCAGGCACAACGCAACGCTAATATCAGCAAAACGCCAAAAAAATACTTAAAAGCACTGAGCATATCTTTGAAATCATCCAGGACAACTGGGCTAAAAAGTTTTGAATGGGACATAGAACACGATTACATCTATAGGCTTTGGGAAATGCAAAACGGTAGATGTGCCATGACTGGCCACCCTATGACCTGGTATAGAGGTGTCGGTGGCAGTAACTATAACGCAAGCATCGACAGAAAGGATCCAGGACAAGGTTATGTTGTCGGTAACATCCAATTAGTATGCAACGCAATCAATTTTATGAAAGGCACATTAACCGATGCAGAGTTCATTTGGTGGGCAAGATCTATAACGCTCAACAAAGATAGCTTTACAAATGACGATGATTAGTGTTGTAAAGAATCAAATACAACTATTGACAACTTTACAGAGAGCAATATTTTTAAATAACTAGATGTTAAAGCATTGTTGGAGACCTAATGTAACTCACTCCTATAGTTCATTCTAAAACTCAGGTCTCCAACTCCTAGCTAATAATATATGAGCAGAAAAATAGATAACCCCGAATACAGAGAAAAAGTTAAATCAATGGTTGATGCAGGCATGAGCAGTCACGATGTAAGTATGCGATTAGATTGTCACCCTTCCACTGTTCGCAAATGGTGTAAGGAGTTTGGTTTTGAACTCAAAGCTAAATCATGCTGGCGTGCTTATGGTAATAAGCGCAAAGGTTAGTAGTGCAACTTGATATCTCTCACGACATACAAAAGCTGACCAGGAAGCTTGATTATGTCCAAAAAGCACAGATACCGTTTGCTACATCAAGAGCATTGAACGATGTTGGTTTTCACATAGCTGCAAGTGATAAAAACCCTAAAGGATTTAGAAGATCAGCTGATAGAAGGTTTGAAGGCGGTGCAGAAAAATACACAAAAAGCGGATTCAGATATACCAAGTCTTCTAAAAAGAATTTGAAAGTAATTGTAGGGATACATCCTGACAGAGAAGATTATATGACCTTACAAGTAGAAGGTGGAATCCGAAAACCAAAAAGGACATACGTACCAGTCTATAAAGAAGTCGACTTTAACGAACATGGAAATATAAAAAGATCAACGATAACAAAAATAAGGAAAGGTAAAAATATTTTCAAAGGTGTTCCTAAAAATCAAAACTTGCCACGTGGTATATATGAGAGACATCAAAATAATACAAGAATAAAACCTCTTGCTTATCTTAAAGATACCACGCGCTACAAAAGCAAATATCCTTTATATGCAATAGTCAAGAACAACGTCAGATCTAGGCGTATAGGTTTTGCAGACAATTTTAAAAGACGTTTGAAAGATGCCTTGCGCTCAGCAAATTAATAGGTTCTTTGTAGCTATTTACACTGTGGGTGATTGCGTGGCGCAGTGTTTTTTTAGACTCAGGCCAAAAATGTTTAGTTAAATTTTAAATGGCCAAGAAAAGAGAAGTCATATCGGTAGATCCAGAAAAACGTAAAAATAAACGTACTTCTATTGGATCTAGTCGTAATTCTTACCCAAGAAATAAGCATAAACGCAAACAATACAAAAAATATCGTGGACAAGGCAGATAAACCTAAAAAATTAGTCACAAACAAAGAATTAGCAGTGCATTTAGATCTATCAGCACCGTATATTTCAACTTTGATGAAAAATGGGATCCTGCCTGCACAAAAAAGCAGAGAAGGCGTAGATATTGATCATTGCCGGATTGCTTACATAAATTACTTGCGATCCAAAGCTAGATTACATCTGAAAGATGGATCAGGAGATATAACAGAAGAACGTCTGCGCCTGGTAAAAAACCAAGCCGATCAAAAACAGTTAGAAGTAGCAGTTATGGCTGGCAACCTGGTAGATGCAGAAGACGTTATTTCAACCTGGCAAAACATGATAGGTAATTGCAGAAGTAAGCTTTTGAACATTCCTGCAAAGATAACGCATCAAGTTATTGGTTTAACTGAGTATGCGGAAATTGAAGATTTAATTACTAACGAGGTACATGAAGCATTAAATGAACTTGCAAGAGATCCACTCCCAGAAGCAGCTAAAAAAGATCTGGGAGCAGTCGATTCTGACGTTCCAGGCTCCGAAGCGGCTGAAGGTTAGTGATTGGGCTGATAAATACAGAGTTCTGACTAGTGAATCTAGTGCAGAGAGTGGTAATTGGCGCACAAATCGTGCCGAATATCAAAGAGAAATGATGGATGTCGTAAATGACAGATCTATAGAGGATGTTGTCATTATGACGGGAGCGCAAATAGGTAAAACTGAGATCCTGGCCAACATTGTAGGATTTCATATTGCACATGATCCAGCTCCTATCCTTTTTGTCATGCCATCTTTAGAAATGGCTAGATCCTGGTCAACACAAAGATTTGCCAAGATGATTGCAGCTTCGGATGCACTCAAAGATAAAATCAAAGATACAAAATCCAGGGATAGCGGCAACACGATACTTTCCAAAAGCTTCCCAGGGGGATTTATTGCCATGACGGGATCTAACAGTCCTGCATCGTTAGCATCCAGGCCATGTCGCCTCGTGCTTTTAGATGAGGTAGATAGATACGTTCCCACCGCAGAAGGAGACGCTGTAAATCTTTCAAAAAAGAGAACATCTACGTTTTGGAACCGTAAAATCATTATGACATCAACGCCAACGGTAGATGGTGCATCCAGGATCCAAGATGCCTGGGAAAAATCAGATAAGCGTCATTATCATGTGCCATGTCCCGAATGTAATCAGTTACAAAAATTAGAATGGGCAAACGTACATTGGGATGATGATGTCGAAGCACACATGGTTTGTATTCATTGCGGATCTCTCATAGAAGAAAAAAATAAAGTGTGGATGATTCGTAACGGTAAATGGATTGCAGAAGAAGAGACTTACAAGACAGCTGGATTTCATTTAAACGAATTGTATTCGCCCTGGCGTTCCTGGAGTGAAGTTGTCGAATCTTTCCTGGCCGCAAAAGAGCATCCAGATCAGTTAAGGGTTTGGGTCAATACATCTTTAGGTCAGCCCTGGGTTTCTGATGGCGAAGAAATAGAAAGCGAATCTTTGCTCAATCGCAGGGAAGCTTACGATGCAGAAACCATTCCAGAAGATGTAATTTTATTAACTTGCGGTATTGACTGTCAGTCTGACCGAATAGAAGCAGTTGTTTTAGGTTTTAGCGCAGAAAATCAGCTTTATGTCATACAACACCAGGTAATCTGGGGAGATCCAAATCAATTAGAGGTTTGGAATGAATTAGATGAATATTTGAAAGGAACATTTAAGACAGAAGACAATAGAAACCTAAAAATTACGATAACTTGTATTGACTCTGGTTACGCAACACAAAATGTCTATGCTTTTTGCAAGCCAAGACAAGGCAGAAGGATCTTTGCTATCAAAGGTAGTAGCACGCCTGGCAAAGCGATAGCCAACCGCCCCACCCAGTCAGGAAAACAAAGAGTACAGCTATTCCAAGTGGGAACAGACGCGGCAAAAGACCTGATTTTTTCATGGTTAAATGTCGATGAAGTTAAAAATGGTTATATTCATTTCCCCAATTCTGTTGATGAGGAATTTTTCAAACAACTTACTGCTGAAAAACGAGTTGTAAAGTATTACAAAGGACAAAAACGCCTGGAGTGGAAACAAATCAGAGAAAGGAACGAAATTTTAGATTGTTTTGTCTATTGTGTGGCCGCTTATTACATTTTGTCACCGAAAATGGATGTTCTAAAAGAAAAAGCTATAACTGATGGATCAAGTGGCTCAAAAAAAAGACCCAAGAGAGCCAGGCAAGTCAAAGGTCAAGGTTTTGTTAATTCTTGGCGTTAGATTGCCTTTTA
>VMHT01211725.1_pt1 | contig 12031 bp, 7 predicted proteins | sample 4693611 | NCBI WGS metagenome assembly VMHT01 (sample SAMN12280063, study PRJNA550983) | marine metagenome | isolation source: seawater sampled from same location over 5 years 0.02-0.2 micron viral filtrate | place: USA: collected off the coast of southern California halfway between the port... ...
TAGGTGTTGATTTAACTGTATTGGCAGATCATTTAGCTAGAGGTGGCTTTACTGATATGGTTTGGCAACAGGAGCCTGAGTTATTGTTATGGTTTGTCCACAGTGATGGCAGACTTATTGGATTAACTTATGATAGAGCTAACGCTACAGTGGGTTGGCATGAGCACAGTTTAGGTGGCAGTGGTATTGTAGAAAGTATTACAGCAATACCCAGTGGTGCAGAAGATCAGGTTTATCTTAGTGTAAAGAGAACAATTAACAGTGCGACTGTAAGACATATAGTTTTTCTCAAGTCGTTATATTTTAATGATGATGTAGAAGATGCTTTTTTTGTTGATAGTGGATTAACATACAGTGGAAGTGCGACAACATCCATCACAGGGTTAAATCATCTTGAGGGTGTAACAGTAACTATTTTAGCTGATGGGTCTGCACATTCTGATAAAACAGTCAGTGGTGGTGCAATTACATTAGATAGAAGTGCGTCAAAGGTTCATATTGGTTATGGGTACACATCATCACTTGAAACATTGCGTATGGAAGCAGGTGCAGAAGATGGTATTGCCCAAGGCAAGATAAAGAGAATACATGGTGTTACGGCTAGGTTCTTTCAGACAGTTGGTGCAGAGTTAGGTCCTGATACAAGTAATCTTGACAGGTTGCCATTTAGAGATAGTAGTATGAATATGGATGAAGCTGTACCATTGTTTACTGGGGATAAAGAAATATCTTTTCCATCAGGGTATGATAATGATGCAAAGATTGTTATAAGGCAGACACAGCCATTGCCTATGACAATATTAGCTATTATGAGAAGGTCTAATACATTTGATGCTTAGTATTAAAAGATTTGAAAAAGAAGATTTGGAAATGATAGAAACTAATTTTCATTTTCCAGAAAGCTCAAAAGCAGCTATGATGAAAGAAAGTTGCATAAGTGCATACACAGCATTGCTAGAAAGTAAGGTATTTATGATTGGTGGTGTATATGGATTGTGGAAAGATGTAGGCGAAGCATGGTTTATTATGTCAAGTATTGCCTATCACAAACCTTTTGCAGCAGCTAAATACTCCAGTATATTGTTAGATCATGTTCAAGATAACGCTAAGTTAAAACGCATACAAGCAAGTGTTCATACTAAAGATAAGCAAGCTATAAGATATGTAGAGTGGCTAGGGTTTGAAAATGAAGGTTTAATGAAGAAGTATGGTCCTGATGGTTCGGACTATTATCGTTTTGCGAGGGTGATGTAATGTTAGATGCAGTTCTAGGTTACAAGGGAAACATGGCTTCAGCCAAGGCTGCGAGACAAGTTGGCGAATATAATGCTGTAGTAGCAGAAAACGAAAAGGTTTTACTGCAAAGGGCAACAAGAGAAAAAGAAGCTAATTTAAGAAAAAGTGCAGAAAGATTACAAGGCACACAAAGGGTTGCTACAGCTAAATCTGGAATACAAATGTCAGGGAGTGCTTTGGAAGCATTAAGAGATACATTTTTTAATACTGAATTAGACGCAATAGGAATACGTTATGCAGGTTCCATAGAAGAAGCTGCAAAGATAAATGAAGCAGCTATGGCTAGAGCAACGGCAAGTGCTCAATCTGCACAGTTTAAAACGGCAGCTTATAGGACTGTATTACAATCAGGTGAAAAGGCAGCCAAAACATTTATGGGTATGCCAGGATAGGAGACTGATTAGATATGCCACAGATACCATTATATAACAAAGGTCTAGGTGCAACAGGTGTAACTACAGGTGGTTCTTTAGGACCTAGAGCTTCAGCAGGTGCGTTTACTGGAGTAGGTCAAGAGGTTGCAAAGTTTGGTCAAGTTGCTGGTGATATTATGCGTGATTTTTATGACGCTGATAAAAAGGCAGAAGCTAAAACTGCTATAGCACAAGCTGAGAATGAACTAACAAAAGAAATAGATACACACATAAAAAATGATAAAACTACCAGCATTGAAGAATTTGATGGTCAATATAAAAAAATAATTATTGATAAAAAAATAAAAGACATTGCTGGTAAGTACAAATTAAGACCTTTGGAGCAACAGGCATTGGTTGCAAGATTGGGAGATATATCTGCTGGTGGACAATTAAAAGGAAGAAACGAAGCGTATGGTAAACAAGAAGTAATAAGAGGTACGGCAGTAAATGATAAGCTAGTAAGGCTAAGAGGTATTATGGCTTCTTTGCCAAACAGCCATCCAGAAAGTTTAAAAGCAAGTGCTGATGCCTTTAAAGAAATAAGTGATAGCCAAAAAGATGGAACAATTAAGTATTCATCTATTAGATCAGTTGAGCAATTTAACATGGGCGTTGAGCAGGAAACATTAACAAATAAAATTGAAGGTTCAACATCTTTTTCTGATTTAAATGCAAGAGCAGAAGAAGTTGCTTCAAGTAAACAACCAACATCTATTAAAAATAAATTTAAAAAACAAATAAGAGCCAAAAGAAATATATTAATACAAGACACAAATCAAAACATTCAAGATCAATTAGATGGCAGTGATGCAACTTTTGATGAGTATAATACAATAGTGGATTTATTGAGAGATAATAAAGATGTAAATTTAAAGTTGGCTAGTGGTAAAACTATTAATATTAATGGATCTGATCTTCCTCAACCCATAAGTAACAGTGTGCAAAAATTTATAAGTGTGAAAAGTAAAGAGGTAGAAGATGATTCTTTTAACGAAATATCGCAAAATATAAGCGAAGAAGCTGAAAATGTAGGAACTTTGTCTGCCGTTGATAAAGCAAAATCTGATGTAAACGATTCAACAGATAAGGAAAAAGCAGAAGGTTCTGTTGTTGGCTCAGCACAATACTTATATTACAGAGCAAAAACATTACTTGAAACTTACAAAGAAGATCCAAGTCAAGTAAATGTTGATAAAATAAGACAGCTAGGAGAAACAGCAAGGCAGTTGTTACAAACAAAATATGGTGGAAGAACATCTTTAGAAATGCAACAAACATCAAATGGCAAGTCAGCAAGATCTATATTGTCTGGTGTAATTGATGTGAATAATGATTTAATCAAAGCTGAAAATGCAGCACAATTTATTGAGCAAGGAGTTTCCTCATTTAAACAAGGCAAATATTCTGAATTAAAATCTAGTTACACAGCAAAACAGGAAAAATCTATTGTCAATCGTTCAATGGTTGGGAAAAGTACGGCAGATAGATTATTATTGTTGCAGAGAAACAATGCTGTTTATGAAAACTACAAAAATGAATTGACAGAAGGTGCTGTAAATATTTTAGGCGATCAAGCAGATTTCCCAAAATTAAGCAAGCAGATAGAATTATTTAGACAGATGAAAGCCATGACTCCAGGTAGTTTGCAAAATCATCTTAATACAGAAGAAATAGCAGTTTATAATCAAGTTTTGGCTATGGAGCAAACTGGTAAATCTATTGAGGAATCTATTAATATAGTAAATTCATCAAGGCGATCAGGTATAGATATAAATGCTAAATATAAATTAATAAAGCAAGAAGTGGAAAACATAAGTTCTGAGTCAACAAGTTTTTTTGGTGACAAGCCTTTAAACAGTTCTGTGATTCAGCAAAAAGTACAAAGTTTATCTAAGATTTACATAGGGTTAGGCTCAGATCCTAAAGCTGCAGTTGAGCAAGCTGGTAAAGACATACTTAATTCACATATTAATCACAAGGGTGTTTTAATACCAAGATCTGTTAATATGAACGAAACAGATATAAAATACTACGCTGATTTAATTATAGAAGATTATAAATTAAAAAATCCTGAAGATGATGTGCCTATAACAGCAACACCTGTTACTGGAAGAATTGATAGATGGTCTATAGTAAGAAATGGTATGTTGTTTCCAAACGAAAGTTACACATTAGATCAATTAAAAGAAATGAGAACAAATAAAGAATTAGCAGAAGCCGATATTAAAAAGAAAGAAGTTTTAGTTGGGCAAAAGGAAACACAAGAAAGTTTAATTAAATCTGCTGAAGATTTGCGAAAAGAAAAAATTAGAGGAGAAACAGCAGAGTTGTTTGATGATTTGACAACAACCAATTTTTCAAAAGCATTTGTAGAAAAAACAGAAGCAGCTATTGCTGGTGAAAAACGTAAAGAAAGCATAAGAAAACAAAACATCAAAACATTAAAAGAGACATTGTTAGGACCTAAATTACAATAATGGAACTTAAAGCAAAACAAATACAGGTAGCTAGACCTATAAACTTGTTGGAAGAACAAGAAGCAGAAGAAGCTATACAAAAACAAAGAGATCAAGTTACATTTAGTGATGCTTTATCTGCTGCATTTGCCGAAGATAACGCAATGTCATGGATATATAATGGTTTAGAGGATCACGAACCTGATCCAAATTTCTTATTAGATGATAAATCTTATGCTGAGTTTACAAAAGATATACCATTAGAATATCAAGATTTTTTAGAAGATGCCGTAAGTAGACCTCATGCAGAAAAATTGCGTGAAAGAGTTTTGCAGTCAATGAAGAATGAGAAAACATTAGCTGATTATGGTTGGGCAGGTATACCACTTAGACTGGCTGCTGCTACTATAGATCCTGCTGCAATAACAGCTACAGCATTAACAGAAGGTGTGGCAGCACCATTTATATGGGGATCAAAAGCAACAAGACTTGGCAGAGCATTTAGAGGTTTGGCTACAGGTGGTGTTTCTAGTGCTGCAATAGAAGCATATTTAGTATCACAAAATCCAGTGAAAGACCCATACGATATTCTTTATGCCACTGCTGGTGGTATGTTATTAGGTGGTGCTATCGGTGGTGCATTTGGAAAGTCATCAGATAAAATGTATAATGATGCTTTCAAAAAAGGTGTTAACGACTTTGAGCAAGGTCAAGTAAGTGATATACAACAGGCAACCATTAATCAAGGTATAGCAAAACCAGAGGATTACAAAAGACCTGACGGAAGTGTGGGTGCTATGGAAAATTCTTTAAGTCAACCTAAACAAATAAAAGAGATAGTTACAGGTGCAGATGCTGCAATAGAAGAAGCAAGCGATACACCATTTAGTTTTTTTGGCAAATTAAGAATAGACATGATTGGTCAATTAAAAGCAAGCACTTTATCTTTGTCAAGAAAACTTGCAGGTATTGTAGGAGAGGATGCTGTAGAGCCTGGTGAATTTACAGCAGATTTAATAAAGACAACTAAGACAAGAAGTTACAGCGTTAGATATTATAACGCTTATGAAGATTCTTACAAAGAATGGGCAAAATCTAATAATATTGGTTATTTTAAAAGAAAATGGGGTGTTCAGCGTTCTGATTTTGGTAGATTAGTTGCAGATGAAATTGAGTTTCCTGGTTCTTCTAGGAATCAAGCAGTTATAAATGCAGCACAAAGACAAAGAAATGTGTTCAAAGAAATATTACAAGATGCGAAAAACGCTGGTGTCAAAGGGTTTGAAGATATACCTGAAGATTTAAGGTATTTTACACATTTATGGGATTCTCACAAATTTACTACACTTAGGCAACAGACAGATGATGGTTTTATACCAATGCTATTGTCTCGGTCTTTGAGAAACGCCAATCCTGAGTTAACTGAAGAATTAGCAGATGCTATTGGTAGAGGAATGAGAGACAAAATTGTTAATCGTCATGTTGGTTTAGATGCAGGTGTGTCAAGGATTTTTAGCACATCAAACAAAGAGTTTTTAAGAGATTTACTTGTAGAAGAAGAAATATTATCTACGTCACAAGCAGATGCTTTGGTAAATCTTTTGCATTTTAAACCAGAGGGCGTTCCGTCAAGAGCAAAAAAACGTCTTAAGTTTGATTTAAATTATGAAATGAACTTTGACGGCAAAAGAATAGCAGTTAAAGATTTGATGAATAGAGATGCTGAACAAGTTTTTAATTCGTATGTAAATCAAATGTCAGGAAGAATAGCTTTTGCACAAAAAGGTATTAAAAGTGACGCAGATTTTGAAAAACAAATAAAGCTAATAAGGGCAGAAGGTGATGAACTAGGCGTTGATGGATTAAAACAAGCTGAGAAAGACATTTTAAAATTTGAAGTTATGTATGACATGATTTTAGGCAGACCACCTAAAACAATACAAAACCCATCATCAGACGCAAATAGAATGGCAAGATTGCTAATGGATTATAATTTTATTAGAGTAATGAACCAAGTAGGATTCGCACAAGTTGCAGAACTTGGTAATGCAGTATCAATAGATGGAATTAGAGGTTTAGTAAGGGTCATTCCTGAATTTGCAGCAATGTTAAAAAGGACAACAAGTGGCGAACTTGAAGATCCTGTTGCAAGAGATTTAGAAGCGTTTGCAGGTATTGGTGTTGATAGAAGAATACATCAATCAATGAATAAATATGATGCACATGATATTTATGTTGAAGGCAGAGGAGATTTTATAGATAGAGTAGGATTAGCTGCTCAGCCATTAAAAAGAATTACAGCAGATATATCTCTCATGGCTCCTTTGACTGCTGGGTTAGAAAGATCTGCAGGAAGAATTGCTGTGCAATCTTTAACTGATTTAGCTTTTGGTATTAAAAGCATAAACTTTAAAAAGATAGGCAGAAGCACTAAACAACAAGATATAGCCAAAAGAATGGAAAGTCTTGGATTAGATTCTGATATGTCGCAAAGGGTTTTTCAGCAAATAAGACAAAACGCAATAACAAGTCCATCAGTATTTTTCAAAAGCAGAAAAATTAGAAGAATTAATTTAGATGCTTGGGATGACATAGATGCAAGAGATGCTTTTGTTATGGCTATAAGTAGATGGACTAGACAGAGCATACAGCAGAATGATGTAGGTAACTTAAATATACATATGACAAGCACAATGGGTAAAATAATAAGTCAGTTTAGAACATTTATGCTTGTTTCTTACTCTAAACAATTTTTACACAACATTAAACGTAATGACTTTGCTGCATATTCTGCCATGATGTATTCATCATTTTTTGCTGGATTATCTTATACTGCACAAATGCACGCTAATGCTGTAGGCAGACAAGACAAAGAGGAGTTTTTAAAAGAAAGATTATCTGCTGTTGAAATAGGCAAAGCTGCATTTCAAAGAAGTTCATATGCTTCATTGTTTCCTGCTTTGATAGATACTGGTATGCCGTTTTTTGGTGAGGACCCTATGTTCTCTTATGGCAGGACAACAGGATTGGCAACAGGTTTGCTAAGTGGTATTCCATCAGTGCAGTTAATAGATACTGCCTACAAAGGTGCACAAGGAGTAAGTAGAGCATTGTTAAATGACGATTATCAAATATCAGCAGCACAGGGTAGAGCTTTTAAATCATTAGCACCATATCAAAATGCAATAGGAATAAAAAATGTTATGAATAAGATGTTTGAAGATTTACCTGAATCAGCAAGGGTTGATTAAAATGCAAAATAATATATTATTAACTAGAAAGTGGACTTGTAACCCATTTTCTGCTATTGGAGAGTTATTATGACAGTTAGTAGCACCACAACAAGAAACAGCTATAGTGGCAACGGCAGTACCACAACATTTGCCTATGGCTTTAAGATATTTGCTGACGCTGACTTAACTGTAATACTGAGAGCATCTACTGGTGTAGAAACAGTACAATCACTTACAACACATTATTCAGTTACCAATGCAGGTAATGCTAGTGGTGGTAATGTTGTGTTTGGTACGGCTCCTGCTAGTGGCGTTACTGTTGTCATAAGACGTAACATGGCTATAACACAAGCCACAGACTATGTTGCAAATGATCCTTTTCCAGCAGCTACACATGAAGATGCGTTAGACAGACTGACATTTATATCACAGCAGATGCAAGAAGAAGTAGATAGAGGTATTAAGCTATCTCGTACTAACACTATGACTTCTACAGAATTTACAACAAGTGCAGCAGACAGAGCTAGTAAAATATTAGCTTTTGATAGTAGTGGTGAGTTATCTGTTACACAAGAGTTAGGTACATTTAAAGGTAACAGTGCAACAACTACAACAGCAGCATTTAAACAAAGAGACATAGTAAAAGCCACAACTACAGCACAGCTAAACAACATATATATTTGTGTGGCTGACTCAGCTATTGGAGACACACTAACAGATACAGACCATTTTGCTTTATTGGTAGACGCTGTATCAGCAGCAACTTCTGCAACGACTGCAACAACAAAAGCTGGTGAAGCATCAACAAGTGCAAGTACAGCAACTACAAAAGCAAGTGAAGCTGCAACAAGTGCATCAAATGCAGCAACAACTCTTACAACATTCCAAGGGCAGTATCATGGTGCTAGTGGTTCTGACCCAACATCAAACTTGGATGCTGGAGATCTGTACTTTAAAACAGATGGCTCTGGTATAAAAGTTTACACTGGTTCTGCCTGGGTAGATGTAAAGCCAACAAGCTCAGAACAAACAAACATAAACACTGTCGCAAGTGCAAACTCTAATATTTCTGCCTTGGCTGCAAGTGCTGTTATTACCGATATGAGTATATTGGCTACGTCTGATAATGTTACAAACATGGCAACGCTTGCAACAAGCGATATAATTAGTGATCTAAATACACTAGCTACAAGTGACATTGTTACAGACATGAATTTATTAGCAACAAGTGCTAATGTTACAGCAATGGGATTGTTAGGAACGTCTGCTAACGTAACTGCAATGGGATTACTTGGTGTAAGTGGTGTTATAACAGACATGAACTTACTTGGTACTGCTGCTGTGGTTGAGGACATGGGTTTACTAGCAACTAGTGCTGTTATAGAAGATATGGGTTTGTTGGCAACTTCAGCTAACGTAACTAACATGGCTACATTAGGTGCATCAGGTGTTGTTACTAATATAGCTACAGTAGCAAGTAATGTATCAGGAGTTAACAGTTTTGCAGACAGATATAGAGTAGCAAGTTCTGCTCCGTCTAGTTCTTTAGATGTTGGTGATCTATACTTTGATACATCAGCTAATGAATTAAAAGTTTATAAGTCAAGTGGTTGGGCAGCAGCAGGTTCTACTGTCAATGGTACTTCAGCCAGGTTTCACTATGATATAGGTAGTGCAGTAACAAGTGTAACTGGTAGTGATGCTAATGGTAATACACTAGCTTATGATGCAGGGTTCATTGATGTATATGTAAATGGTGTTCGTATGTCTACGGCAGACGTTACGATTACAAGTGGAGATACAGTTACCTTTGCCAGTGCTTTGGCTAGTGGAGATGAAGTAGATATTGTGGCATTTGGTACGTTTGCAGTGGCAAACATTGTATCGACTGGAGCTTTGAATAGTGGATCAATCACAAGTGGATTTGGTAACATTGATACTGGCTCTAGTACGATTACAACGACTGGTGCTATTAGTGGTGGCACATTAACTGGTACATTACAGACTGCATCACAACCAAACATAACAAGTGTTGGTACACTTACTTCCTTTAGATCAACTGGCATAGATGATAATGCTGATGCTGTTGCCATCACCATAGATTCTTTAGAGAATGTGTTAGTGGGTAAGACTTCTACAGGTCTAACTGCTGGATTTGAAGTTCAATCAAGTGGACAAATCACAGCAAGTCAATCAAACGCACCTTCAGCTAAATTCAACAGAATAACTAATGACGGAGAAATTGTACGCTTCCACAAAGACGGCACTGTTGTAGGAAATATACAATCTCGTGCAGGTGCAGTTTCTACTATTGTTCTAGACCCATCTTCAACTGGAGGTGGCATATCTGGTGGAGGTTCAGCTTTATATCCTACAGACCATTCAGGTACATTGTCAAATGGTGCTTTAACTCTAGGAGATGCTTCATATCGTTGGAACAATCTTTATCTAGCAGGTGGTGTATTCTTAGGTGGTACTGGTTCAGCAAATAAACTTGACGATTATGAAGAAGGTTCTCACAATGTAGCAATGGCAGATGGAACAAGTCATAGTTTAAGTCAAAACGCTAGTTATACAAAAATTGGTAGATTTGTTCATTTCCAAGCTAAAGTAATATTTCCTAATACTGGTACAGATACAACAACTACTAAACTAAGTTTACCATTTACAGTGAGTAGTAGGACAAATTATTTTGCATCTACTGTTGTGGGTTCAAATGGTTCTGCAAATGCACAAATTTGTATAGGTATTGGTAACTCAGCAACTTTACTTTTGCAAAACATAAATGGAAGCACTTCAGCAACAAATCAACATCTTTCTGGTGCAAATTTAAATATTTCACTTAATTATGAAACGACATAAAGGACAAAATAATGGCGATAACAAAACAAGCAGTAATAGAAAAAATAGAAGTTGTAGGCAGTTGGAATGTCCAAGTTGCTACAGATACAGTCATCAAAGAAGATGGCACAGAGATCAGTAGGTCAAGGAATAGGCACGTTCTTGCACCATGCACATCAACAAAAGATGGCGATACATGGACACACACAGACACCGACATAAGTGCAGAAGCTACCGAAGTACAAGCAGTAGCCAATGCAGTATGGACAGATACAGTCAAAGCTAATTACAAAACATTCGTGGAAAGCCAAGAGGTCTAATAATGACTAGAGCAAAAGACATATCCAAGATACTTACTGATGCTGATATAAGTGGCACATTAGATGTGTCAGGTGCATTTACTTCTCAAGGCATAGATGACAATGCAGATGCAGTAGCTATTACTATAGATAGTTCTGAATTAGTGGGAATTGGAACAAATAGCCCTTCTTCATTTAATGGTGGTGCAAACAATCTTGTAGTTGGTACTGGTAGTGGCTCAGAGGGTATAACCATCTTTGCAGATAGTTCTTCAAATAGTGCAATATTTTTTGCTGATGGCGATAGCACAACAACTGGACAACTAAATTATCAACACGCATCAAATGCTTTTACATTTCATACAAATGGTGGCACAGAACGTATGCGTATTGATTCGTCAGGCAACTTGTTGGTAGGTGCAACTAGCTCAAATGCAGGTGCTTTTGGTTCTATTAGTCCACAAATTTTAGTAGCAGGAACTATTCCACAAGTTGCATTACATGAAACAGACACAGATAAAGATGGTTATATTGGAATATCAAGTTCAACTATGTTTATTCAAACTGCTGATTCAATACCAATAAGATTTGGAACAAATGATGCAGAACGTATGCGTATTGATTCCTCAGGCAACGTTGGTATTGGTACTACCTCGATATCAAGTTCTGACAAATTGAGTATAAGTGGTGGTCGTGCAAGAATTGTTAATAGTGTTGCCCAATCAGGTAATACATTAGATAATAGTTCATTTTCAGGTCTTATAATTAATAATTCAAATAATGCTAATGGAGATTTAGCAGGTATAGTTATGTATCCAACAAGTCAATACACAGCGGCGGCAGGTGTGTTTGGCTATAGGGAAAGTCAAACGGCAGGTGGTTTAAGTTTTTGGACTGGTTCAAATACTGGGTCGGAACGTATGCGTATTGAAGCTGGTGGTAATCTCTTAATAGGTTCAACCAGTTACTCTTCATCAAGTAATAATAAAATGATAGAAGGTAATGGAGGAGTTTTTTTTGCAAGAGCTGTTACTAGTTCAGCAGGACAATTAACTTTAGCAAATCCAAATGGCAATGTTGGACAAATTAGAACAAGTGGAAGCACAACAACATATGCCACAAGCAGTGATTACAGATTAAAAGATAATATAAATTATACATTTGATGCTACATCACAAATCAAGCAATTAAAACCTTGTGAGTTTAATTTTAAAACAGATTTAACTACAAAAATTATTGGTTTTATTGCTCATGAAACACAAGAAATTGTGCCACAAGCAGTAAGTGGAACTAAAGATCAAGTAGATGCAGATGGAAATATTGATCCACAAGGAATTGATAACAGTCATCTAGTACCTTTACTCGTAAAAACCATACAAGAATTAGAATCAAGAATAACAGCACTAGAAGGAGCATAAAATGGCAGTAACATGGACTATAGCATCAATGGATAGAGATATTACACAAGATGGAAAAGCTAATGTAGTAAC
>VMHT01045371.1_pt1 | contig 12030 bp, 7 predicted proteins | sample 4693611 | NCBI WGS metagenome assembly VMHT01 (sample SAMN12280063, study PRJNA550983) | marine metagenome | isolation source: seawater sampled from same location over 5 years 0.02-0.2 micron viral filtrate | place: USA: collected off the coast of southern California halfway between the port... ...
CCCGTTTTCGGGTGTTCTGACCTAACGACTGACGATCTGGTGTGATTCGACCGAATCCAGGCGCCGAAGACGACCGCTCGAACAGCCGCACGTGGCTTGACGAAGCGCGAACGAAGCGCGATCAAAGAAACTGATGATGACGACGACGTGTACTTTTTTATGATTCTTCGAATGATGCGCCCGAGACGTCGCGGGCGGTTTTGCACGCAATAAGGCTTCGAGTCCGCTCCTTCGCGTAATACGCGAAGGAACGATGGAACGCGACGCCTCGTGATTATTTTTTGCCGGTTTAGCTGGCCCAAGCCATATGTATATTCTGCGCCTCAATATCACTCCTTTCGCGCCGAGCAGTGCTGGCACTTGTGTCGATGTAAACTAACATGTTCAATTTTCAAATTCTAAGACTTGCGCTTCGTTCGCGTCGCACTGTACCGCCATCGCGAGGAGAGGACCAATTTGAACGGTGAATAAATCGCAGAGAGCGTTCGATAGCTCGCTTGGTTTATCCTCACGCCGAATGAGGGCGGTAAGGAGCGGGTAGATATCGGAGAGGTGCGTTTTGAAACTCGCCGCGTCGAGCGAGCGAACGGCGTCGAGCGCGTCGACGCACACCTGCGAGTACACGCGCGAGTACTCGCGCAAGTCGACGTCCGATGTCACGGTCTGTAAGCATTCGTAGTTCTTGAATGCGACCGACGCGGTGCGCGCGAGCTGATTCGATCGCGCTTCAGATCCATTCGCCGTTACTTGCAAACCGGCGAGCGTACGGAGCGCCAGAGACGCGGCGCTCGCTTCGACGCCGAGGACGTGTGGACGGGCTTCGTGAATGATGGCTGACACGCGCGGTATCGTTTCGTGCTCGCTGAAACATATGAGCGAAAGTGATGCCTTTGATGCGGTGGCGTACACACCTTCAAGAACATCGAGTAACACGAAGAGTGTGTCGACGTTGAAAGACGCGCGCGACGACGCCTCGGCAGACAAGTCGTACGCGGCGGACACCAGGAGCGCTTGAGTCTTAACGCGCACGATCGCCGCATTGACGTTCACCTCCCATGCGGCATCATCGTGACCTCGAATGAAAACGTCGAAGTCAGGCGTTGTTTCACCGAAAGCCTTCTTCAGCGCCTCCATGCACTGGTGCCACTCTCGCTCCTTGATTGACGAAGCGCCATTGATGAGCAAGCGCTTGAAAGCCACGACGCCGCACGCGGCGAGCTGCTCGTGCGAACGCGACGCGAGACCGCACAATAGCTCGAGCAAATCTGGCATAACTCCGGCCTCGACGATTGGTTCGTGAAACTGCACCGCCAAATCGACGACGAGTTCAAGACAACGCGTACACGTGCCGTACAACCAATCATCGATGTCCTCCGCCGCTACTTCGTACTCGACATCGCCGCCAATCGTTCTCGTGCTCGGCATGATATCCGCACGGACGTGATCAAATATAGGGAAAAGAATGCGTCCGTACACGCGTGACCAAAACCCAGGAGCGAACGAGCCGCCGTGGAACTTGAGCGTGTCGAACAACACCTCGAGCGCTGAGGTGCGAATTTCTGCGCGAGGGTCAAACGTGAGCTCAGAAAGTCCAGCCAAAAGAGGGAACCAAAAGTATGTGTGCGCATCGGCGTCTGTGAAACACGTCGTGGTGACTGTTGACTTCATCTGTGTCACTTCCACGACACCATCCGTCGCGAGCTGCTTCTCCGTCGCGGCGGTTTCTTCCAAGTCTCCGAGCGCGCCTTCGGCGAGCTTGAGAGCGCAAAAGCGCAGAAACGCGAGGGCGTTCAAGCAAACTTCCGAACCCGCCTCAGAGTTTGTGAACGCGACGAGACAATTGACGCAGTCGGTAAACGCCACTGTATCGGTTTCGATGATGTAGTGAAAATGCTCGCGAATAATTCGCTCGATGGTCTGGAACGCCAGCGCCACGATTTGGCTACTTTCGTCCGCCGCCGCCGTGGTGAACACCATGAACATCGACTTCCAACCAGACTTGATATGCGCCACGCGAGCCTGCACCATCTGCGAAACACACCGAATGATGAGCTCTCTGATTTCGACAGCCGGAGACTGACGCATGACGATGACAAATGGTCGCAAAAATTCGTTTTGGAACGAGTAGTTGGCCAATTCGGTACGACTTAAGAATTTCATGGCGAGCTGTCGAAGAGAGTCGACTACTTGCATGGATATTTGCAAGTTTGGCGAGCATCCCACCTTGACAAAGAAGTCGCTCAACACTTGCCATACTCTGGCCCAGATAAAACGAATACGATCCATGTTGAATGAAGCAACCTCGACAATCTTTCCGAGCGCGTACGCTCTCGGATGATTTGAAGACGTTTCTTCAATAGCAAGTTCACACAAGCTTCGAACGAAACCCACGATAGCATCACCGCTGAGATTGACGCTGGCGTGGAACAAATGATCAAGTTCATCGGGATGAAGTTGTTCGAGCACAGCTCGATCAGGTGGGTTCAAACCATCCAAGCCAAGTAAATCAAACTTTTGTTCGACCTCGACAGTGCTCGACGAATCGTCTCGCACGTTAACGTTGCTTGACTGCGGTGCGAGTGGAGACTTCAGTGCTCGGTCTGATGATATCGAACGCCGGAAGAGCCTAGGCCGGGCTTGTTTTTGTGCGTCGTCATCTCTACTGTATCCGGACTCCGAAAACAACGAACTATCGTTGAAACCGCTCGCGAGCGCATACAGATGCTCGTATCTACTCACACAAGCCAGAATTGTAGTCCACATGTCCCCGAGATCGTTTCCATTTTCGATCGCAACGCGCACTAAAGTCTTCACCGCGATGACATTCTTCGTACGCATTGAGTGTGCATGATGCAAAGAAGTCAACTTTGTAAGGGACGCGATAAATGTGTCTCGAGTCTCTTGCATGCCGAGCGTCGAAGTGACGCTGATGACTCTTCGGAAACACTCCAAACAGTTCGATATCACGGACACACTTTCACTGTCTTCAAATGCAGTACCAAGCAGCGACAGTATGGGATTCCAGATCAATTCAAGCATCGGTTTCGCGCACCCGGCCTCCACGACGGTCAGAAAGCCTTTCGTCGTTGCGGCCCGCGCGCGAACTTGACTTATCAAATCGGCGGTGTCAATTTGTATTGTTTCTTCTTCTCGCTTACCAGACATGAGCGAAAAGAGGACATCCATACCTAATCTAGCGGAAAAGTTGTTCTTATCTTTCTTTTCCGCGGCGCTCAGAGCCACCTCTGCTGGCTCCTTCAATTTGATCTCGTTATTCACGATGCGGTCGTACAAATCCTCGAGCACCTCGCTCGGCAAGTCTTGTCCGTCGTCGATCCCTCTGTTATTCCGAACAAACCCTTCCTTGGTCATTTTATTCTTAACCTGTGGGTTATGCGCGTCCGTATTAAGCATGATGACAGAAAACGCCAAGACGTAAGCGGTGTCGGCACTCTTGTACACTTCCGGATTCAACTTATGGTAGCGCTCGGCAAACTTCTCCATGAGCCTATCGATTTTTTGAGACTCACCTGGGAGGCGAAAGCCTTCTAAAAACTTGCGAATCGCGTCGTCAAGAGTTAGAGATGTGAAATCTAGCGCGTCAACGTATGCGTGCATGACCTGTAGCATCGGATCGTCGCGTTCACCCAAGTAATCGCCGACTACAGTCTTGTCCAGCCCAGGCGTCGTGCGTAAGAACTCGGCTATTTCATTGTGAGACGTCCCAAGGCGCCCAATCGATTGCAGATAAGCCAGACCTTTCTTCGCTTTCTTGTTGAAGAGAGTGATTCCCTCTTGGAACTCTTGCTTATCAGCCTTGAGCTTCGCTATGCTATCACCCAGATCCGCCGGGCTGCTCGTCTTCAAAGGTGTCGAAAATCCAGACTCAGATTCTTCCACGACGTCGTGCTGACTATCGCTCGTGCTCGCGTCGCCACCACTTTGTACCCTCACCCAATCGTCAAGTGATGCGACGAGGGTCGTCAAACATTCAAGCGCTTCGAGCTTGAGCACGGACTCGCGGGCCGCCTCTGGGCCGCTCGCCTGACTGACATCGACACCCTGCGCGATGCGAACCAAGGACAGAACACAGCGCTCGAACACGTTTTGGCTGTCTAAATCGCAGTCATAGTTCACGAAGAGATCAACCATGAGCTGCGAGTCGGCGCAGATGATTTGAAATCCCTTGACGAGCGTCGCGCGTTGATTGTATGCGCTCAACGGCGCGCCCTCCACGAGCTCGAGCGGCTTGAGCAACAACATAGGGAAAAAGAAACCAATTTCAGCCTTGAGGTAGGCCCGGTATCGAGTAAGCAGAGTCAAAAAGATTGAGCACGCTAGCTGATACGCTTCTGGAACATTAGGTGTCGCGTTGCTGACGATTGCGTCGCACAGATATTCACGCATGGCGTCGGCAAAACGTGAGCTCGAAGAAAATGCATCCCCGGCGTTTTCGATGATAATCTTGAGCAACTGCAGCGACAACACTTTGCTTCGAACGAGCGCAACACCATTGACGTCGGAGCCTGGTTTTTTCGAGAGCTTGCACAGCGACCTAAAAACTAAAAAGGCATCTGTTTCGAGCTCAGAAGCTTGTTCTGTGCCCGAGGTGCGAGCGGGCGTCATAGCTCCCGGCGAAAACGCGTCCAACGACTGCGTCACCGCGTTCGGAGTCATAGGGGCGGTATCATTATCGAATTCGCTCTCCGTAATCTCGTGCTCGATTGCGTCCGATTTCACCACCGCGTCTGGGTCTGAAAAGTAATTGAACGATCCCACCGAATTCATATCCGTCGTGACTTTATTTACGAACGACTGTACCGCTGCCGACATGGCCGTAACGCCGTCAACTTCGGCTTCGGAACCAATCGGTCGAAGCAGGTCCGCAACGACAATAGTCGGCGCTGAAGCGTGCGGGTCATCCGCCTCCAAACGATGAAAAACAGTCGTCAACATTTGCGTTAGCGTCGCCTTGGCTGTGTTTTGATTCACCTCTGACTTGCTCGAAAGGTAAATGTTGTAGCACGTCCGCACGACGCGCAAGAGCGCTCTATCGTGCACCTCGAACGTACGACTGCTCACTGCGGTGAGTATGCTCTTCAACACTTGTAACTCGACCGCCTCGTCTCGCACCTCCGCGGCGCCGCAGATCGCGTCCACGATTTCACCCGCGTGATTTCGCGCACCCGACGGCTCCGATTCGTCCCGCTCGCGCGACGCCGCGACCGTATCGCTCGCAACGTCGCCGTCATCCCGCGCGTCGACATCAGCCACGGCCTCCGCTCGTCCAGCCGCGTCGCTCGTCGACTCGAACCGCTCCAGCGTCCCGCCCGCGAGCGTCGCCCGTCCCTCCACCAAACCTCTCGAGATGAGCACCTGCACCGCTCCCAGCGCGGCCGCGATCACGCTCGCCGACCCGCTGTCCATCGCCGCGCGCAGTGGTGGCAGCACGACATCCATCTGCGCCTCTCGCAGCGCGTCCCCGCGTCCGCTCGTCGTCGTCGTCGTCGTCGTCGACGCCTTCGTCCCCAACGATTCAAACGTCCCATCCCGCGTCATCGCTCGCACCGCATCGATCGCATCGATGATAGCCGCGTGTTTCTTCGTCCCGCACGCGCGCTGGACGCGCTCGAGCGCGCCCTCGACGACGTCCACCGCGCCAGATGGCATCTTTCGATTCGCTCGAGAATCGCCGCCTCACGTCACCGTCTCGCGCGTTCGCGACGCGTTCGCGATCGACGCGCGTTCGCGATCTCGCGCGTTCGCGCGCGCGCGCCGGGCGCGGTCGCGGCGTCGCGCGTCGCGGTGTCGCGGAGTCGGCGACGGCGATGTCGTGGCGCGAGTAATCCGCATTCGGCGCCTCTCGACGCGCGATGTCGTACTTCGCGCTCACGGTGGTGAGCGCGAACGACGTCCCGATATACACGCGCGACTTCACCGCGCGCGAAGACGACGGCGCGCGCGCGGAGGTGCGTCTGAGGGCGAATGTTTGTTCGAACGCGCGAAGGATGCGAGACCGCGCTCGGAAGACTGACGACGACGACGACGACGACGACGCGCAGACGAGCGCGCCGCTGGACGCGCCGATGCGCGAACTCGTCGTGCGCGCGGCGCTCGATTTCGTGGACGAACGGTCGTGGGAGACGAACGCGACGTACCTGCGCGTGGTGGATCGATTCAACGACGTCGACGCGCACGCGCACTGCGCGCCGACGCGCGCGCGCATGGTGTTGCTCACGAACGGCGCGAGGACGAGCGGAGGCGAGGAAGCGGTGCGAGGGTTTTTCGGGGAAGTGCACGAGGCGCTGGCGATCGCGACGATGAATCCGATGCTCGGCGAGGACGAGGCGTTGGGGAGCGCGTTCGACGAGCGAGCGCGGTCGGCGGCGGCGCGGCGGTTGGGCGCGCGCGCGCCCGAGTGAAGAGCGCGGAGAGCGATGGTGTGTAGATGATGTATTTTATATAGTCATAGTCGTGGTCATAGTCGTCGTAGCGCCGCGTGCGGTGCGCGTTAGGAATCAACCGCCGGTTCCGGTTCGCGACGAAACGACGCGACGCGTCGCGGCGACGCTCGCGACGGCGCTCGACGCCACACCGCGACGCGCGCGAACCGCCGTCGACGCGCGAAGCGATGCACGCGTCCACGTCGACCGCATCGATCGCGTCCGCGCGCGCGCGCGGCGCCACCGCGTCGTTTCGCGCGCGAGTTCTCGCGCCGCGTCACCGCGCGCGCACGACGATGACGCGCGCGGAAGCCGCGGGATCTGTGCGTCGAGAGGTGCTGAAGAAGTCCGATCGCGCGAAGCTCGATCCGAGCTCGGACGCCGCGTTCTACGCCCAGCCGCGCTTCGTGACGCACGTCGACGACGATTTCATCAGCAAAGTGACCGAGTTGTACAGAAGACGAGTCCCGCGAGGAGCCGCGGTGCTCGACCTGTGCTCGAGCTGGGTGTCGCATCTACCGCGCGAGGTGGAATACGAAAAGGTGTGGGGCCACGGGATGAACGCGACGGAGCTCGGGAGGAACGAGAGGTTGGATGGGTTCTTCGTGCGGGACTTTAACGAGACGCCGAAAATCGACGCGAAGGATTGCAGCTTCGACGCGGTGACGATGTGCGTGAGCGTGCAGTACTTGCAACGACCCGAGGAGGTGTTCGCGGAGATCTTTCGGGTGTTAAAACCGGGCGGTGTGTGCATCATCACGTTTTCGAATCGATTGTTTTATAGCAAAGCCGTGCAAGCGTGGAGAGACGCGAGCGGTTACTCGCGAACGCAGCTCGTGAAGCAATACTTTTCATCCGTCGCCGGATTCACGGCGCCGGAAGTGATCACCGATTTAGACGACATCGTCGACGACTCTCTGTTCTCCAAGTTTCGTCGGTTCTTTCAACGCTCGCAGAGCGACCCATTTTACGCCGTCGTGGCGTATCGCAACTTCAAACCCGTCTACGAAGACGACTGCGTTCGCATGACGGACGAGGGCGAGTGCCTCACGGACAAGTCTTTCGATTCTATCGATTAACGGCGTTCGATTCATTTTACCATCACTCACGATTCCACGGCTTTTGTAATTTCATCGCTCTCGCAGGCTTTCGCGTCGTCCCGGTGGTCTCGCGCAATCCAATCTCGATTCCCCGGGCGTCACAACCGCGCGCTCGACATGCGCGTCGCGCGTCGCGCGTCGTCCGCGCTCGTCGCGCTCGTCGCGCTCGTCGCGCTCGTCGCGTGCGCGCCCGCTCGCGCGCTTCGCGACGGCGCGCCCGCGGTCGACCCGCGCGAGTACACCTCGTGCCGCCCGCTCGAAGCGCCCGCGCTCGAACGCTGCGCGTACGTCACGCAGAACCCGCTGTGCGCGCGCGACGAAGCGCTGGTGCCGTATTTACGCCTGCACTACTGCTCGCTCGCGGGCGATGGGTTCGCGAGCGGGATCGCGAGCGGGGCGCTCGCGCTGACGCTCTTCGCGGCGCTCGCGAGCGTGGCGGAACGCTTCTTCGTCCCGGCGCTGCGAAACATCGCGCGAGGACTGGCGCTGCGGGATGACGTCGCGGGAGCGACGCTGTTGAGCTTTGGAAACGGGGCGCCGGATATATTCGCGCAGATCGCGGCGTTGAGTCACGAGGATGTGGCGGAGAGCGCGGCGTTGGCGGTTGGCGCGGTGACGGGCGCGGGCGCGTTCATCGCGAGTTTCGTGTTTCCGTGCGTGGTGTTGATCGCGACGAGAGCGGCGAGCGGGCGGGGGTTGGTTTTGGATAAGTGGAACTTCGGGAGAGACGTGGGGTTTTACGCCGTGGCGTCGGCGATGGCGCTCGGATTTTTTTTGGACGGGCGCGTGGAGGCGTACGAGGCGGCGGCGTTGTTTTCGCTGTACGCGGCGTATTTGTTTGTCTTGCTTTCGGGGCGAAGGCTGAAGCGGTTCGCGCGCGCCGTCGTCGCGCTCGTTCGCTACGGCGGCGATGATAGCGATAGTGATAGTGATTCATCCGTCGCTTGGTCGGATGACGAAGCGGCGGGCGAGCTTGTGCGAGACGCCGACGTTCGCGCGCCGATGCTGGAGACGGGCGATGACGGGGACGGCGACGAGGAAGCGCCAGTCGAAGGTGACGACGACGGCGACGACGACGACGATGACGACGACACGCGTTCGACGTCGTCTGATTCACACAGACCGATCCTGTTGATGATTGGGCAGAACGTGGCGCACGCGTTCAAGAAGATGGAGATTCCACTCGTCGCCACGCTTCGTTTGACAATGCCAGAGCTCGGCGACGAAACCGTCTCGATGCGGCACGCGGCGGCGTTGCCGATCGGTGCGCCGCTGTTTTTGTTATTCGCCACGGGTATGATGCCGGATCATATACGCTGGGTTGGCTTGAGTTATGGTATCGGCGTCTCTCTCGTGTGCGCGTTCATCATCGTTCAGTCGTGGTCGCACATTGGCGATGTAGCATCGATTCGCGCGTTGCTCGTCGCAGTTGCGTTTTTTCAGTCCATACTGTGGATGAACACGGCGGCGAGCGAGCTCGTTTCTTTGCTCAGCGCGATCGGCAAGGTGACTGGCGTGAGTGAAGCCTTACTCGGCGCGACAGTCCTCGCGTGGGGGAACTCAGTCGGTGACTTTGTCTCCAACACCGTCGTCGCTCGCGGGGGCAACCCGAACATGGCAATCGCCGCGTGTTTTGCAGGGCCACTGATGAATCTTCTCGTCGGCACCTCGTTCGGACTTTTGCTTCACGTCGCCAAATACGGCCCTGTCACCGGCTACGTCATGCCTAACGAGCTGATCTTGCTCGGTGGTGCGCTGATGTTCGCATTGTTTTACGCGCTCTTCGTCATACCCTTCGTGCACAAGTGGCGCGTGGGGAAGAACGCGGCGTACGGCATGATTGGCTTTTACTTTTCATTCTCCATAGTGTACGCGTTGACGAGCACGCATTGCATCTTCCGAAAACCTTGGCTTGGGCCACCGCAGTAGACATTTGTTGTTGTATTGTACATTACAAGGATCTCGCGTACTCTTTCGCGCGTTCCAAACTACCGTCGAACGCCTCCGCGAGCGCTCGCGCTGCGTCTTCCGCATTTCGTGGCTGTCCCCCTCGCTCGAATAATTTAATCCAGTGGCGCTTTCGAAAGTTAATGAACCAGTTATTGACCTGCGTCGCGTCGAGTTTTGTTTGCGCGATGAGTTCGCGCTTATCATCTTCAGTCGGGTACGGCCACACGATGTTTTCGGACCACCAGTTCTTTAGCACCTCTGTGGATTGGTCTGGAAGCTTGCCTTTCTTTCGTTTTCGCATGAACTCCGACTTGAGCGTCATAATACTGCTCGCGTACTTACGTTTAAGGGCTTCTCTGAGTCGTTCCTCGTGGTCGCGACGCTGTTGCGAGTTAGACAGTATCTGATCAAAGTCGCCGCTCGCCGCGGCGTGCTCCGCCGCCGTAGCCGGCGCTCGGCGTTTGCTCTCTGCGGCTTCACCTCGAATATCGGCGCTTTTCACCACATCCGAACGCACTTTCCGCGCGCGCGTCTCGAGTTCTCGACAGCACGACTTCGCGTCTTCGTATAGCGCGTGTAGCTCCTTGACGTACGATTCAAGTTCGTGCGTGCACTCTCGCATGAACCGGTCCAAATCTCGTTGCGGTACGTCATGCGCGCCGCCCGAGCTCGACGCGTCTTCATTCATCACCTGAACCGAGTACAACATCGCATCGCGCTCTCGATCGAGCGCTTCCAACACATCACCCTCAGCGCCAATTTGCCGGCACTCGTAATACGCTTCCACAAGCCGCGGATACATGGGATGAGCGCGCACCGCGAGCGTCATCTCCTCTGAATCCGTCGCGCTCTCGCTCGAGCCCGTCTCTCTAACCTTTGTCCCGATGAACGCCTCGATTTCATCGGCAAAACCGGGCAACGCGTCGACGTCGTCGCAATCAAATCCGCGCGCGCCGTCGTGAAAACAATCGTGCGTCGCGCACGCGAGCACATCCCACTGCGCCGACTCCACGCTCGCGTCAAAGTCCATCGAGTCGAACATGTCGCGCGCGCGCCGGTCTCAATTCAGTCCCACGCCGCGTCTTCCCGCGCCCCGCTCGAACGGCACCGCACTATCAACCACCACAAATCGCGCGTCCGGCGCCGCGGAGCGCTCGCCGCGCGCGCGACCGTGACGCCTCGCGTCGCTCGCCGCGCGACGAAAATAGTTCGCCGCGCGCCGCAGAGTTAACAATCCAGTGCTCATCTCCAGACCGCGCCGTCTCGAAACCCGAGACGCGTCCGGGACGCCGCGCGTCGACGCAGGCATGCGCGGTGTGCTCCGCGCCGTCGCGCGCGCTGCGTCGACGTCGCGCGCGCGCGCGGCGACGCTCGACCGCGGCGCGGCGTCGAAGCGTCACGGCGCATTCGACCGCGCTTTCCGACGTTTTTCTTCCTCGGAAGACGACGTCGCGGCGAGAGTGCGCTCGAAAGTGCGCGCCGGGGAGCAGCCAGACTTCATGGACGTCGCGGGGCACGTGTTCGCGAGGCGCGAGGGCGCGAGCGCGCGGACGGGTGGTGGTCGCGCGCGCGGCGAGCGAGGCTGGGACTGGCACGCGTGGCAACTGCTCGTCGCGTGCGTGCCCGCGGCGATGTCGTACGCGTGCGTGATGTATATCGATAAGAACTACGTGCCGGTGTACGTGAATGAGATGGAGGCGCGCGAACGGGCGAGGGAGGCGAAGATTATGGAGACCACGGCGCCGGCGGACGCGAGGCGCGACGAAGAGGCGACGAGGCTGCGCGCGCGATTGGCAGAGTTAGAGGCGAGCGTGCGCGAGGTAGGGGCGCGCATGGCGAGTTTAGAGCAACCGAAACCTAGCGAAGACGCGCAAACGGCGAGTGAAGGCGAGAAATCTCGAACGACGGCGTGAGGCGAGCGCGTTCAATCTTCTCGACGGAGTCGCGACGCAGCACACTAGTCCATAGATCCCACGTAGCGCTTGAACACATCAATAGTTAGTTTACATTCCATCATCACACGCGTCCGCGAAGCTTAGACTTCTTCGGCGCTCGAAAATCGACGCGGGTCGTCCCCGCCGACGCCGCCTCCTCGCGCCAGTAGTGATACGACTCCGTCATCTTCATCAACGTCCCAGACGAGTGCTGCATCGCGTTCCTCTTCCTATCCATCACCATCGCGCTCAAATCATCTCCGTGCGCTTTCACCAGCGCCTCCACCACGCGCGTTTGTTTCGGCGTCAACCGCTTCGGCGCCGAGAACCCGCTCGTTTTCGTCTCTCCCAGCAGCGCGCGCGTCTCGTCCCCGTTCGACGTCGCCAGCGTCGCCACCGCCTCTCGCACCGACGCCCCCGGGTCGTCCATCGCGTTTCGTCCGCCGCGTCCCGCGACGTTCGCGTCGCTCGCGAGTCCGCTCGCCGCGTAGTTTCGCGTCAGCGTCGCGTCCACGTTCCAGGGCTCGGTCGCGCGCGGCGCGCCGGGCAGGCTCACGACGGCGTGATCGACGCGCGCGCGACCGGTTTGGAAGTTTGTCGTGA
>VMHT01131730.1_pt1 | contig 12030 bp, 27 predicted proteins | sample 4693611 | NCBI WGS metagenome assembly VMHT01 (sample SAMN12280063, study PRJNA550983) | marine metagenome | isolation source: seawater sampled from same location over 5 years 0.02-0.2 micron viral filtrate | place: USA: collected off the coast of southern California halfway between the port... ...
GACTACTGACCGGCTCACCAATCACAAAGTCTCCCCTTGATATCTACTCGCAAGCAGAGTTTCTGCAACGAGGTATGCTAGGTGATTCGTATTGGGCGTTCCAAGGCCGGTATGCGATAACCAGACAACAGAAGATGGGCGCCAGATCGTTTACTCAGATCGTAGGCTATCGATATCTGGATGAACTAACAGAACGAATCAGTTCCTTTAGCTACCGTGTTCTTAAAAAAGAATGCCTAGACCTGCCAGACAAGACATACACCGTCAGGTATGTACAACTGACGCCAGAACAGACCAAAATGTACAACGATATCTCTCGACAGGCCATGGTTCTGCTAAACAATGGTGAATTGGTCAGCGCACCCGCAGTAATTACACAGCTTTTGCGCCTACAACAGATCCTGTCAGGCCATATCAAGACAGATGAGGGAGACATCGAGTACTTTCCAACCAAAAGAACAGACGCACTAAAAGAAATAATGTCAGAACACGATGGCAAAGCAATTGTCTGGTCGCGGTTCCGTCATGACATCAAGTCTATCGTTGCAATGCTGAACAAAGAGTTTGGACCTGGGTCCGCAGCGGCATACTTTGGAGACACTCCGGACGATGAGCGTCTGGCTATCGTGCAGAACTTTCAAGACCCCAACCACCCACTGAAATACTTTGTGGGCAACCCAGCTACCGCTGGTTACGGCCTGACTTTGACCGAGGCTAACCTTGTGGTATACTATGCCAATGACTTCAACTTGGAAACACGGATCCAAAGTGAAGACCGGGCGCACCGCATCGGACAGAAAAACCCCGTGACCTATATTGATCTGATCTCAGAAGGCACAATAGACGAACGTATCGTTGAAGCACTCAGAAACAAGATCAACATAGGCGCATTAGTATTAGGAGAGAAAGCAAGAGAATGGCTAAAACTTACTTAGAACTACAGGCAAAAGAAGTAGCGAAAGAAATGGTAGATGCCATGGTTGAAACCATGGTGGATAAGAAACGCCAACTGCGAACAATCGATAGTGGAGCCCAAGTTATATCCAAGCAAACAGGGTTGGACCTAGATGTATCAAAGGCGTTGCTTAAATCTATGAACGGCAACAACGTTACCCAGATCAGAGGCTACTCAAAAGAACCAGAGCATTTAAGAAAGTCCAAGATTGGCAAGTCCAATGAACCAAGAAAGTAAAGTTGTAGAGTTCCCCAAGCTGTCGGAAATCGACCGGCAGTTTGAGGAACTTGAACGTCAACGAGAACTTATACTGAAACAAAAGGCTGATATATTTCGGGCGAATAAGTTACCAATTGACAGATAGAATTACTATCCTTTTTTATTTTTCTTCCATGCATTGTGGGCATCAACGCCCATCTTAAAAATAATTTCATGCCGTAAATCCTCGACCATAACGTCAGAAAATATGTCAGCATTAGGGTTTAACTTAATGTCCTCCTCAATCTTCTTGGATATATCATCTAACCTTTCCACAATGTAATGAGGACACACACTAGTCATTGTTTGGCCCCCCTCAGCAGCCACTAACTCTGCAATTAATCGACTGTATTCATCCCTGTTGATCATAAGACATCAGCTTATGGGTTAGGTTACGTGCTTCACTTGTAAGTCCTTTAACCTTTTCATCTTGGTGCATGGTTCCATGGGCGTATAAGCGATCAAGATATTTCTTAATTTGATCACCCATTAGATCTATGCGTGTACGCAGATGCATATTATCTTCTATTATCTTTTTGTACTCTTCACCTTTAACGTTCATGGTTCTCTCCTACTTAGATACAAAGTATACTTCTACCTTGGACACCAACTCACGTTGACGGTGCAGCGATGCGCGTATGTCAGGTAAATGCAGATCAGTAGCGTCGAAAATCTCACGCATGGTCAAGGGTTTTCCCGCCTCTTCCAAAACATCAAAGATCTTTACGTCTATATCATCCTCATGGTCATTAACTTCTGGCTCTGGCTTTTGAGTTGGCTGCAATTCATCCGCCGTTTCCGCCTGAACATTAACCACGCGCCATGGAATCTGTTCCCGCTTGTCAGAAAAGTTAGGCAAAACCTGCGCGTGAACCGCAGTGCCAGGGCTGAGTTCCATCTTGTCTACAATGCGAGAGTTAATAAACACCCCCTCGCCATTAGCCAGTACCCCAAAAGCACTGCCAGAGTAGGTCAACTCTTCAACCAATACCCGCTTGGTATCTACTATCATATTCTATATCCTTCTTGTCTTAGATTACTTACAAACTGTTTTAATTCTAGTCGGGCCTGATACAACCTGTTCTTCGCATCAGCCCCAGCACCTGTCTTATACGCTTCGGGCTCAAGATTATCTACCATGCGCCGCAAATGTTTTAGTTCTGCTTCTTGTGCCGGTGTCATCCCGTACATTCTCCATCATCTTCTTGGCAAAGGGCGCCCACCTCTTCATTAAAGATCCAATCGCCCTGCCGTTTTACAAAATTACCAACATCGTCATAACTTCTGCGCTTGTGAAATGTCCCCCCTATCTTCTTCTCCATTGCCGACCACCACTCCATACGATCCGGATGCTCTCGCCACATCATCGCCAAAGTAGCCTCGCTCTTCAAGAAACAACCATCACAGTTGCCCTTCGCCGTCACACCATTCGGACCAAACAATCTCAAATCAAAAGGCTGTTGCTTCCAGAAATCCATGACCGTAGCCTTGGTTGCTCCCGCATCAGCCAGTGGATACCAAAAGGTCCACCGATCTTTGCTATCCCTACGATTAATTCTGCGGGGCTCGTCAGCACGAATGCCAATACCAGAGTTCCAATGCTTCCATTTTTGCGACACCAGGTAACGCTTGATCGTCCGTACCTTTAACTCTGCCGTGCAAAATCTAGCCACTGCGTTGGGCAGATAAGGTTTGTATAACAGTGTCTCGAACGGCTCACCGTTTCGCGCAGCGGAGTTGTGACTCACCTCTTTAAACGTAACCTTGTTATCAATCCGGTCGTACTCCAACCACTTAATCGGCACGTTCCACCGGTCACCACACTCATGCACAAAGTCTAATGTCTGAGGCATCTCGCGACCAGTGTTGGCAAAAACAACCTTGCACCGATCAGGCAACCCACCATTCTCTTCTAAGATCTTGTGAAGCATATACCCACTGGTCCTGCCCCCCGAAAAACTTATTAAAACATTGCCTTCGGGCAATAAATACTCTGGCATTCTCTGCGTCCTTTGATATAATTTTTATGAGGGGCGGCTTATTCAACTGAAACCTTACCTGCGCTCAGTTTGCTCGAATAACTCCATGTTCACCGCCGCCTCTCACCATCACTTAATGATATCTATACCATGTCTGAGCGCCGTGCGAATTACGCTCTTGCGTTGCATGTTTAAGGCAGCGGCAATCTCATCCGCGTTGCGCCCCTGCTTAGTCATGTTCATGATAATCTTAGAATTTAACTGCAATGGGCGCCCCTGCTTAGTAGCAAACCTGCCAATGCGCCCCTCAACAACCTCATTTTTAATGCCGTAATTCGGACCTCGATACCCATATTGTTCCAGCATCCGCTTGTTCTCCGCAGCGGCAACGTCCAATACTTTCTGTCTTCTTTCTGATGCATTCACAGTTTATCTTCCCTCTCGTCAAAATGATGGGCCAACCTACGCAACTCAGTGGCTATGCCCTTGGTTATAACACCCGTAAACAATGGCCGGCGGTCCTTCTCCAAGACCGCCTCACCAGCTATCAATGCAAACGTGGTATCAGTTAATTCAAAGGTCAGATGAGCGACCTTGAAATGTTGTCGCGGCGCCCCTGGATGCCGCGACTTTGCCTTAACGCTATGCGTACTCATCTTCAGGCTCCACTTCGCCAGAACCATCACAATTCTCACAAGCAACCCACTCAGCTACCGGCTCTAACGTTTCGCCAAACCTCTGGTACAAGGTCTTCTCAACCATGCCCTTGTGACCAGTGTAACTGCACTCCGGACACTCAATCATGCGGATCACCAATCCTTTGACCCGTGTCCTTGTAATAGTTTTCCGCTAACTCAGCATAAAACTGAGACAACGCTATGCACATAGAGTCATTATCCTCCATGTCCAAAACCTCATGCAACCGTTGATGCACGTACTTAGTAGCAACGGTGCTTGCGCCCCACCCGAAATAATCAATCATCAGAAATCTCCCCGATAATAAACCGATCTGTTCCACTGATCGAACTCAATCCAATCAGCCGCTAAATCAAACTTCTTAGCGTACTCCTCCCTTTCTGTATGGTGACGATACCGAGGGTCTGCGTCCTCCGTTAAATCATCGCGGATCTTAGCCGCAATCTCCCGCAAATTCTCCGGAGATAAATACACCTTCATCGGATTGCAGTTGTACTCATCAGGGCTTGCATAGCTCTGGTTAATTAACTCATGCAAATCCCAGTGCTTGCGCCAGTACTGGATCTCCAACCGGACCGAGGCAATAGGCCAACAAACCTCAGAAGGACGCAACTCTGCGTCCCCCGTCTTTACGTGACCGACCGCTTCAGTTGGCCGGTCAACAGCCTCATACTTTCCTTTCACAACACTCGTTGTAGTGTTGTTCCGCTCCGCCATTAAATATGCATCTAATCCCATTACTTCTCTCCTTGCTGTTTACAAAATGCCTTCAATCCACCCGCAGCGGTCCACTCATCAGGCGGCATGTTGTCCGTGCCCCATGTCTCATCGTCAATGAGAGCGTCAATCTCATGACAAATCTTAACCAAGGCCTTAAAGGTAGGGTGCGGATACTTGTGTGGACACACCCCAACAGCGGCATACGCCGCGTTGTTTAAAGCACTCATGCGTTTTCTGTAATCATACTCGTCAGTCATCTCTCTCTCCTTCTATAAAACTACTGATTAATCCTTGCGCGACTTCCGAGACAATCGCGTTCCCGTAGGCGCGGCATCGTCCCACGCGGCCGGCAATCCCATTAGCCAGCGGGAAAGTGCTGGGTTCAACTGGCCTCCACTTGGCATCTTTGCAGAAGAGCCAATCAACATCTCCCCAGATGCCGTTAACCTCGCCCCGTAATGATCCCATCCCGCTAGCCTCGCCGCATCCGCTGGGTTCAACCCCGCATTCATGCCCCGCTTGACCTTCGCGTCCGGTTCCTCGCCCCGACCGTTGTTGGTCGCATTCGGGGTCGGCCATCCCGTCAACTGTGCCGTCACATCCAATGTATCCGTGCTGATCTTGCCGTTCCGAATGCGTCCACCCTGATATCCGCCCTTGTGATCCCGTGTGGTCGGAGTGGGCCACGAACCATAAACGTTGCCTGATGTGCGGCGCACCGAACCCCGCAGCACAGAGATCGAACGGTGCAAAGGCGTAGCCCTCTCCTTCCATGTCAGCTTGTACAAGGTCGATCCAATTAAGGCCGTCTTTACTCGCAACCTGTTCTCCAAAGACCGTTGCAGGGCGGCACTCGCGGATGAGGTGGAACCAGTCTGGGAATAAGTGCCGCTTGTCAGCAAGCCCCTCTCTCTTGCCTGCCCCGCTGAAAGGCTGGCACGGACAGGATCCCGTCCAGACCGGTCGGTCATCGTCCCATCCCGCACCCCTGAGTGCGTGGCTCCAGACGCCAATTCCTGCGAAGAAGTGGCACTGAGTAAATTCAAAAAGTTCCTCTGGTCTGACATCACTAATGCTCCTCTCGTCCACTACACCATCCGCAATTAACCCCGCACCAATTAAGTTGCGGAGCCAATCAGCGGCAAACGGATCTATCTCATTGTAATACGCACTCATGAAAACAACGCCTTCAATTTATTGGCGGCGTCCAATTTCTGAAAAATGTCATCCCGCTCTTCATCAGAATAAGTCTCGTCAATCGCCGCAGCATCATATTCCTGATGCTCAATCATGTGATCAAGAGCAACTTGCAAAACGTTGTACTCAATGCCCGAAAGAGCCTTAATCGTAGAAGTACGAACGTCCTCATCTAAATGTCCACGCACTACTGCATGAATAAGATCAACTGTATTCGGACTAATAATCGCCATCGTCCATAGCCTCCCATAATCTAATGTATGCATTTACGAAATTGCGCTGACAATGAGACAGGGTGGACGCATCCTCCAAAGCCAAATCCATGGCATCACCAACATAATCAGCAAAACCATTCTCATTAATCCACCGCTCGTATACAGCAACCAACAAAGAACGAACCCCCGCAGTATTGCGAGGATCCGTAGGTGTGAACCAAAGCGATGGCATCAGTTAAAACCTCGCGAGTTCCAAATCTCCAAGGCCGTTTCCAAAGGCATGTCATTTAATATGCGCCGCTTCTCAGAACCAAACACAGTCCACGAACCGTCAGTCTTACGAGGATGGTACTTGGTCTGGTAAATTCCTTCCTGCCCCTCAATCTGAAACAAAACATGGCTCTTTAACTTGCGCTTCATATCACGACGCGCCAACCAAGCCTCAACCTCAAGATTGCACCACAGTTCCAAATCCATGGGTAAACCCTCAGCAAACAATTCACACGGCTCAAGATTAGGCATCGCATTACAATGTGCCTCAACCTCTTTTAACACACGGTAAAAAGAAGTCCGCTTGCCAGCCTTCCCAAACTCAGACTTGTCATGCATGTAAATACGGTGACATCCACCATGACCATCGTTGCTAACCTCAGCAAAGACCTTGCCATCTACCCAAAGATTGGCAGTAAAACACAATGTCTCCTCAGACATCCACTCCGTGTATTTAATTGATTTCAATTCTAACTTCATGACAAGCACTCCAAATCAAAACGGTTGCGGACGTTCTCTAAATTCCTCTGCATAACCTCAGAATAACTGACATCAGATAACGTATCGTCTTCCACACCAAAACGAACATCACTGTCCCACTCGTCATGAATATCCTGTAAAGCAGAAAACAATGCCACTTGCTCACCGGTCAATGCATCTAAACCCAAAGACCGCGCAACAATGTCACGAACCAGATCACCGCGATTGCCATCAGCAATGCCAATGTTCTCAATCTTTGAAGTGTAATGCTCATCACTGATAAACACACCAACAGCACACATGCCGCCCTTACCATCACGATACGCGCAAGAACGGTTCCGCATACACGGACCAGACATCGCGGATAAATGCTCAGATGCCTTGTTAAAAATATCTTGGAGTTCCATCTTCTACCTTCCTATCTACTACTAGTCGAAGCACCATGCCTCGCGAATCAAGTTAAACGCACCACGGCCCGATGTCAAAATGTTTCTTGGGATGACACTATAGGGAGTTGCTGGAGATTTTGAAACTTTTTGAACTGAAAATTATTGGGATTTGGTGTCATCCCTGTCATCCCCATACTAAAGATGAAATATTATTAAGCCCGGACAATGGGTTATAAGAAACATGCGGGATGACACGTATACTTTCGGTAGTGTCATCCTGCTGTCATCCCTGTCATCCTTTTCTCAGTTGCCTCGTACTGCCCTCTCCTAGATTTTTCGGTCCAACCCGTTCCAATTCCTCTGGAAAAAACCCTATATGTACACTTGATGCATCGCGCAGCGACACCTATAATGCCTGTAAACATTGAGGATTTTGCTATGGCATCGCTGAAAAAGAAGATCGAGAAAGCACACTCCAGAACGCTGACGCCCAGACAAATGACCTTTGCACGGCACATCGTGGAAGGCATCTACTCCAATGCTGAGAGTGCAAGAAAAGCCGGATACAAAAAGGCTCTTGCACAAGAACACGCTTCTCGTTTGCTAAACGGTCGGGACTATCCTCATGTGCTAGAATATATACAAGAGATGCGCGAAGAAAGAGAACGCCGGTATGGAGTGACAACCATCGGACAACTGCAACGCCTACATCAGCTATCCGAGGGGGCTGAAGAGGCAGGGATGTTTTCTGCCGCTATCAATGCTGAAAAGATACGATCAGCACTTGGTGGTCTGACTGTAGACAGGCGGGAACAGACACACACCATCGACACTATGTCCCGTGATGAAATAGTCGGTCGGCTTGCGGATCTCCAAAAGAAATTCCCACAAGCATTTGTGATAGATGCTGAGTTCAAGGATGTGACAGATGTCAAAGGGACCAGAGGCGAACTTTTGGAACACGATAAGGCAGAACTTACCGTCGAAGGCATCAGCGACACGGATTGAGAACGTACATGGCGGGGGAGTTCCCGATGTGCATGTAATCTGGGATGGATTACCCTTCTGGATTGAATTGAAGACAACCAAAAGCAATGCAGTCAATCTCCGATCTCATCAAGTCGCGTGGAATATGCAGTATTGGTCGCGAGGGGGCGCGTGTTTCTTCTTGGTCAAGAGCCTCTCTGACCGTTCCTTGCATCTATTTGGGGGGGATCAAGGCCCATTCCTCATGGAAAAGGGGTTGAAATGCGGGGTTGGACATGTTTTCGGGGACGTTGGTGCCGTGTTCACGGCCCTGCGCCCCCGCTTGCTTAATCATTACGCAGGTGTCTGCGCCCCTGCGCCCTAATTTCTGCGCCCCCGCGTCAGGGTTCGGGCTCCGCAGGTCTGCGCCCCCGCTAGCTGGTTAACATTTGGGGTATGTTTGTTAACTTCTCCGGATCTCTGCGCCCCTGATCGAGGTGGCCGGCCAACCGGTCTGCGCCCTGCGCCTTCGCTCTAATGTGTGTGTGAAAAAAAATTGGGGCGGCGCCAGGATTTGCACCGGCGCCGCCCCCGTTGTTATTTTAAATCCCCATTCCTCCTCACGGATTAAGGTGTCTATTGATAAGGTCTAAACGAAAACGAAACGCATCTGCTTCTTTGGCGAAGTACGCAACAACACCATCGTCGGTGATAACTGCGTACCAACCCGTCGGGCCTTCGTCGTTCTCCCACATGTCAGGTGACGCAACAGACACCTCGTCCAACAACTCATAAATATCCATTATTTTAAATCCCCCGCCCGTACAAAGTGCCAATCACCATAATAACAGAATACATCATAGCGCCCTTGCTGTAGCGTTGCAGCATAGGGGCTGCGCCCTTGATCTTTATAGATCACCTTGTTCATTTCTGTCTGGTAAGGATCATAGCAATCAGACCAGCAAATCCGCGCTTGTCTGGGCCCGACTATCAGACGCTGTAGGAATGCGCCGCTTCGCGCATCCATAATGGAGTGCATCAACTCTGCGTCCTCTGCTGTTTCAATGTCTTTAGGATCTAGATATATGTAAACGTTAAAGCCTCCGTCTGCGCTTATGTCGTTTGCCAAGGTAAAGATTGTGTCCCCTGCCTCAATGGCAAGGGATGCGATATCGCAAGAGATCTCTGCGCTAATCATGACGGGAACCTCTCTTGCATCATTGTGCCAATGAGGCTCGCTTGCTCCATCAACTCCATGTCTGGATATTCTTTTTCCACAAGGTCACGGCACTGAGTCCAGTACTTTTGTTGATCCCAAAAGTCCGGATTTGATTCCAAGATCTTATCCATCTGACTCATTAGATTCTTTTCAGCTGAATAGCTCATCATTAGCTCCAAGATTTAAGATTAGGTTATAGAGGTCTGCGAATTGCGCTAGACCTTGCGTGTCACAATGTTCCCCTTGCGAGTCATAAATTACACAATGGAATGCGTCCCCTTCATAGTTTTCGGTCACATGAATTGAGAACGTAGGCGCATCAATATTGAATGAGATTTCATCTGCCATTTGTTTTCCTCTCTACTAGTGCGGGGACACAATGCCCCCGCGTTGATTGTGCCACTAGTGCTGTACAATGGCAATTGATTTCGGTGAATTGGTGCTATTGCCCCCGCACAATTTACAGGCATTGCATTGCACCCGCCGGCCGGCCTCTTTACTTGCGGGACAAAGGATCTCTTTACCCTTTACGATATCACCTAGGTCCGTAATGACTCGGAACGTCCGCCGGCCGTTGTTCCAATGCGCGACCGCTTGCGCTCTTGTATCGGCTGACTGCATTGCAATATCTGGACGAAATCCTGACTGATGCGTGTAAGCCAGATGCGTCGCGCAACTGGTCAAGAGTTGATCCCAAACCCATGACGGGATAGCGGCGGGATCCCCATAAGTGCCAAGTCTAACAACACGGCCGGCCCCTAGTGTCATACGGTCCCCCCTGTTATCTGCCATGGGGTAAGTCCCCCGCAAGAATGATTTATATACTATGGTCGGGCCTTGCCCTAAGTTTACATAACAGTCACGCTTGACCGCTTGCTTGCGCTTAGGGTCATCGGTCGGAGTGCCGCGAAATTTACAGTCACCACAGATAGAGAAGTCTGCGCCTGTTTTGCTTGCGTCTAGTGGGGATACATCGGACCGGACTATATAGGTCTGTAGTACCTTTCCAGTTTTAGTATTACGGTCGCTATAGGTCGCGATCGCAACAACTGGCTTACCATCCAATAGGCTTTGCCCCTTGTATATGATACCGGATTTCATGAGTCGGATTCCTTTCCTATTTCTAGTTAACGTAGGTTTATTCTATAGTATCGGTCGCGCAGCGGCAACATATTTGTAGGTCTATATAGTCAAAAATACATCGAGGTATTCGATTCCAGGGGCGCCGGTCTGCGCCCCCGCTAGCAGGCCTGCCGGCCGATATGTCTGCGCCCCCGCTAGCCAGTATATATTTATAGATGTCTGCGCCCCCGCTAGCCGGTCGGTCGTTATCATGTCTGCGCCCTGCGCCCTGCGCGTTCGCGGTGGCCGGCCGGCGCGGATCGCGGCCAACGCGGCACAAAAAAAGGGCGCCGGTGTGGCGCCCTTGGTTCTATTCCATCCATTCGTCTGGATGTGGTGACATGATATGATTTACTCTAGCACGGTCGGCCGCGTATTGGTCTACTACCGGATTAGTACATGTGCCGGTCGTGGGGTACATCATAATGCCGCATCCAAACTTAGTGAACTTGTGCGCGGCATCGCGATAGTTCGTTGCATTACCCTCGCTTACGACATCGTGTAGCGTGTCCATTTCCCATGGTTCGCCACAGTGTCCGCAATAAATATCTGGCATTGTCTTTCCTCTTTCTGGTTAACGTATGACTAGCCTACATCACATAGGCTAGCCGGTCTAGGTTTATGCGTCTATCTTATCGACGGCCGCTTCAATCTTTTTGCCGATAGCAGTGTCAGCATAGGATCCAGTGAAGTCAGACTCCATGCGCTCCAGGCGCCGCTTCAGTTTCTTTTTCACTTCGTCATGCATGATAGTCGGCAGATGCATTGCATCGAGCCCTGCAATTAGCATTTGGACCTCAATATATTCTAACTTGATACGCATGGTTCTCTCTTTCTTTTCTGGGTTGGGCGCGATCCGCGCCGGTTTTATGTAGAGGATCTACATAGTGCGGTACACTGTTGCCAGTGTACCGGCTATGTATCGCCTAGCCTAGGTCAAACCAAACCTTGATAGTCTTATTGCGTAACTTTGAATTCTTCTCAAAGAACTTTTGAACTCCTCTCAGTTCAAGTTTGGTCAAGTACGCCGGCGGCGTATCGAAAGCACCATCATAATCTTTCTTTGCCGGTGCAAGTACTGTGTCGCTCTTGATAATGCTAACGCTTAACAGGTCAGCGGCAATTGCCGCTTTTTCTTCCTTGGCGATGTCTGCTTTGATCTGCTTGACTTGCGCTTCTAGGCGCTCAATCTTGGCGCGGCTTGAGAGTGCGGCTTTCGCTTTTGTTGTTAGTAGTGCCATGTCTTTACTTCCTTCTAATTAACTAGGTCCGCGTTTTGCTTTCCCTAGATGTAATCTAGGCGATGATTCGGGTGCTTGTCAACACAATAATCGCCTATATCGGACCATATAGATAATAAAATACAGACATCAGCCATGCCTTGACACGATACACTGGCGCAAGCCTAGGGGTTACTGGACCCGATGCCATGGGAATCTAGAGCAATTGACCGACCCCACACCCCCCTAAACTGGGGTACGGTCGCACGTAGCAGGCTGTAAAAGTAGGTCCGGTAAATTCATTCCGGTATTTTTCCATTTGGGACCATGGTCCTTGATTGGCC
>VMHT01024201.1_pt1 | contig 12029 bp, 19 predicted proteins | sample 4693611 | NCBI WGS metagenome assembly VMHT01 (sample SAMN12280063, study PRJNA550983) | marine metagenome | isolation source: seawater sampled from same location over 5 years 0.02-0.2 micron viral filtrate | place: USA: collected off the coast of southern California halfway between the port... ...
TGCAATTGAAAATCCTTTTGTAGCAAAACTACTAGTGTCAGTTGCTTGAATAGGTAACCACGTACCTACTGGCGCTCCTGTACCTGATGGTGCTACTGAACAATATTTAACTGCGTTATCTGTTGTGTTATAATACAAGTCACCTACGGTTACTGTTTTACCAGCTGCTTCATGTGCATTTTCTGCCGCCGCATCTGTAGCATAGTTACCGTAATACTTTTCATCAAAGTTAGCCACTGAGCTAGCCGCTTGATCTGCCCAATAAGCCGCTGAATATTTAGCTGTCCCACCTGAACCTGTAACAGGAGTAGACATAACAAAGTTACCACCACCCAAAGCCCATTGTTTTGATGAACCAGATGTGTTACCTGCTTGTATACCTACTGCATATTCTTTAGCTGAGTACTCAGTGTTATCTGCTGTAGAAGATGTCTCAGTTGCCCAGTCTTTAGCATTACCAGCACCTGAGGCTTGGCTTACGCCTGTACCGCCTGTTGCCCATGCTTTAGATGAATAACCTTCACCTGTAACCGCTTCTCCATTAATCTTTTGCGCCCATGCTTCTGCTTCATCTTCAGAACCTTGTGCATCTGTAGCTGAACTTGCAGCCGCTGTAGCCGAGTTACCAGCATTTGTAGCTTGAGTGCTTGCTGTTGAAGCACTAGTTGCCGCATTGTTAGCCTGAGTAGTTGCTGTTGATGCACTCCCCGCACTAGCTGTTGCTGAGTTAGCTGAAGCCGTAGCACTATTAGCACTATTCGTTGCCGAAGTAGCCGCATTAGTTTCAGAAGTAGCTGCAGCTGTGGCTGAGTTAGCTGAAGCTGTTGCGCTACTAGCACTAGCAGTTGCACTATTAGCACTTGCAGTGGCTGAAGTTGTTGCACTGTTAGCAGAACCAGTTGCTGATGTAGCACTTGATGCCGCTGAAGTTGCAGAGTTAGCCGCTGCAGTTTGTGAAGCCGCTGCGTTTGTAGCTGAAGTACTTGCTTCTGCCGCTTTAGTTGTTGCCGTTGCTGCATCAGCCGCTGTGGTTGAAGCAGAGTTTGCCGCCGCTGTAGCAGAGTTTGCACTAGCGGTAGCTGAAGTTGCACTTGCTGTAGCACTAGTTGCTGCGTTAGTTGCTGATGTTGCTGCGTTAGTTGCACTAGTAGCTGCTGCTGTTTCAGAAGCTTTAGCATTAGTTGCTGCGGTTTCTGCGGCTGCTACATCTGCACCTACAATATCAGGGATACCATCAATAAGCGTATCAGTAAACAAACCACCACTAGCGGCATTGTCTGTAGCCCCTGTAAAGGAGCCAGGTCTTGCTGGTGTAGTCATTATATTAACCCTCGCCCATTAAAGTTTACTTGTAGGTTTCCACCTGAAGCGTTTCGTTTTGCATCCTCATCATTTACTTCTGCAATTTCTGCTAGAAATGCTTGATTATATTTTGCTGCTTGTTGATCATCTTGAACATATGCAAACACCTCTGCTAATGCTCCAAACAAAAGTATTCTTTGGTTTTCATCACGTAGCCAGTTAGGTGTTGAGGTTCCAATATAATAAGTAGCAGTTACTGTACCACCTGCATCTGCTGCTTGTGCATCTGATTGTGTAGCGTAAGCTGTTGTTCCAGTATTGCTATTAAAATATAATTGTTTAGAATTAGTAACACCAGAACCTGCCCCTGTTGTGGTAAGAAATCCTGCGTTATAATTAAGAACTGTTACAGAATACACAGCGTTAAGCGCTGGCAGTCTTCGATAATAATATAGTTCTATTGTATTTGCTTGAGAACCAGTAGAGCCATTACCAAACCCTGGACTTAAATACACAACATTTTGTTGTCGTGCCCAGTAATTAAGATTACTATACTTTTCACTCAGCGTGTCATTAAATGTACGAATATCTAGCTTTTCATTAAATACACGTGTAGTCAAACCTGATGAGTCTACTTCTCTAATTTGAATAAACTCTACAAGATCATAAGGTAATTGTATTTCTGTAATACTACCTTGTAAACTATTAGATGCTGTCGTTCCAGCTTCTAACAAGGTTTTCTCATATATAGCAACATTCTCTAGTGGTGGAACCCGCAAGGTCCTATACGCTTTATCTGCAGCATACTTAAGAGCATCTTGAATAATAGAATCACTTACTACTTCTTCATCTCTATTACACCATGTACGAACAAGTGCCACTAGCTGAGTATAAGTCAATGCCATGTGGGCCTCCTGATTAAGTGTTGACTACAAGATCACGGTACTCACTCAATAGAATAGTTTTAAGCCTTTTAAGATTATTAGGGTCTTGCATAAACGATGGGTCATGCAGATCTAAATGGTGGTCTTGCAAGATTTTAATTGCCACAATATCAGGAATTGTAGCCATCTTACGATAGCCTCCTTTAGTGTGACCAAAATGTTCTTGCCTGTCACGGTCTTCTTTTGCTTGTTCTTTATATTGTGTAATATCTTGAGTTGCTTGCCAATCTCCTGATTCCAGGTCAAAGCCAGCTTGAATACCTTTATTTGCTTCCACAGTTGCACTACGGAATTTAAAGTCAGTTTCCTTAGACATGTCCTCTTGTCTCCTTATGGTGTTTGAGTATACGGTGCAAAGCGTCCTGCTTTAATGTATCCTAGTCGTGCCCCTGTAGAGCCTACAGCTGTTGGCGCATTCCCCACCGCTACTGTCACAGCGTTAGGGTCAAAGTGTGTAATTTTATTTGTTGCTTCATCAACACGATATGTGCATCTGTCAGCTGGGTAAGTATTCCCATTAGCAAGTCTAATAACTAGCATTTACTTATCTCCCTTTAGATTATTTAGGTTTCATTGGGTTATTCATAGCAGGTTTACAACCTTGAACAGGACCACCTTTACCATAATAGCTTGCTACATTACCACCCATTGCTTTATATTCAATATCCTTTCCGGTTTTAGCAGCATACTTTTTAGCAGCTTCCATTCCGTACTTATTATATTTAAATTCTTTATCACCAACTTTTGGCATAATTACCTCCTAAAAAGAAAGGGGAAGCCATAAAGACCTCCCCTAACAATTAGCCTAGTTAAGGCCGTAGACAGCACCACAACCAAGTGGGTTACGTACTTCAAGAGTACACTCTTCGACCATCATACCTTTGGTCGAGTCGCCTTGCTGGCCCACATCTACTTCCTGCATAGGACGCAGAGTTGCCACGGCAAACCACATTGGATCATAGATCAATGCTGCAAAGTCAGCAACGTCAGGAATACCTGCGCCTGAGAATGCAGTACCGTTATCGCCTTTCAGTGCAACAGAGTTTGACAGACCCATGATGTAGTTAGGAACTACCATAAGATCGCCAAAGTCTGACATGTATACGTCAACAGACTGACGGAGCTTTCCACCAGCGTCAATGTTACGAACAACGCCAGTGTCTGAAACCATTAGGTCTGAGAAGTCACGGCGCAGTTTTGGTGAAAGCATAACCTTAGTAGCCTTACCACCTTGCTCATAGATCTTCTGCATAACAGCATCAATATCTGTCAGTGCAAGAGTTCCACGTGCTGGTGCAGTAGTACCACCGTTGATTGAGCCACGCACAGTGTCTGTGCCTTGTGCGTCTGTACCAGCATTAGAGGAAGAAGCCGAAGGGGCTTCAAACTCACCTACATAGTTACAAGTAGATGCTGAGTTAATAAATGATTGAAATCCACCAGCTGCACGTGCGTTAGCGTTTTGAACACCAGTAGCATTTGATACATTATAAGAATGGATCATATCAAATTCTACATCACGGCGCAGTTCAGTTCCGCGCTTCTTAAGCTGATATGCGTATTCGTCTGCAACACCAGCTTGATCAACCGCACGGCGTGTGCCGGATACAGCAATTGTCTTACCGTTGATCTGAGTATAGTTACCCAACCGTGTACGATTAGGACCAGATACAGCAAATTTAGCACCAGTTGCAGGTGTTGCACCTGTGCCACCAGAACCGTCAGCAGTTGGTGCGATAAAGTCTGTACCTTCACCAATGCGTGAATTGCCTGGAGCTTCCAGCTGGTCTGTCTGCCATTCATGGTAGATTGCTGTTGCTTTAGATTTGCCAATAGATGACATAAAAGGAGTTTCATCACGAGTAATCATCGTGATAAAGTTTGCTAGATCTTCCCGCTGGGAAACATCCTTGCCAGTACCACGGGCTGGGCCTTGTGGACCACCAGTACCGCGTACACCAAGATTATTAGCCATTTTAAATATACCTCCGAGGTATTAAAGATTTAAAGAGCGTTCAGCAAGTCCTCTTAGAAATTCCATTTGATCTTCACTTGAAGAGTTAGGATCCATTGCTCGTGCCTTAACTGCTGAAGCTGCATCTTGCTTTTTGCGAGTTGTAGTTTTAGCTTTCTTAAGCGGAGCTTTTTTGGCAGGTGTGTTCTTTCTTTTAACAGTACCTTTAGTAATGTTTTGTTTTAGTCTACGATAATCATCAACAAACTTTACAATAATAGGGTCTGCAATTGAGTCTAGTACTTCTGGTGAAATACCTTCTTCAATAGCAAACTCACGAATTGCAACAGCTGTATCTTCATTAAAATCAGGAATCATACTAGGAATGGTTTCGTTAAAGTATTGGAGTTGTTCATTCCATTCTTTTTCATTCTGTTGATGTTCTGATTTTTGAAGATTTTCTACTAGTTCTTCACGTTGATTACGTGCAGACCAATAGTTTTTTTGAGCTTGTTCTCGTTTGTCTTTTAGTTCGTTAACTTCATAAGTATCACCATCTCTACGAGCTTTATCAATTTGAGCTTCGATATCATGATACTCTTTAGAAAGAGCCTGTTCATTAGAGTACAGTATAGCAGCAGATGCCTTAGATAGGTTTTGAATTTCTCCAACCTTTTCTTGGTATTCTTCTTCTAACTGTTTTCTTGCGTCACCAAGTTCACGACCCTTCTTAGACAGATGTTGTTCAGTAGAGTAACCTTTAATAAGATCACCAAAAGAAACTTCAGTATGTTCGCCATCAATTTTGACTACAACCTTAGCCTCCAAGTCCAAGTCATCGGTTGCAAATACATCAGGTTCATCGGTAGCGGATTTTTCATCAGCATCTTCATCTTCTGTATCTACTTCTTCAATCTCGTCTTCTTCTTCTTCATCTTCGTTATCGGCTTCTTCTGATGACTCTGGGTCTTCTTCATCAGTTTCTTCCGTGTCTAACTCAGGTACTTGCTCATCGGGTAGAGTATCTACGAACTCAGAGTTCGCTATGATGTCAGCCAGCAAAGCCTCTTCAGTTTGACTATTAACCTCTGCTGTAGGTTCATCCAATTGGGTAGAGTCTACGGGTGCTTCGGTATCGTTATCCATTTGCTACCTCCTTTTTGGGAGTTGCTTTTTTAGAATTCTGTATTTTAGTATAACGTTCAACAAGGTTGTGAAGGTTTACTAGCTTATCTGCATTAAGCTTAGCCTTACCAGCACTACGCATCGAATCGTATTCTAAAGTGTTAATCATTTCATTATAGTTTGCAATAAGAGCATCAATATCAATTGGTCTCACTGTTGTCCTCCTGTAGGTGCGGAATATTCTTTCCGTACATCTCAAAGTTCATCATTTTCTCCTTAACACTTCCTAGTGCCATAGCAGAACTGTAGAGAAACTCACGAGATTTGGTTTCATGTGGCTCCGTCTTGAGCCACTCAAGGAAAAAGTCAATTAAGACTTCACCGTATACTTCATCAAAGAATTCATCCCGTTCTCTTGCTGCAAAGTGCCCTTTAACGTGGGCTTGCCTGGCTAGTTCTTCGGGATGAATTTTATGACTTCCATATGACTTTTCGTTTCCCAGCTTCTTCTCAGCTGTCTTACGATACTTATCCATTATCTTAAGTTACAAGTGTGTTGTAAATAATTTCGCCTGATTGTGCAGCAGTCCCATGTGAAGTACTCACACTGACCAATGTTTGTGCACCATTGTTAAGGCCTGTCACAATTTTATAATCTTTGGCAGCGACTGTCTGATTAGACAAAACTGTCGAACCCGCTGTTGCTACATCAAAGGTTACGGTTGCATCACTATCGTTTGTTACCATAATAATACCGCCGCCAGACCCACCAGCTGTAGTTACAGTGCCCGATTGGGCAGCGCCTACGCCAGCGGCTGAAAGTGTTACTGTTGCCATTTTATATCATCTCCTGGGGTCCTTGTGGTCCCATCTCTGGTTGTGGCTGTGGTTGAGGTGGGCTTAGGATTTGCCGCGCTAACATAATAATCTGGTCATACCCAGGATGTTCTGATAGCTCTGCACCTTCTTTGGTTGCTTTAATTTGAAGATCTGCCCATTCTTGGAAGTGCTTATCAATAGACACAGCAAGTTGCTTAGCGTTATCATCCATAGTGTTCTTAGTTTGAGCACCAGTATAAACAACGTTTGCTTCAGCTAGCGCAGCATCTGCTTCAACTTTACGCTGAGCAAGATTACGATCTGCTTGTGCAGATTGTTGTTGTGCTTGTATAGCTTGTGCAGCTTTTTCCTTAAAGTCTTCTGTATTGTAATCTTCTAAAAAGTCATTACTATCAACATCCATTGCTTCTATAATTTTAGTTGCAAGAATAGCTGGAGCTTCTGGCTTAATAATCATACCAGCCCCTTGTTGATTAAGAGCAGGTAGGATTTCACCAGCAATACGACCATACTTTCCAATTAAAGAAGAATTAGAGTTTTCACCAATATCAAGTAAAACTTCTAAATCCATACTTGATGGAAGAGATTGCATATCAATAGACTTAAATGCACCAGCAATATTATAATTAACATTACCTTTCATATTACTACGCATTGTAGAATAAATACCAGACAACAAGCGTTTAAATCCTGTTTCAGCAAACCTACGAGCAATGTGTTGAATACGTTTTTGTGCAGCTGATTGAACAGCAGATAATTTCTGCTCTGAGTTACCTGATACATAAAGTGTATCATTAAGACCCTGAGCAGCCTTTGACATACCTGTAGCTTGTTCCTTAATAAGCTGCAAGTGCTCTAGAAGAGGCACAGTTCCTGTAGAAATAGTTTCAGGCGGTAGCTGTTGAACAGCACCCACTGGGCTTCCATTAGTTGGTATAATTTGTTTAGGCTTCATGTTTTGCAATGCAGAGAAGTCTACCACATTAGGATCAGCCAACTTAGGCGAATAGTTAGTGAGGTAGGTATTCTCTACAAAACCACGCAGGATGGCTGTCGATGCCAATGTAGAACTGCGTGTAAAGTCTGCCATTGACAATCCATAAAACTCAAACGGAATATCAATAGGCACAATAGAAGCCATCGGGATTTCATCACAATCTTCTTCATAAAGAATATGAGATCCTGCTATAATAAAGTGTTTTAGCTCTGCAATGCCATCCCCATCACGGTCAACGTGCATCCAACATTCTGTAACCGCTACTTCACGGTTTGCTTCTAGGGGTGTGGTTTCTTGCTGCAAGGACCCTTGAGTGTACTCTTGTCCTGTAACTTGTTTACGTGCTGCAATGTCTTGAGAATATTTTAGACTACCTGACCACGTATCATCTCCAAGTTCATCCCAGGCATCAATGCTGTCAGCCATTTCAGGATAGTATTTACGGATCTCTGAGCGTGTCATTTCTGTCTGCATACCAACAAAAGATGCTGTATCAATACATGTAGCATCTCTAGCAATTCGGAAGTTTTCCGGCGGCACTAGCTCTATTTTAACACGAGATTTATTAATACGTTTTCGTATACGAACATCAACATACATAAGTTCTACGTTTTGTTCAGTTATAGAATCAGTTGATTGAAATTCATTTTCAAATTGCAAATCGCCAACAATCTCTACATCGTCTTCTGACAACAGTGTATCAAGATTTGATTGGCTAATCTTTTCGTATTCTTCAAATACGTAATCGTAATCTTCAACATAGCCCCAACGACATACTGCATTTTTCCAAAGCAATGCTGCTTTCATCCACTGTTGAAGAAGCTCCCATCCATTGTTCTTTTTAAACAAACAATAGTTAGTAATGTCTGAAGCGTCTTTTGCTGCTTGAATTGCAGCAGGGGAGCTATCCCAAGGCATAAACCTTGCTAGTCTTTTATTTGTAAGAAACAAATCAGAGAGTACAGCCGTATACGCTTCTACCACTTCTGTAGTAGAGGTATCTACAATAGTACTAACACCCTGTGGTGATAGGTGATAATCAGCAACACCAGCATACTCATAAGTCGCTTTTAGTCTTTCTCGTGCTAGTTCTGATGAGTTTAGCCAATCGCCAGTAGAGTTCTGAACACCAGACTCCACCATACTAATTAGCTGCTCATCACTAACAACTTCTTTGTAGCCAGCGGGTTCCATTAACGTTTCCCTCCGGTTCCAGAATAGATAGGCTTAGCCTTTTCTAAATCTTTAAGACTGTAAGAACCTGCCTTTGGCAAGGGTGCCTGGGGTTTCTTAGCGCCTTTTTGTTTATGTGTTTCTTGTACAAATCTAGACATTTTACCACTCCTGGGTTATTTACGATCTATGTCTTTTAACTTTTGCTGCAACCTTTTTAGGTTGTTTGCTAAATTGTTTTCCTGCTTTTGTAGCTTTTCTTTTAGCCCTAGTGGTAGCAGCGTGTTCTGCTGCTGAGAGACTTCCCACAGCTGAAGCTGGCATATAGCGCTCTCCAGTCGCAAGCGGCCCTTGAGTAGAAGGTTTACCACTTCGTGTGCGCCACTTCTGAGAAGTCCATTTGCTTAGGCTCTTTTGTGACGGTTTCTTTGCCATTAGTCGCGGTAGCCCCCACCTTTTGCTTTATATTGCTTAGCAAGCATCTGGGCTTTACGCGCCGACCATTGGCCTGGACGACCGCCTTTACTACTCGCCTTAATTCTATTAAACAAGTTTTTACGCATTGTCGGTTTTGTGTAGTTACCCGCTTCATTTACTGCCATACCTCTACTCCATAAAATGCTTTTTAATTATGTCTAGTTTTTCTTGCCATTTAGCCATACACCCAAGCTCATGTTCGATTGCTTGGATAATATCACTGTGCTCCCCAATACCTGTTGGGTTTCCTAGATACACCTCAATGTTGGCCTTGTGCTTAGCCACATGGCCTTCAGCGTGTTTCTTAACTGCATCTAACAATATGTCCTCCATAACTACCACTTGACCTTGTTGGCCCAATAGGCTGCACTCAAAGGTCCACGAGCAATGTTCTTAGCATGACGGGCTTTAAAAGACTTACGTTTCATCTTCATACGTTTGGATTCACCTGCTTTAGGTTTTCCAGCTGTGCTTGCACCCTTCTCTCCAAACCTAATTAGTTTTTCTTTGCCCCCAGACCTTGCTAGGACTGCGTGGGATTTTTTTGGGTGGTTTGGTGTACGTTTTGGTTTGTTGTAACCGGAGAAGCGTTCTCCTGACTTTTCGATTGACATTCCATTTCTCCATTTAAATAACGAACACTTTTCCACCACACAACAGGGCTTTTGTATTCTTTAGGTCTTCGTTTTCTTTTTGGTTGTATATACGGAATATGTACCATTTTTTAATCCATCCAAATAGTAATCTCTTATTTGATCAATTGTTCGTCCACATCCAATACAATACTTTTCTTTTTTATCTAATCTACAAACACCAACACATGGGCTACCCATTAGGTTGAAGCTCCGTTTAGTATTTTACATTCATATGTAATTGTTCCCCAACTACCGTCTTGTGGTAGTTCTTCATGTAATATTTTAAACTCTATACACTCTTGTCTATCTTCAAACCACTGTATGTCTTGTTTAACACAAGTAGTTTCTACACAAGCTGTAAGTAATAGTGACCATATCATTTATGTTCATGCCCCATCCAAATTCCGAAAACACCTGTCATAACACCCATGACCACTGACACAAAGGCTGACTGAGCACCAGTCGGTTCTGGTAAAGCCATGAACCATTCGGCACATCTCCAAGACATAAGAGTAGACATAAGCATCATAAATCTAGGAAGTATCTTCCATTTAAGAAATGTTTCTACTGACATGGGGGTCTCCATAAAATAAAGTGGTGGTATACCGCTGCGTACCACCGGACGCATGAGGACAACGCGGATCTCTTAGACCCTTAAGGTCTTTATGTTCTATAAGGGGTATATACTATAACCAGTTAACCTCAGCTTGTTCTACAGTAGACATCTTTTGTCTCCATGAGACATTTGAAGTCCCTAATCTGTCCCAATGTGTTCGTAATACTTCACAGCCTATAGCTAATGCAATAACTGAATCGTCATAACAATTAGGTGCAGCCTCTGTTTTACCTGTATCTGTAGATATATAGTCCTTAAGTTCCTTTATTATCTGCACAGAGGGTATAAGTATCTCTTCATTCTCTATAAGATTCTTTAGATTTGCTATAATAGCTGGTTTTGTAGCAGATGTAGTTCTAAACCCTAGCCTAACACCCTCTTCTGAAGACACATTAGCTATTTTAGTCTGCTTATATAGGTTTATGTAGCCTGTACTGTCTAATTTCTGCAGGGTAGCAATACCCATACTGTTAGATTCTACAGCTAATAGAGCATTATTGTAATATCGTCCTAGATAAAACAATACTTCTCCCCACATACTAGGGTCAATCTTATTGTTCCTATAGTGTGCTACAACTTCATACCGTTTATTTAACACAACAGCAGCAGAATAGTCTTGTCCCACACCTAATGCTACATCAGCAGCAACTACATAAGGCTCATTCCAATCAGGAAACTGGTATATGTACAAGGAACCTTCTCTGTTTTCATCAAACATTTTTGAGGCAGGGTCCCATTCAGACCTTCTCTCATATGACTGTGGTACTAATGCGTCCAAACGCTCCAAGTTGAAGACGTTAGATCCTGACATAATAAACGCTTCGTCAGCTGTTGAGGGGTACTCTTGTTTGAACTTGAGTTCTCCACCTTCTGCAATCTTGAGTTTTCTCCAGTAGAGTTGTCCGTTGTCGAGTCCGTATTTGTCTCGTAGTTTTTCTTCTTCAACTGTCAACTCCATGTTCTCTGGGGGTTCCCTAGTGTATTCTGGGGTTATATACCACGGTAGAAAAATAGGTAGGTATTCGTTCTCCCCCATCTCAGCACCCTTCCAGAGCCTATAGAACTCCCCCTGGGCGCCATTAGCAGTAGACTCCAGGATAACTTCAGTACCGTCAGCTTGTGAAATACCCTGGAAGAGACCTGCAAGGATCTTCTCATCATGTTGCCAAAAGGCTACCTCTGAGCAGTGTGCTATAGTCGGTGTAGTACCTCGACCAGCCTCTGGAGACCCCGCTGTATATAGTCGATAACTAGCAGTAGCTTCTTTATCAACCATAGCAGGACTGTTAATGATAATCTCTTTAGCATTACTACGAAGTTCTTTGGGAGCAAGATCACCTTCCATATTACGGATAAGGTTCTTCGACATAGCGAATAGAGCATCAGACGTAGCTGAATCATGCGCCATGACAACTGATCTCGCATAGGGAGTGTAGTAACTCTTCCAGAAGACTCGTCCAGCGCAATAGGTAGAGATACCTTGCTGCCTAGCTTTGAGTATAATTGCCCTAACTTTACCAGTAGCATTCTTTTGTTCCTCTAGTTTTTCTGTAATTATTCTTTGAGCTTCGTTAAACTTAAAAGGTACGAACCCCCTGGATACGTCCTTAGTGACGATCTGTATTTGTTCTTCTGCAAACCTAGTAAAGTCCTCTTGATATCCTTTAATCCTAGACCTTCTCTGCTTTTCCTTGAGTAGTTTAGCCAGTTCTTTCTTGTTCATGTGTCTTGTGTCCTCTTGGTTGCCTTTGAGTAAGCCTGATTAAAGCAACAATATATATAGGTACCCACATTACTTTCAGACCCCCTACGTAGCCCCAGACAAGCTGTGGCTTCATGGTGGTACCCCAAGTACTCTCAGAGGTCTTAGAGGCTCTCAGTGGGCTTCTATGCGCTGTTAAACGTCCTTTTAGTATCTATAAGGGGTATATAGGACTCATTACTAAGACTATTACCCGATTGGGAG
>VMHT01119073.1_pt1 | contig 12029 bp, 16 predicted proteins | sample 4693611 | NCBI WGS metagenome assembly VMHT01 (sample SAMN12280063, study PRJNA550983) | marine metagenome | isolation source: seawater sampled from same location over 5 years 0.02-0.2 micron viral filtrate | place: USA: collected off the coast of southern California halfway between the port... ...
TGTTATACCGCTGGTCAAAGCAGTCCAAGAACTATCCGCACAAGTCACCGCATTAACCACAAGAGTCACGGAACTAGAATCATAAGGAGGACATCATGTCTGAAGAAGCAAGAACCGACGAAGAAAAGGCACAGATGTATCAAGCCATGTTGGATGGCGCTAACGTCATCACTAGTGTGTTGGCATCTGATAACGAGTTTGGCAACGATCTCACAGGTGCTGAGAAGCAGGAGCGTGTACTGCGTAGTGCTGGATACCTAGAGTACGGCAAAGCACTAGGCGACTGGGGGTCAGAAGACTTCTCTGCCATTGACTCTGCTGTTACCGCAGCCAAAGCATATACACCATAAGGAAAAATAGACCGTGCAAAACCTGCAAATTAGCCTAGACGAAAACGACATCAACATAATCCTAGCGATATTGGGCGATATGCCAAGCAAAACTGGGACGTGGCCCTTAATGATGAAGATTAAGGTACAAGCTGACGCGCAACTCGTTGAGCCAGAAGAGCCTGTAGAAGAAGGCGAGGAAGAGACTGAAGTAGCAAATGGCTGAGATTCAGTTTCAGATGCACCCGCTTCCGTCAGTATTCCTGATGGAGTTGGACATCCCGACAGAGTTTGTCGAGTCCTGTAATGACTACTTAGATGAGCTAGTTACACAAAACGATAAGGTCAGCGCGGCGCATACGCTGGTTGGTCAGATCAAGACAGGCGAGCAGCTTGTTATGGATCACGAAGATCCAAGGCTTGCACCGTTTTCTAGGTTCTTGTGCGAGATGGGCGTGACGTATATTAACCAGTTTATGGCTCAATCTGGTCAGTCGCTGGACGGTAACAGAAACGTCGAAATGGATGAGCTATGGTCAGTGCATAGCTACGAGGGTGACTACAACCCGATACACGATCATGGCACTAAGACGGTGATGGGCATTAGCTGTACGACATGGACTAAGGTGCCGCCACAGATAGTGCAGGGGCCAAGGCCGGGATCGCAAGAGTACGGGCTGTATAACGCCTCTGGTGAATCAGATGGTTGTTTGTGCTTTAACTACGGACAGAGCAGCACATGGGATAGAGAACGGCTCAAGCCTACGCAGAACGTCGTAGTCAGGCCGCAAGTAGGTAGGCTATATATGTTTCCGAGTTGGATGCAGCACATGGTCTACCCTTTTCAGGGGGAAGGCGAGCGAAGGACAGTAGCCGCCAATATCAATTGTTTTCCTGTAGAGGGACAGCAAAATGGACATAAGCATTAGTGATACTGCTCAGATTAGTTGGAAGCAAATAGCGGTACAGAAACAAGAGCGGTTAAGAACAGGCGCTGAAGGCGAGACTGTGCGAGAGGCGGTGGAGACAATCATACCGACCATGTACACCAAAGAAGGTAACAAGGTAGAAGCGCAACCATTAGCGCCTACCCAACGAGTGAATGTATCGGTATGAGCGACAAAGGCGAACAAGCATTGAACGAAGTCAACGCCCATGAGCGAGAGTGTGCCTTGCGTTACCAGCGTATCGAAGAACGCCTTGCAGAAGGCTCTGCCAAGTTCAAACACCTTGAGAATCTAATCTACGGCCTCTATGCGCTTATCCTAGCAGCAGCCCTCCCACAGTTTTTCATGGGGTGATCCCCAATGGTGATTGAGTCAATCGCGGCTGCCACAGCCACTCTCTCGGCCCTGAATGGGCTGATAGCTCAATGCAACGAAACTGGGCAAGGCGTCCACCAAGTCATGGGGATGATTTCTGACTTTGGGGAAGGCATTACTGACTTCGAGGCGAAACGCCGTCAGAGCACCTTTAAGCCACTTACTCAGAACGAGATCCTCAAGTTGCAGATGATTAAACGTCAATACGAACGCCACTGGCAGTCAGTCCATGACCTCCTGTTGGTGGCAGATCCGAAGCTCCTGGATGATTTCAAGGCCGCAAAAAAGCAGCAAGACCTTGACCGACAAGAGCATTTGAGAATGATTGCTCGCAAGGCGAAAGCCCGACAGCATCTGATAAACCAAATCCTTGTGGGAGGCACTACCTTAATAGTCGGTGGAGTCATAATTGCTGGGGGTTTTGCAATTATATTGAGGCTTTACAGATGATAATGGCGTTTCTTCTAGTAGTGCTTGTTGAAGGTGAGCCGATTGCCGATCAGTTCTATTTCCGCAATATTCAACGGTGCAATCAGTTTGCACAGTGGGTCGAGTCGGGCAAGGTAGATCTGGTCAAAGACCGCAGAGTACAGCGACAAACCAATATTAGCGCGTACTGCATACCCAAGCGCATAAACCAAAACACAAAGACATACGACTGATGGCAGCTAAGAAGTTACAAGAAGGCTCTGAATACGCCGAATATGACACTGATGGCGATGGTGTTGTGTCAGACTCAGAGCTTGAAACCAGCCGTCAACTCAAAGAGCTAAAGCTGTCGAGTGAGAAGGCAGATGCACAAAGAGCAATGGCGTGGTTCGCTTTGCTAGGAATGCTACTTTACCCTTCGCTGGTTGTTATCAGTAGTTGGATAGGTTTGGAGCAAGCGGCAAATCTGCTAGGTAATATGGCTCCCACATACTATGTGAGCACTGCCGCGCTCGTCGCATCCTACTATGGCGCGTCAGCTTGGCAGAATCGAGGGAACGGAAAATGAGTATTGTTGCATCGCTAGTTGGGCCGGTCACTGGACTGCTGGATAAGTTCATAGAAGACAAAGACCAGAAGAACGCCTTAGCCCATGAGATAGCGACGATGAGTGAAAAACACTCGCATGAGGCGCTCAAGGGCCAGCTTGAAATCAACAAGATGGAAGCGGCACATAAGAGTTTGTTTGTTGCTGGGTGGCGACCTGCTATTGGATGGATCTGTGCGCTGGGCCTGCTCTATAACACCATCATTGCCAACATAATTAGCATCTGGGTAGATGTGCCAGAAGTAGATACAACGCTTCTTGTGCCCGTTATGATGGGTATGCTCGGATTGGGCGCTATGCGCTCCTACGAGAAGGTTAACTCCGTAGCACGGGAGAAGTAATGAGTAGCTTGGTTGAAATGATCAAACGCCATGAAGGCGTCAAATCTAAAGTTTATTTATGCAGTGCTGGGTATGAAACCATAGGCGTAGGCAGAAATATCTCAGAGTCTGGCCTTGGGCTATCTGACGATGAAATTGAATATTTGCTGGCGAATGATATAGCGCGAGTAAAGAGCGAACTTGCCGACACATACTTTTGGTTCAATGGCATCAACGAAGCGCGTCAAGATGCAATGATCGATATGTGCTTCAACCTTGGTCTGACCAGGTTGCGAGGGTTTGTAAAAGCCCTTGAGGCCATGTCGCGCGAGCAGTTTGATATTGCGGCGGACGAATTCATGGATAGCAAGTGGGCGCAACAAGTAGGCATGAGGGCTGTGAGGGTGACTGAAATGATTAGATCTGGGGAGTATGCATAATGGCTAAAAGTACTCCTGGAACAGCAGGATCAAAAGGCGGCGGGAATGTTGTTCCTGGTACAAGATTTCCTACTAGAGGGGGTGTTTTAAGAAGTCAGATTCCTGCTGGAAGAGGCACGGTTCCTGATAATTATGACTACGGAAGAAACATGCCTCGCAGATTTCCTAGTCCACAACCCAGATATCCAATGCCCAGAAATCCTTACAGTCAACCGCCAAGTCGTTATGGTGGGATGCAAGGCCCAACAGGGTTCGTAGCAAACAATTATCCCTATGGAAGAGGCATGTCTGGTTACAACCGATATGGCGGGATGCGAGGCCCATCAGGTTTAGGTGGGTTTTTAGCTCAACAGCCTCCCATAAGACAAAGACAAATTGACTTTGGAACAGGTTTCCCTACTCAACAACAGGTTGAACAAGACCGTGCCGAAGCTGATGCTCAAGCGGAAAGGGATTACATAGCGCAAGAGGCCGAGGCTGACGCAAGAGAAACCGCAAGACAAAAAGAGGAAGAAAGAAAAAGATATCAGCCTGGTGGTTCTATGAGCAGAACGCGACCAGCAGACGAAAAAACAACGTACCAGCAGATGCTCGAGGGCACATATCAGCCAGATGATCGAGAGAAAAGCCTTGGCTACACAAGTTCTTCTGGTAAGGGCGGCTCTAAAGGTGGGGCAAGGAATGTTAAGTCGCCTACTCCTGGATCAGGCACTGTTGGTGGGCAACCACAGCGTAATGACTATGGCTTTATTATCCCCGATATAGGCATGCCACCGCCAAACACAATGGGGCAGTTTGGCAACAATCCACCGCCAAGCCCTGTCCGACAAGATTACACGGGATCGCCTCCTCCAATGATCGACGCAGGCCAATACCTAAGAACAGGTGAGATTCCAAGCTTGTCTCAAGGTTTGCCAGGTTTGCCGGAAAGACCGATGTTTCAGACTCAAGGGCCAGAAAGCTTAATGGGAGAAATAACTCAATCACCTAGATTTCAAGCGATGCAGATGGGGCAAGCTGGTGGGAGGCCAAACATAAGGCCAGCTATGAACGTCGGTAAGGCAACGGGTGGCCCTGTAGGGTTGGCTTCGTTGATTGGTCGATACTAAATGACGCTGGCGAAGGTACAGTTCGCCCCAGGCGTTAACAAAGAAGGCACCGAATACACAGCCGATGCTGGCTGGTTTGACTCTGACAAGATCAGGTTTAGGCAAGGCCGAGTAGAAAAGATTGGCGGTTGGACTAAGTACTCTGATCAAAGCTTTCTTGGTGTGTGCCGATCACTCCATCACTGGTCTTCGCTCGAATCAATTAACTACATTGGGATTGGCACCAATCTAAAGTTCTATGTAGCAGAAGGCTCTGGATACAACGATGTCACGCCGATCAGGCTGACCACTAGCGCAGGTGACGCGACCTTTGCAGCTACTAATGGTTCCTCAACTATTACCGTCACCGAGACTGCACACGGGGCAGTGGTCAATGACTTCGTTACCTTCTCTGATGCAGCATCTTTGGGCGGCAATATAATTGCAGCAGTCTTGAATCAGGAGTATCAAATTGCTTCTGTGCCCACGACAAACACCTTCACCATCGTGGCAAAAGATACTAGCGGCGCTACTGTAACCGCCAACGCAAGCGACAGCGGCAACGGTGGTAGCTCAACAGTGGCTGCGTATCAGATCAATACAGGTCTGAACACGTTTGTTCAAGGCACTGGTTGGGGTGCTGGCACATGGGGTTCTGGCACTTGGGGTAGCTCTAGCAGTGTTGCTTCTTCTAATCAGTTGCGCTTGATCAGTCAGGATAACTTTGGTGAGGACTTACTCTTCAACATCAGGGGTGGCGGCATCTTCTATTGGGATGAGTCTTCTGGTACTGGTGCTAGAGCGATCAACGCCACAGCTTTGGGCAGCGCATCTAATGTGCCAACCGTTGCGTTGCAGGTTTTAGTTTCTGACATAGATCAACACGTTATAGCGTTTGGCACGAACCCGATTGGCTCATCCAACATTGATCCATTGTTTATACGCTTCTCAGATCAAGAGAACGCTGCTGACTGGACGCCAACAGCGACAAACACTGCTGGTGGTGTGCGAATAAACTCAGGCTCCCAGATCGTTGGTGCTGTTCAAACAAGGCAAGAGATCCTTGTGTTTACAGATGTCAGTCTTCACTCGATGCGATTTGTGGGTGCCCCGTTCACATTCCAGTTTGCAACGCTAAGTACTGATATATCCATGATCTCACCTAACGCAGCGGTAAACGCTAGAGGTTCGGTCTACTTCATGGATTCAGGTGGTTTCTACGTCTACAACGGGTCAGTCCAGCCACTGCCGTGTAGCGTAAAAGAGCATGTCTTTTCTAATCTCAACAAGGGCCAAGCGTTCAAGGTGTTTGCTGCCGAGAACAATGACTTCTCAGAGGTCATATGGTTCTACCCAGTGGGCACAGGCGACACAGAGATTACAAACTATGTATCGTACAATTACGCAGAGAATCTTTGGGCTGTTGGGACGTTAGATCGGGGCGCATGGATGGGTTACTCGCAAGCCTCGAATCCTATCGCCTCGTCTGTGAATACTGGTGTGACAGATGCTAATTACCTGTACAACCAAGAAACTGGATTCGATGATGACGGATCAGCCATGACTGCATTTGTGGAGTCAGGTGACCTTGAGATTGCTGAAGGTGATCGCTTTATGATGATCAGCAGGATCATCCCTGACTTCAAGTTCAGCGGAACTACAGAAGATGCGTCAATCGACTTCACCATTAAAGGCAGCAACTTCCCTTTAGAGACCCCAACAACACAAGCTACTGCGACTGTTACGCCTAGCACCACGCAATCAAACATAAGGACTCGAGCTAGGCATGCTGTTGTTCGGGTTGAAAGCACAGGTTCTGGCTTTGGGTGGCGACTAGGTGACTTGCGATTTGATATGAGACAGGACGGTAGACGGTAATGGCGACTAGACAGAATCCACTGCCGGTGCCTGCCCCAGAATACGATGTCGGCAACGAGGCAATCACTCGTAGAACAATCGAACAAGCTATGGATCAGATCGAAAATGATGTGATTCAAGCCAAGACTCAAGGTGACAAGACGGGATCGCTTGCCATGCGTAGGTTCCAGTTCTTGTTGATGGGTGCATCGTGACAGACGTTATCAAGGTGCTTGGTCAAGTTGATGTATCAGCAACGACAACGACCACGTTGTACACGACACCTAATCTAGCCCAGACCACAGTAAGTTCACTGGTGATATGCAACCGAAGCGGATCTGCTATCACGTTCAGGGTGAGCATTCATGTGGGCGGTGCGTCAGCAGATGACAAGCAATTTATATTTTTCGATGAAGCTCTCGCAGCAACCACCTCTAGAACGGTTGTGATCGGGATGTGCCTTTCTCAAGCAGATGTGGTTAAGGTTTACGCCAGTGCCGCCAATGTAAGCTTTAACCTCTTTGGAGTGGAGACCAGCTAATGAACAATCCAAACATGTTCCCAATGCAGCCTATGGCGCAGCAGATGGCCCAGCAAGGCCGATACGGCGACAGCATGATGGTTCACATGAACCCGATAGAGGTGGCTGGTATAGCCTCTCTGTCGCCCACAGGGCAACTTACAACCAACCCGATGACAGGACAGCCGGAGGCTTTCTTGCCTTTCCTAGCTCCACTGCTAGGTAGTTTAGCAGGATCAACATTCCTGACAGGCTCTACTCTTGGGGGGCTTTTAGGGACTGGTTTAAGCTCAGGGGTAGCAGGCGCTATCGGATCGGGCTTAGCGACAACAGCAGTGACCGGCGACCTTAAAGAAGGTCTGCTATCTGGGCTAACTGGATTTGGTATCGGTAAGGCTTTGGGTAGTGCTGCTCAAGCTTTAGATCCGGCAGTTACAGAAGCAGCGGCAAAAACTGCGGCAACAGAAGCTCTAGCGGCAGAGACTGTTGGTGGAGCAGCTAAGACTGGAGCACAAACTTTGCTTGAGGGCGGGACAAGAGATGCCGCAATTCAGGCTACTCAAGACGTTGCTGCACAGGGCGCAAAAGATATTGCTACACAACAGGGCTTAGAGCAGATCGCAAGGCAAAAAGCTGAAGAGGGATTGGGACAGTCTTTTTTGAATCAACCAGGTAAGTTTGCTGCTGAAGCTGGGAAAGGACTATTGAACCCTATGTCAGCAGCACCTATAGCTGTAGGCGAAGGCCAACGTGCTGCGTTTAGGCAGCAGGAAGAGATGGATCGTATGTTCGGCAGAAGGGCTGCTGAGAAAGAGCAAGACCTTCGAGATGCTCAAGGCATTGTTGATTCCTCTATCCAACAAGTTGGTTCTGACTACGGCATTGATTACTCCAAGGAATACGGGCGTGATTACGGAATGATGGGTGGTGGTATCACCTCTATAAACCCAGATGACTTCCAACGCCGTCACGCAGAACTACAAATGATGGGTAGGCAACCTGTTCAGATGGATACAGGCGGTCAAATTAGAGACATCGACCTTTCAAGCGTCGGGACTGTGGGTGGATATGGTGCCCCAGCAGGGCGACAGGCTAAGCTTCGAGGGCCAGAGGTAATCAAGCCAGAAGAGCTTGTCGGCACTAGACCTGGGTTTCAACCCGAGATCAGTTACTTTAGAGATAAAACGCCAAAAGAATCGACGGCTGCTTTAGAAAAGATTACAGGCGGTGCCGCTGCAACCCAAACAATAGATCCAGCCTTGCTGCAAGGTATTGGCGCTGTTGGTAAGGGTGGTGGCTTTGGTGGCTTTAGTGGTAGGTCTGTTCCAAAAGAAGTTAAAGATGCACAAAAAGTTCTTGAAGGACGCGCTCCTAAAAAGGGAGCGAGCAAAAAACGAATAGAGGCTCAAAAGATTGTTGACGCTTATGACGCTGGTGAGTACGGCAATTATTACGATTCAATAGAAGAGAATGTTTACGGCATGCAGGAAGGTGGTGACACCACTGGTCAGATGGATCAGTCGGCTGCGATGATGCTCATTGAGCAAGTATCTATGGCGCTTCTTGGCAGATTGCCTGAAGAGCAAGCAGAGGTTGTGATTAACCGATTCATTGATGAGTTCGGCTCTGAGGCATTCCAAATGCTTAGGTCACAGGTGCTTGAGTCTGTTGTACCTAATTCACAGAAAGAAGGTGTCATCCAAGGCGAAGGCAAAGGTATGGATGATCAAGTGCCTGGCATGATCGGTGATCAACAACCTGTGGCTGTATCTCCTGGTGAGTTCATTGTCCCTGCTGATGTCGTTTCTGGCATAGGTGATGGCGATACAAACTCTGGTGTTCAAGAGTTAGAGGGGATGATGGATCGTGTTCGCCAAGATCGAACAGGAACCATGCAACAACCTGCACCGTTGGGTGCTAAAGCCGGAGGTGCATTGCCAGCATGAGCAGCCTACTAGAGTTTGACGCAAGCAGAATAGAAGACATTTCTAGAGAGCCAAAGGTTTCTCGGAAAGACTTGCCTAGAGAGATAACTCATACCATTACAATGGTGCCCACCAACTACCTAAACAGCCTTTGGCCTGATGTCAGGGATCAGTTGGCTAGAGCGGTGAAGAGGTCTCAAGGTCGATGGAACATGGAGTTCTTGTATGCGTCGATTCTGAACGGCAACCAGCAGTTGTGGGTTGCATTCGATGAAGATCACAGCATAGATGGTGTTGGCACCACTGAGATCATTCAGTATCCAGAGAAGCGAATGGTTGTTGTGCAGTTTCTAGGCGGTGACAGATTCAATGATTGGGTCTGGGATATGCTGGAAAGATTTAAGGATTGGGGTAAAGATAACGGTTGCTCAGGTATAGAAGCTACGGCCCGAATGGGTTTCTGGAAGTGGCTTGAGCAAGATGGTTTTTCTAGGTCGTATGTGGTCTACGAAAGGAGTTTTGACGATGAGTAAAGGTGGCGGCGGCGGTGGCGTTCAAGAGAGCGTAGTAACACAAACAAATCTTCCTGAGTATGCAGAACCATTTTTTAAGGAACTGCTAGGTAGAACCGTATACGAATCAACTCGACCTTATGAGTCGTTTCCTGGTCAGCGTATCGCTGAGTTCGATCCCTTTGAGCAGTACGGCATGCAAGGTATGGCTGAGATGGCTCAGGCAGGTACTCCACAACAGATCACTGACGCATCGAACATTGCCGCTAATGTGGGCTTTCAAGATGTCGGCATGGGTATGGATATCGCTAGGGGCTTTAGACCTCCAATGCAGTACTCAGGATATCAGGCGGGTGATATTGGCGCAGGTTATGACGCAGGATTTTTAGGCCAAGGGTATAACGCTGGTCAACGTGATGTTGGGTATCAGGCCGGAACCTTTGATCCTGGTTATCAGGCTAGAGAGCGTCAGTCAGGCTTTGATATGGGGCCACTAGAAAGTGGCTATCAAGCAGGCACGTTTGATCCTGGGTATCAAGCTAGAGACATACAGTCTCAATACACAGGTGAGATGGACTTAGGGTCGGGCTTTCAAGCAGGCACCATCGCTGATCCTGCAACACTAGAATCTTATATGAACCCGTACCAGCAGTTGGTGACGGACATAGAAAAACGAGAAGCTCAACGCCAGTCTGACGTACAAGCTGCCGATATATCACAAACAGCAGCACAAGCGGGTGGTCTTGGTGGTTATCGTGAAGCGATCATGCAGTCAGAACGAGAGCGCAACTTGGGTCAGCAGCTTGCCGACATACAAACTCGAGGTGGTCAAGCAGCGTTTGATCAAGCACAACAAGCATTTGAGGCTGACCGTGCAGCGAGACTGCAAGAAGCTCAATATGGTTTGACTGCTGCTGGTCAGCTAGATCAGGCTCAGCAGCAACGTGAGGCGTTCAGCCAGTCGGCTTATCAGGCAGGTGAACAAGCGAAGCAACGTGCCGCTGAAATGGGCATGACCGCCCAGCAACAAGCTGATGCAGCCCGACAAGCTCAGGAACAGTTCCGTCAGTCTGCATTTGGTCAGACCGCTGATGTTGCTGCACAACGCGAGCAGTTCCAGCAGCAGGCGTTCCAAGCATCAGAGCAAGCAAGACAACGTGCTGCCGAGATGGGGATGACTGCACAACAGCAGGAAGACGCTGCAAGGCAAGCACAAGAGCGGTTCCAGCAGGATCAGTTCAGCCAGAACGAACAGATGCGTTTGGCACAGCAGCAAGAAAACCGTGCCGTATTCCAAGCTCAAGAGGGTGCTAGACAAGAAGCTGCAAGGCTTGGTCTTAACGCACAAGAGATTCAAGAGCGTGTTAATCAGGCTGAGAATGAAGCTCGTATGCGAGCAAGAGCAGAGAACGCCCAGCTTGCAGAGACACGCGCCCGTCTTGGGTTTGCTGGTATGGATGCTGATCGTGCGACAAGAGGACAACAGCTTGATGCATCAAGGCTCCTTGGTCAGTTAGGTACTGATGAGCAGCGTATGGCTTTCGAGCGGTTGCGTAACTTGCAAGCGGCTGGCGAGATCAGAAGAGGCTCTCAACAGCGTGGTCTCGACTTGGGATACCAAGACTTCTTGCGACAACAAGCATTCCCAAGAGAGCAGCTTGCATTCTTTAACCAGATGCTTCAGGGACTACCTGTTACACCAGGCACATCAAGAGCTACATTCGGTGGCCCAAGCGATACACAACAGTTGCTTGGTGCTGGTATCGGCGGTGTAGGTCTGTATAACGCTATGAGAGGCTGATAGTGAACATATTAGAAATCGAAGACATGGTTAAAGGCTTGCCTGATCAAGCGTTGCAGAAGGAAGCTCAGCAGCCTACAGGACAAATCCCACAGTTCTTGGTCGTATCTGAGATACAGCGGCGTGGTGATATGCGTCAACGGTTCCAGAAACGACAAGAGAATCAAGGCACTGTAAAGGATCAGGTGATGCAGCAGGGTATCGCTTCTATGGGTGCCCCGCAGCCTGAGATGCAGGCGCTTGCTGGTGGGCCACCTATGCCGCCACAAGGTATGCCGCCACAAGGTATGCAGCAGGCTATGCCGCCACAGATGCCGATGCAACAGCCTCCTATGGGTATGTACGATGGAGGCGTTGTGGAAATGTTTGATGGTGGGAAAACGATGGAGGAGGTGGCTGCAAGTCTTTACGACTATCAAAGACCCACACTTTCTACCAGACGTGGTGCGAGGCCAGATCCTGAATCATTATCTAGAGATGAGTTGATATTACAATCACTTGGTGAAGACTTCCCTGAATTTATGTCTCCGGCGTCGATATCCACTAAGCGAGGCATAAGGACAGAACCTGGCGAAAGCCCTAGAGATAGGTTCATAGATCAGGCCAGCGCGAGACTGCTTGAACTAGAAAACATGGTCAGTCAAAACGAGGCAGATGAAGTTCCATTACAACTGGTCTCTGACGATCAATCTAACCTGCTGCCCGAACCTATTTATTCTGATTCAGCGACAAGACAGTTTTTTGAACCAAAAGTGAACCCTCAAGACCTTATAAATATAGCGGGGAGTAACGCCACTCAAGAGGATGCCAGCAAGTATAATCCTGATGGATCAGGTGCAAGCACGTTAAGTGATGAAATTGTAATCCCCGGTATTAATC
>VMHT01130301.1_pt1 | contig 12028 bp, 24 predicted proteins | sample 4693611 | NCBI WGS metagenome assembly VMHT01 (sample SAMN12280063, study PRJNA550983) | marine metagenome | isolation source: seawater sampled from same location over 5 years 0.02-0.2 micron viral filtrate | place: USA: collected off the coast of southern California halfway between the port... ...
TAATACAACTGCGGCTGCTGAAAAAGCTTTACCACGGACAATTATATTAACAGGTTGTTTTAAAGAGTCAATGTAATCTACTAATCCCATCATTTCATGAATTTCACCACCAGGACTATTCAATACAAGATTAATAGGCTTTTCAATATTACCTTTATAATCTTCTGAATCTCTGTATTTTAATAATGATCTAAATCTAATCATTAAATCAACTATTGTACGTTCTCCAATATCTTCGTTAAAATAAATTACCGAATCATCAAAATCTACATACGAATTTAATACATCTGTTAAATCTATATATGGATTGATTTCAAATTCATCGTCTTGCATAACCTGTTTATTAGGTTGCAATTGTTCTGGCTTCTCTTCGTATATACTCATATTAGTTATAATATAAAAAAATTATTTCGTAATTCCAAATATTTTACAACTTTTTCAACTCTCTAGTTAATCGTCGCATTTTAACATTTCCAGCTCTAATATCTTTTTTGAATTTAGCTGTTTTAAGTTCGCCTCTTACCATAACCATCTGTTGTACTATTTTATCTCGCAATTCACTTTTTTCTAATTTAGATAATTTTTTCTTTACTGGTTTTGGTTTAGTTGGTTCCAATGTTCCTTTTAACTTTGGTTGTTCTTTACCTTTATGAAATACATTACCTTGTGGATCGACAAACTCTTTCATAAACTGCCAACCACGTATTCTTCCAGTTGATTTATAACCTCCTCGTACTTCCGGAGGGCCTACTGTTTTGTTAACACATTTATAACATAGTACTGCTTGTGTATCTAAATTAACTTCTGACCATTCATTACATCTTGCATGTTTAGATAATATTTGCCAACCCCAATATGAAGTATCTGCAATACTATTTCTACATATCATATATAGTTTGTTATCTCGTTTACGAGTTTTAAATTTTGTTGTAACTTTTTTCTTTGCCATAACTATTTTTATTTATTAATTTTTTTTGCCCCAATTTTTTTTACGATGATATTCTTCTTGTAATCTTTTACTACGTGCTTCTGGGGTTTCTTCTTTTTCTTCGTATATATCTTCTTTAGGTGTTGCTAATATTTTTTCATTCTTTTTTATCATTTCTTCTTGATCATAATGCAAACCATCATTTCCGTTTTGGCCAATGACATTCATTCGCTCTTCAGATTCTTTTTCCTCTTCTTCTAGTATATCTATTAAAGCATCAAGACCAGTTTCTTTAGGAAGGTTCACTGATGGTAGAGGATAAGGTTTATTAAATTTCATCCCTTCTGGTACTGACATTACTACCTTATCTATTGCTTTATTTCTTTGTCTAAAATATTCTTCTGTATCGTCTTTTGGGTCTTTTAATTGAGCAAATGCCATATTAGCTGCTACAACTAAAGCGATTGCCAATGGATCGAATACAAATATAATCAATAACAAAAACCAATTAACTACTTTATTCATTGGATAACCTGTTGTTTCTGCTAAATACTTTAATGGGCCCAACTCACTTTCTGCTTCATTGGATACTTCTTTATCTAACATTGCCATATCTGTATTGTTAATAGAATCCATTACAGCTTCTATTTTAATATTAATAACATCTCTTTCAGAAATTGTAGTTTTTAATTCTGCTTGTAATGCCCTTCTTGCAGAAGATGACGATGTAGTAATAAGTTGACCTGATGCTTTATCTACATATTGTACTTGGGCTGGATTAGATAATGCAATTCGTAAATCTGATATTGAAGTTGTTAAAGCATTCTTTTCTAATTTAAGGTCTTCTTTTTGTTCTTCAAATCTAATTTGTTTTTGATTTAATATTATTAATGACTTATCTAATAGTTCAGATTGTGTAGCAGTTGTTTGATATGCCCCAGATAAGAACCCATAAATACCACCACTTGTAATTACCATCAAAATAAAACAAGCAATTGCAAGATAAGCTCTTAATACTTTATTTATAGTGCCCCAATATTGGTATAATAAAGATGCAACCACAAGTTTAGCAAATTCTAATGATCCGGCCATTATAATAACTTGTAAGCTTGCACCAGCAAATAATTTACTCAATCCAAATACAGAATAGAACGCAGCAGAGCCAGATACAGCTAACGCAGATAATGCTATTAAGAATGGAAAGAGTCGTTTTTTCATTTTTATCCTTGTATATTATCGTGTGCAAATTTTATTTTTTCACGAATAACTTTGAATCTACGCTGCGCTTCGGTAGGGTCAAGCTTCATTCCTCTACGTACTACATCTGTTAAAATCATTAACATATTGTCAGCTTCATCTAATTGAAGCTTAACTTGTTGTGGGTTTTTTACTGTACTCATAACTTTTCCTTTTTATTTAGGTGGTTTAACTATGCTTATGCATAATTATATTTAAAATATTTAATATAAATATATAATAATTAATAATATTAATAGATTAATATATTATATTTTGTTCGGCCAATTTTGGCCTATTTTTTTGTTTATATAAACTACGATGTTCTAATACTGCCAATTCTTTAGCTTTTGCTTCAACTACAATATCCAAATCTAATCCATATGTACGAATTTCATCTCGTATATAATCTGAATGAGCTTGTTTTCTAATTTTGTCATCTTTATATTCGCGAGCTCTACTTTCTGAATAATGTGTACATTGTCTAACATCTTCTGGCCATGTACTTGCTGCTAATCGTAAAGCTTGTTCTTCGGTGAGTTCATCTGGATGAAATGTATGATGGTGATAATCAAATGTAATTGGTATTCCTATTTCTTTATGAAAATAATCATATATCATTTGAGTTGACCACATACTAGGTTTATCATCATTTTCTAATACCAATCTAGATTTAAGTCCATCTGATAGTCTGTGCCATGTCTTAATCCATCGTTCGGCTGTTGATTTATGATCACCATATGCGCCACCTACATGAATATTTATTTTATTTTCAAATGATGGTTTATATCCCATAAGATCAAACATCTCTGAATGTCGTTCTAATCCTATAATAGATTTTTCAACTACTTCTTGTCTTGGAGAACCTAATACATGAAATGGACCTGGATGTGTAGTCAATCTCATACCATGTTCACGAGCATATTCGCCGGCTTCATATAATCTATCAGAGATTTCTTTGATCTGAGGTAATTGGTTGAGTTCATAATGATCATGCCATGGAAATAATTCAGAACCTATTCGAAACAATGTTATATCATGTTCAATATTCCATTGCAGATAATGTAATAAATCAGTTGCATTTTTTAATGCACGTTCACCTATTAATTGATAATTGCGATCCGGATACCATGTCGCTTTTCTTGCAGTTCTAGAAGTAGTTACTCTACCTCCTGCCTTTTTAGGTCTATTTGTTAATGTCATATTGACACAAGCATAACCTAATCTTACATTGTTATTCATATAATTTTTATTAGTTATTTTATATTATAATATAAAAAAAATTTGTCAATTATCCTAAGGATTCTTAAGAAATTATAGTGGCTTCTGGTATAGTTTCGCAACAATATAACATACCATCTTTTCTTAATAGTACATCAGATCTAGTCCATTGTTTCATTATATTTACATCAAAGTTAGGTTTTAAAAGATCTTCTTTAAATGTTCTTTTTATTATAAGTAACATACCATTGAATTCTATATAATTGTTGACTTGCATATATGTTTAATTGTTCTTTAAAGGTGGTTATAACCGATGATTGCGGGTCGGTACTAGTTAATTGTCTTTTGTACCAAAAGTACTACGTAACCATGCTCTTTCATGAAAGTAATATAGAACAAATTTAGTAACCAGTTCTAATGCTCCAATCTTAAGTCCTACTAAACAATCTCCAGTTATTAGCCATCCTAGAGCCATTGTATCTAATGTTCCTACGATCCTCCAACTTAAAGTTTTTAGTAAACTTCTTAATTTTGTTACCTTCATAATAAAGTCTTTATTTGATTGTTATTGTTTTAGGTTTATTATCTTCTGTAAGTGGTGCATATAAATGTAATAAACCGTTTTGTAGTTTAGCTTCTAAATTTGATAAATCAAATCTTCTACTAATTCTCCATCCAAAGTTAAATGCTCGTTTAGCTATATTTCTTTGAATGTACTCATTGTCGTTAGAGCCAGGATCTTTCTTGTACTCTACACGTAAAATATCTCCCTCAATAGTAAGATCAATATCTTTTTTTGTTAAGCCAACACATGCAATATCAATATTAAGTCCATCTTTGGCCTCATATATATCTACTGGATGATTAACTCTAATTTGATTGAACGGAGCAAACTCTTCCTCCGATTTGAAAAAATCCCTAAACAGGATGTCGAATGGCGATGTGCCAAAGTGTGTTAATTGTGTCATAATTTAATCTCCTTAAATAATTAATAATTTGTTAAACATTGTTTTAACGTAACCGACCGACCCGCAGTATCACTCGATTATTTAATATATATATTTAGTTAGGACAAAAAGGATCGCCCGAACCAATAATTTCATAGCATCTATAATAACGTAAATAATCTACCGATGGTATTTTTTTTGCGTTTTTATGTCTGATAATAATGTGACCATCATCAAATAACTTAAATACAAATTGTCTAATTAATTTTAAACTATTTGAATTTAAATGTAAATAATTATTCATTGTAGTAATAATTATTTTACCATCTAGATTAACAACTTCTTCCATGACAGTGTCTTGAAATAAATCATTAATTGGTTGAATTTGATCTTCATTTTTTGGTTTATTAGATTCTAATCTATTAAGAATAGATATATCTAATCCTAAATATTGAGCATCATGCAAGAATTCTATCTTTTCTTTACCCTTTAAAGTAGTAAAAAAATTATAGTTATCTTTATCAATATGTAGTTTACTTATTTCCATACAACAAAGTTTTATTAGATCGATTGACTTCTTTGACAATGAATAAATCTTTTAATTGTTGTAACGTTAATTGTTTAACTCCTGCAAAATATGCTTCTGCTTGAGTTATTGTTGGCATTTCAATTAAATTGATATGCTGAGATCCTTCATTTGATGTTTTTGTATATAATCCGTACCGTGTCATATTAAGCTCCTCTTTTATATAAATATCAATTGATATCTTTTTTGTTAGATGCAGATGATATTAATTCTGAAATTTTTTTACGTTTTTGTAAATTAGTCAATAAACTTATTTCTAATATATCTAATATATGTTCTGATAGCTCTCCTGATACAATTACAGCATCTACCCCTTTTGTATACCAATCAATTACAGCTTGGTTACCTTGAGTACGGTATATATCAATAACTTGGTCATCATTTATATACCGTTTATGAAATCCCATTATCTCGTTGCTTTACCCCATTTGCCCATTCGGTAGGCTTGATCACATTGTTCCATAGAATGTGCAGCTGTCCTCATGATATGATTTAATTCTGAGTATGTAACATCTACACGCTTATTTCCAATTACAAATGTACCAATAACAGGTTTCATTTTTGAATATTTAAAATCTGATGCATTTACATGTTCTCTAATTTCAAAATCAATTGATGCATAATTTTTTCCTAAGTGTTTTACTTTTTCTTCATTGATCGCAGCTACTTGGTTTAAGCTGGAACGTGTTTTTGTAACTTGTTTCATTTTAAATGTTTTAGTTTTTTTACTATTTTAATATTGTGATTTTATAAATTGAATCTGAATATGAATGATCTAATATTACATTACCTGTGTCTTGTCCATATTTTTTCATTACATAATCAAATACTCTTTTTGGATCTGATATAACAAATGATTCTTCTCTTACTTCCTTAGGCATATATGAACTAAATAATACTAGAACACAACCCGCAGTACATAATGACATCATCTTATCAATAGTCTTTGCAATCAATGTCATATCATCTGCAGATGAAGTATCATATCTAGTACATAAAGATCCAATATTAACACACCAATCGCTATTACCAGTAAGGTCTTTTGAAAACCAATCTTGTTTTTCTAAATCAATATCTGGTGCATATTTTTCTAATCCGGTTGTAATTAAAGGTTCATTAATATCAATACCTCTATACTTAGGAGCTTGTCCATTTTGTTTATATAAGAATTCATATAAATCTCCACGACCACATCCAAAATCTAAAAGACTTTCATCTTCTTCTATTTCTTCACATGCAAATTCATATATTTCTTGTTGTTGTTCAATAGAATCAAATCCAACTACTTCAGGAGAACTAATAAGATAATCTGGATCATCTTGTTCATCTTGTTCATCTCCATCACCTTCACCATCTTCCCATTCTTTCCTCTGTTCAGGAGTCATTTTTTCCCATTCTTCATCTGATATATAATCATCATCATCTCCATCTTCACCATCATCATCTTCATACTCCTTTCTTTGTTCGGGAGTCATTTTTTCCCATTCTTCATCTGATATATAATCATCATCTTCTTCTAATGGTTCTAGTTCTACAATTTCTTCAGATACTTCTTCTGGTGCATTTTCTTCATACATGCTTTCTGCTGGTGGCGTAACTTTTGTTGCCTTTTTTCTAAATTTACTAAACATAACGTTTTCCTCTGTTTTTTCTACGGTTAATTCTATTAATTTTACTTTCTATATCAGTCAGATCCATTTTCATTGGATGTGTTCTATTAAAATTTTGTGCAGTTCTACATGCAATTGCTGCATATTCCCACGCTTTATCTTCACACCCTGTATCCGGCATATAGAATTCCTTTGCTATAAATATGTCATTCGAATGAATTTGAACCCCATTTACTAAATGAACTGGCCTAGCATCTGGATATCGTTTTAATACTTTTCTTTGAAATTTATTTGTTATCTTCATATTCTATATATTAAAATGATCTAGGACCTTGAGTTGGAAATACAAAATCATTATGTTTTTCAAATTGTCCTACTAATAATAAAGAGTCTTTTGAATCATTAGCTTGGCCATCATACCTAAGTTTAACATTTTCTGAATAATTTGCTCTGGTATGTCCATCTCTATTGTGTATCCACATATTATTTGATCCACCATTTGTAATCCAAGCTTCTGTAACACTTGATGCAATTGTTTGTCTAGACTTTGGTTCATCAACACTTGTATATATTAATGCTGTACCAGCCTCTGTTCTTACATCATAAGTTTTTTTAGTTAACTGAGTTGCATATCGTACATTTGTTACCATACCAACTTCATACTTAACATCATTTTTATCCCAACCTAGAGTTTTAACTACTACTAAATCTTTTACATGATAATCTGGAACTACTTTTTTAATTTTTTTTGCCATTTTTTATTTTTTAATTTTTAATAATTTATTTTACTGCTTATGTTCAATTACTTTAACAATCTTAGATTTGGATACTGCTTTAACTTCGAAATCAATTCCTTGACCTTCAAAGTCTTTTGTCACCATTGCTTCCGCATGGGTTACAGATTGAGCATCTACTAAATACATCTCTGTTATTTTTTTTACTTTATTTCCTGAATCTACTGCTAAACTAACTTTTGCTGAATAATAACTCATAACTTTTTTTTTTGTTTTAATTAATATATAAATATAAGAACTTTTTTTCGTAAGTCCTAATTTTTTTCAATCTTTTTTTCTAAAAGTTTCCTGGTGCAACTTGCATACATGTTAAACCTATCTCTCTCCACATCTTAACTACTTTGTCGCGATCATCAAATACTGCTACAACTTCATGATCAGACTTTGTTTCATCATCAGCCCATAAGTCATTGAACCATTTAAGCTTTAATGTATCATCTGGTATCCATTTCCATCGATTACCAGTCGGTCGCATCTTTAAGATATTATAATCAATATCATATTTTGTCAACCAATTTTTAGTTTCTTCTTTGGTTGCTTTACTTCTACCTGTCAAGATTGCAATCTGATATCCAAAAGCTTTTAAGGCCTGGAGAGTCATTATTACATCTGTCTTTGGTTTATCAAGTTTGATATTCTCTGGGTCAAAGAACTTGTCCCAATCTATTTTACCATCTTCTTTGGTACTTAATTTTCTTCTATCTTCTATATCTGCTAGAGTACCATCTAGATCAAATATAATCCATTTATTCTCTAACATATTATATAGATTCGTTAGCCCATTCATTATCTAATGCTGCTGAACAAGGAACTTGAATTTCATTATTTGCATAATATAAGAATTTGGTATTTCCATTATATCCTAATGATTTTACAAATCCAGAATCTACTTCTTGTCTTGCAATAATACCTTTCTTAAGACCACGTCTTAACATATCGGCATATTTTTTGTTTGAACTAAGCATGGTTGATCTAATATAACCAAATGCATCTTCTAATAATTGAGTTTCTGACATTGCTCCGTTTACACTTAAACAAGCAACCATTTGTTGAACTTTATTTTTTGTCATTTTTTAATTTTTAATTTGAGATCTATTTTTGGCTAGATCTATTACCTTTTTTATTTATATAAAGATAAGAAAAAAATCTCGTACTACCAAATCTTTTTCATGCTTTTTTTAATTATTTTATTGAATCCATTTGTTCCTCCATTCTAGCAATTGGTGATAAATCTATATCCGTACAAAAACTATAATCATGCTTTTGCCAATCAAATCCAACCATCATAAATCTTGTTCTAGGAACAATATTTTCAAAGCATAAGTAACTATACTCTTCATGTAATTGCCAATTAGCAATATTAGCTAATGTATTAATTCCATTATTTTTAATATCATCTAACTCATATCCTTCACCGTAACCATAACCTTCAATAGATTGAACTATCTTTCTTAATCGCTTTTCACCGGCATCCATTCCACCATTTGCAGCTATATCTCCCATTGCCTGGCTATAAGCTAAATGTATCTCTGATAAGATATTTCTTTTCATTTCTTCAGCAATCATATCATTATGGCTATACATGTTTTTTGAATGTGGTTTTGTAATTTCGATTCCGTACTTAATTTCGCTTTTCTTTTTCATCTTTTATATCTAATTTTTAATTATATATAAAGATAAGGTTTTTTTCTCACACTACCAAATCTTTTGGCAGCTTTTTTTCAGAAAGTTATTAAGAACAAAAAAATAGGGTACTCGAAAGCACCCTATTTATTTAATCTAAAACTTATTTCTTCACAAAGAATGACATTATAATTACTAATACTATTAGTCCTACAAATCCACCTTGTCCAAGTGAATTTACTAAAGCAGTTAAGTTAGCAATTACATCCATTCCAAATACTGTTCCGCCTGTTAAGACAGTCCAAAGAATTGTTACCGGAAGTACTGCCATTAATACTGTAGCTAATCCTCCGAAGAATCCTGTAATATATTTCATTACACTTTCCATAATAATTTCCTCTTTTTATTTGTAATTTGTTTTGCGGCAAAATCGCCTAGGTGTTTAGAGAGCTCGCTTATACTAGTTAGAACTTAAGACCAAACCCTAATGTAAGATTTGTAGTCTTTTCTCCTGTATTATAAACGATTTTTGGGTCTACATATACACCTTTGTGTATAGTAAACAATCTACCAACACCAAGACTTAATGTCTCAGTATCTAATCCGCTAGTTGCTGCATATACAAAATATCCTTTTACAAAATATCTAGCATGCAAGTCATACGACATATCAACTGTTGAATCTGCTTGTGAAATTGATAAACCTACCATTAGGTTATCATAAACACCATACCCTACAGTAGGTGCTACTGCCCAGTCCGTCCAGGCTACGTTTGCGATATCACCAGTACCTACGTACCAATCGCCTTTAGTTTGTGCTTGAGTTGCAACTATCGTAGCAACACATAAAGCTAATGTTAAAATTAATTTTCTCATAATAATTTACTCCTTTTTTTTATTACGCCACTATTGGCTTTTACTTTAAGGAGCTCCCTAATTCATACGCTACACCCATAGCGTAGTTCATTCCTTAAATCTTAATACTTAGTATAATATATAGAATATTATTCAAAGTACCAAATATTTAGTCTTCTTTTTTTACTTTAGTAGATGCAGTACCTTTTGCATCTTTCTTGTAATCTACATATGCTCTTAAAACTTCGTTAGGTGTAATTTCTAATGCACTTGATAATGCCATTATCACCTGTGAAACCACTTTCCTTTTTTGGAAAGCTCCTTTTGCGCGATTTCCTAAACTATTCATTACCATAGTTAGTCGTGCGTTATCTGTAACAGTTCCTCTTGTAATAGGCTTTTTAGCCTCTTTTAAGTCTTGAACTTCTTGTTCAATAATTTTCTTAATATCTGATCGTTTCATAAGCTCCTTATTGTTTTGGTATCGGAATTGTTCTTCTTCCACCTTTTAATCTTGTCGCTTCTAATTGATTAGCTGTATCTAATTCAGCTCCTATTAATTTATATAATATACCTGAATCACTTATTAAATCTTGTAATTGTTTATATGCTTGATATGATTCATCTGTTCCTCTTGCTGCATCTTTTGCAGTTGCAAGAGCTCCTGATAGTCTATCTACAATTTGTGATCTAATAGAACTTCGATTCATAGAAGCGAACCCAGTTACTTTAACCATTGGGTCATTTGGGTCCATCTTCTTTGGATCAGCCAATTTACCAAATTTATAAGTTTCTTCTTTTAATAAAAGAGATACTTCTTCTTTGATAATTTGTTTTATTCTGTTTTTAAAATCTTTACCTTGCATTTATTAATTCCAAAATATTAATTTACCAATGATACCTAATACGGCTACCCATACGGACCATAATGCACCATTAGCCTTTTTTCTAAAATCAGTATTACGATTAACTCTAGATATAGTTCCATCATCTGGATCTAATAATCTAATTTTAATTTCTTTTACATCTGCCTTAATTGATAAAAGTTCATCATGCAGCTGTTGATTAGTTAATCGTGCCATTTGTTTATGATCTTTTAGATTCTAATACTGATTGTTTTCTATAATCGGTTACTAATTTTTTTATTTCACCAATTGATTTTCTTGCTCTTGTTGCTGCTGCTTTATTACCTTTATCGGTAAATTTTCTATGATTTTCTTGAAACTCTTCCCAAAGGTTATTCAATGTATCATATAACTGAGTTGTACTCATAACTGTTCTCCTTATTCTTTTTAATTTAATATAAATATGTACTAATCGTCAAAATCATCCAATTCTCCTCCATCTTCATAATCATCTAGATATCCGCCATCTTCAAAATCGTCATCATCTAGTTCTCCACCATCTTCATAATAATCTACAATTTCTCCACCCATTTCAAAACCTTCATCTGGATCTAACATTCCTCCATCTTCAAAATCTAAATCATCATTCATTACTCCACCATCTTCATAATCTATTCCAGCTTCTATCATACCACCATCACCAAATGATCCGTCGTCCATTATTCCACCACGTAAGTAATCTTCAATATATCCTCCATCTTCAAATTCTTCTTCTAATTCTCCTCCATCTTCATAATCGTCTAGATAACCTCCATCTTCAAAATCATCGTCATCTAGTTCACCACCATCTTCAAAATCATCGTCATCCAATTCTCCGCCATCTTCATAATCATCTAAATATCCTCCATCTTCATAATCATCTAAATATCCTCCATCTTCGAAATCATCATCATCCAATTCTCCTCCGTCTTCAAAATCATCATCTAATTCTCCTCCATCCTCGTAATCATCTAAATAACCACCATCTTCAAAATCTTCAATACCAATCATTCCTCCATCTTCAAGATAATCAAGTAGTCCACCATCTTCAAAGTCATCGTCATCTAGTTCACCACCATCTTCAAAATCATCATCTAGTTCACCACCGTCTTCAAAATCATCATCTAGTTCACCACCATCTTCAAAGTCGTCATCTAAATAACCACCATCTTCAAAATCATCATCATACATCATTCCGCCGTCTTCAAAATCATCATCTAGTTCACCACCATCTTCAAAATCATCATCATCTAGTTCACCACCATCTTCAAATTCATATTCAAGTTCTCCTCCATCTTCAAAGTCGTCATCATCATATGGTAATCTACCACCATCTGGAAATTCA
>VMHT01180220.1_pt1 | contig 12028 bp, 15 predicted proteins | sample 4693611 | NCBI WGS metagenome assembly VMHT01 (sample SAMN12280063, study PRJNA550983) | marine metagenome | isolation source: seawater sampled from same location over 5 years 0.02-0.2 micron viral filtrate | place: USA: collected off the coast of southern California halfway between the port... ...
TGATAATCAACAATTAACTTGGATAAATAATGCTTGGCGAGATAATTGTCAAGATGAGGATGAAGAATATATACCTTTTAAAAATTTGGGGGAGGCATGGGAATCAACGCATTATTGGAACAATGGGCATGGTTGGGGTTGGTGTTATGTAGAATGTATTGCACAAACCGTTTACGACGATGAAGTTGTTGGCGTACGTTGCGGATACCGTTGTGGTCCAGAATAGACAAAAAAAATCAAAAATAATATAGACAAAAAAAATTAAAAAATAATATAGACAAAAAAAATGTAAATAATATTTTTTTTTAGAAAGATAATATATTTATTTTTTAAATTTTAATGACAAATTTTTCCAATTAGAACATACAATTAATATTTTATTACATACTTCACCATTAATAATATCTTTAGCAGTTGGATGAATATATCCTTCACCTTTACAATAAACATTTATAACAGCAAGTATTACTTTAATATATTCGCTATCATCCTCTTTTAGATTAAATCTTAATTCAAACATATCTTCACCTTCTTTTTCTTTAATTTGTTTAAATGAACATTTTAATATATGATATATATGTTGAATAAACCCTTTTGTATTAGTTTCGGGATCTGGTAATGTTTCAAGAAAAGTTGTATCGTTGGTATCAAATGGTTCAACAATAGTAGTATTTTCGTTTTCAATTGGTTTGCTCATTACAGTTGGCATTGCTTTAGATTATGAATACGACGAAATCAAATTTCAAATTTATTTCGGGAATCCAACTTTCGTCTTATTAAGATTATGAATACTTGAAAAGCAAATTTCAAATTTATTTTTTACATATGTAACTGTTGATTTGCCCATTAAGATCAATTGAAATCAACAAATTCATATGTGGTTTTTTAAATTTGAAATTTGGTTTTTGAGTATGTAAATCTTAATAGAACAATAGAACAACAACAACTCATATACAAAAAATAAATTTGAAATTTGGTTTCCTCGTATTCATAATCTAAAGCAATGGCAACAACAACAACTAAATGTATGTCTAAAATGAATAAAAAGGAACTATATGAATATTGTAAAATATTAGTTGATGAAAATAAAAAATTACAATTATTTAATAATGCTCAAGAACAAGAAAATAAACAATTATTAAATAAAATTAAATATTTAGAAGAAACACTAACAGAAGAAAGTGGTAATTGGTCTAATCAGGTAGTAGTATTAGAAAAACAGATACATTTAATGAAAACAGATTGTTGGACTGAAAAACATAATAAATTATTAAGAGAATATAAAGAATTAGAAGAGCATTTGGAATATTTTCAAAATAAATGTGAAACATTAGAAAGAGAATTATTAGAAGTAGAACCCGATGGTAGATCAAAAATAGAATTTCTAAAAGAGTATATTGTGCCTAATTGGTATAAACCAGAAGATTTAGGTGTTAAAGAAGAGGAAGTAGAAGATTTTAAAGAATATGTAGAAGATTGGGTTACTATGGGTAATATGAATGATATAATGACTGAATTATTAGACAATTTTAGAAAAGAAAATGAATAAATTAAAAAGTAACGCAAAACTCTCAGAGCAATAAAAATGTTAATATTTTAATATATTTTAGAATTTGTAAATAATATTTTTTTTTCAGAAGAGAATAAATTATTTTATAAAAATAATGACAAAAATGGCAGATTTTACTATGGAGGAACTTATGTTATTTGTTATAGGTGTATTGGGTGCTTTAGGTGGTTTTATGGTTATATTACAAAAATCTAAATGTGAAAGTATATGTTGGGGATGTTGTAAGAGGGATGTATCAGCAGTTATTGCAGAAGAAAGATTACAAATGACAGGTGCTACTGGAACTACTCCTAGAAAACCAATGTTAATTAAAGAGGGTAAAGAATTAACATTAGAACCTGAAGCAGAACCAGAACCAGAAAAATAATTAATATTTTTTTTTAATTTTTTTTATGTTTATTTTTTATAAATGGATAAACTTACAGATATTTTAGTTAAACATAATTTTCCTAAATGTAAAACTAGAAAAAATATTCTAAATGGAAGTGATATTAGTTATGAAGGTTTTAATTTAGGATATGTTAGATTGATACCTTGGCAGGCAAATAAAAATGGATATACTATACAAATTTCAAGACAAAGTGAAAGTAAAAAATGTCAAGAAATATATAGTTTAACTAATATGGTTGCTAAAGAACATATACCAGATTTTAAATATTCAAGTATTCAATATAATAAAAATTATAAGATTAAAAAACATATAGATAAAAGAAATATGGGAGTTTCATATATAGTAGGGTTGGGTGATTATGAGGGAGGTGAATTATTAATATATTTTGATGGTCAAGATAAACCGCCTACTGCAGTAGATATTAAGAACAAATTTTATACATTTGATGGATCTAAATATTACCACGAGGTTGCTGATTTTACAGGGAATCGTATTAGTTTAGTATTTTATAATATTATTAAAGATACTGATATTAAAAAAGAAGATTATATAGCAGAGCATGGATGTAAATTATGTGATAAAAAACCAGTTGATCCTCCAGAGTTAATATTAAATAAAGAAGATTTTATAAAGTTTAATGATAATAAAAAGATTATATTTGAGAGTGATTATTATGTTGCGATTCCTTCATATCAAAGAGAAAATGAATTATTAAAAAAGACATTACCTACATTATTAAACGCAAGTGTTAGTCCAGATATTATTTATATATTTGTAGCAAATGATGAAGAATATATGAGATATAAAGCAATAATACCAAATGGTTGGTATAAAGACATAATAGTAGGTGAAAAAGGTATAAGAAATCAAAGAATATTTATATCTAATTTTTTCCCTGAAAATAGTAAAATAGTATCTATGGATGACGATGTAGAAAAAGTTTATAAAAAAGTAGATGGTAAATTAATTGAAATAAAACAGTTAGATAATTTAATTAGAAAAAACTTTGATTTATTAAATACAGTAGAATTTGAAGGGATACATTTATGGGGTGTTTATCCAACACCAAATTGTTTATGGATGAAAGAGGATTATATTACAACTGATTTAAGATTTTGTATTGGTGTATTTTATGGATATATAAATAGACATGATAGTAGTTTATATCCTAAAACAGAGTTAAAAGAAGATATTGAAACAAGTATTTTATATTATTTAAAAGATACGGGAATATGTAGATTTAATAATATATCCTTTAAGACAAAGTTTTTAGCACCTGGTGGTTGTGGCACTGATAGATTTGAAGGATATAAAAAAGCACAAGAATATTTAGTTAAAACTTATCCTGAATATTGTAAAAAGAAATTTAAAAAGGATGGAACTCCAGAAATATTTTTAAGAAAGAAAAAAAAAGATATAAGTAATTAAATGACTGAAAAAAAGTTAAAACAATTTATAAATCTATTTGATATATGGGTTGTTAGTCCAGGTGGCGTAGGTAGTAATTACATATGTGATTTTTTATATGATAATAATATTAAAACACATTGTAGAAGAGTTAGTTGTCATGGAAATATTTGTCATTTAAATAAAAAATTAATACCAGATAAAAATTGTATATATATTTATGGAGATTATGAATATGCTATAAAATCACAAGAAAGAAGAAATATATTAAAAAATAATTTATATATGTTAAAAGTATTATATAAAGATGAAGTTCCTGAAGATGATCCATTTTTATATAAATATCAATTACAAAATTTTAAAAATACAAAAAATACTTATTTATTAAAATATCCATATTCAAAAGAAGATTTAATTAAATGTTTTAATTATTTTAATTTATCTGAAAAAATAGATTATAATAAAATAGAAATAAAAAAAAGATCAACTAATAAAGATTTTAAATCTGAATATGAAGATCAAATAAAATATTATTTTAATTTAGGGTAATAATCTAATTTATTTTTATAAAATATTGCTCTTTGATGAGCATCCCAAATAAATGTAGTATCTATAGGATATTGTTTAGTAGGGTCATTATATAAACATTGTATATATACATTTCTTTTTGGACAATATTGATTATAATATCTATGGCAATGTATTTTACTTGCTGATATTTTACTTACAGTTGTATTTAAATATTCTGCTATATTTTTCATATTTTTAAAATATTTTAATTCACCTGATTTATTAATTATTAACCAATTCATATTCCAAAAGTCATTCATATAAGTTATTTAAAGTTATATGTTTAAATACTAATATAGAATGGAAAATATAGCAGTATTAATACCAGTAAAATCTAAACCAGAATATAATAATCAATTTTTATTAAGTGATTTGTATATATATTTTTATAAATCATTTTTTACAACATATTCACAAGATAATAATTATACAATATATTTAGGATATCAAAAAGGAGATAAATTATATGATAATGAAAAACAAAGAGAGATAATTAAAAAATCATTTAATATAATGAAAAATTCTAAGGTTATATTTAAAGAATATGATGATAAATGGAAAGGTAATGTAGCAGGAATCTGGAGTAGTTTAAGTTATTTAGCAATGACAGATGGAAATAAAAATAATTATTTTATTCAATGTGGATCTGATATTAGTTTTATAGATAAAGGTTGGGTTAATGAAGCAATATTAGAATTAAAAAATCATAATAATATTGGTGTTGTAGGTTTAGAAGATAGAGGTAGATTAAAAATTAATCCAAATGATAAATTATTAACTCAAAGTATAGTTAGTTATCAACATTATAAAATATTTGGTTTTTATTATCCACCTAAAATATTAAATTGGGGATGTGACGATTGGATTACTGAAATATATGAACAGCATAATATGGTATATAGATTAAAGCAAGGTTTTTATAATATGGGTGGCAAACCAAGATATAAAATAGATATGAAATATCATCTTAATGTTGGTGAATGTTTAATAAAATATTCAAATCATATTAGTAATTTTATTTCTATGCAAGAAGAAATAAAAAAGTTTTATTAAATGGCAACTAAATCTAATCAACAAATTTTATTAGAAATGAAAAGAATATTAAATGATGTTAAAAATATAGTTATAGATATAAATAAAAGAAATAAATTATTAAGTTTAGAGTTAGCAAAAACTAAACAACAAATAGTTGATTTAGATAATAGAATGCCTAAAAGAAAACAAGGATTATTAGGTGGATATTGGGAGATAGGAGATGATTTAAGTAAATCTTATGAAAATATAAATAATTAATATTTTTTTCTAAATATATTATAAATGGAATATGTTTCAATAATTATGCCTATTTATAATCGTAATAATTTTAAAAGAATAATATTATCTAATTTATTAAAATTAGATTATGATAAATCTAAATTAGAATTTTGTTTATATGATGATGGAACTGAACCATTTTTTAAAAATGATAAAGAAAAAGATCATTTTATTGAAATAATTAAACCAATAAGTTTTAAATATAAATATAATAATATTCGTAGAGAGATAGGATATAAAAGAAATAGTTTAGTAAAATTAGCAACACATAATATAATATGTTGTATGGACTCGGATGATTTATATTTATCTACATATTTAAAACATAGTTTAAAAATAATGAAAGATCAAAAAGTAGGTTTAGTTGGTTCTCCACAAATGTTATTTTTATATCCATATTTAGATTGGAGAATGACAGCAATAGATTGTAATGTTAAAAGAATGATACACGAAGCAACTATGGTATTTAGTAAAAAATATTGGAAAACTATGGGTGGTTTTAATAATAAAGGGACTGGTGAGGGTTGTAAAATGATAGATGGAATGTTAGATAAAAAAATAGGTAAGAGTGAAATACAAGATTGTATGATTTGTATTTGCCATAAAAATAATACAGTAAATAAAGAACATTTTGAAGATAAACAAGTAATAGAATATAATATTTCGGAATATGATAAACAATTAATTAAAGATAGTTTAGGCATCTCTGATATGTAATACTACAGTAGTTTTACCTACTAAATCAGTTGCTAATGTTTCGTCAGCATATACTAAATCAATTTCCATAGTAGATAAGAATAGATCTTCAGTATTACCTAATTTTAAATAAACTCTTTCATTAGGTTCAAAAAATAAAGAACCTACACGCTGTCCAGTATTACTAAATGCTGGGACATGATATAATATTTTAGAATTTGAACCTTTAGCAAGATTAGTAGAATTAAATGTCATATTTTTTAATCTAATAAATAATGATTGTGTGCCTTTTAATTCAGGTGCTTCATCAGATGTAAATGTTAATGTATATGGACTAGTAGATCCTACTGAATTTGCTACATTAACTAAAGAACGATAAGGGAATCCCATAAAAAATTGAGTATTACAACTAGCAGTATTCCAATATCTAGTATCTTCAGCAAAAAAGAACTGAACTTTATAATCACATTGACCATTACTATTTAAACCTACTTGGGTAAGTGGTGTTATATTTTTAGTAAAATCAAGATCTATTGTTTTTGCTTGTTCAAATGCATCGGAATATCCCCCAAAACCTGGACCCCAATTATTACCATAAATAAATAAATGTGCCCAATAATCTGTAAAGCAAGGCACACCTTCAGTTGTAGAAGCATCTAAATCTACTTCTTTATATCCATAATATTGATGATTTACTATATCTACACCATCAAATTCTTCTATTTTTACAGTACCTCCTGGAACCATTCGTATTTTAGGATATAAATATCTACAGGTCATAGATACAGGTTTCATATTTTTATCTTCGTCAGCATTAGTTCCATCTACTAATACTGTAGAAGCACCAGAACCATTAATAACTGTTATTTTAACTCTTTCATTTTGAACATTAAATATAATTTCTTTAATATCGTCATCTTTTACATTTAACTGAGTTCCATATAATATTCTTATTCTTTCTAATTCACCGCTACTACCATCTGTTCCTAAATAATATATGTCTAAATCATTATCACTATCAACTTCTACTTCAAAATCATAAAATTCTTCACCATAATCTTTGCCTTGTTCAAAATAACCAGGTGCTTCATCTTTAAGTGCTCTACATAAACCATATGTAGCAGGACTTTGTTCTATATCTTTTAAATGAAATGTGCCATCAGTTAAACTTAATGGATATTTTATTCCTACACAACCATTACCACTATCTGCTGGAGCAGTTAATACACGAGTAGAAGTATTATAAGTATAATCAGTGCCTTCGTCAGTTCCATTATATTCAGCACCCATCCAACTTGCTGAAATATTTGAAGCATTTTTAGAACTATCTGTATTAGTTACTTGAATTTGCCAACCTAACCAATCTAGACCACTACCATTTCTTAAAGGTATAATATCAGCACCAGGATTTCTACCACTTGAAGCATTTTTCATTAACATTGGATGCCATAATGATCTATTTAATGATGCTTTCATTATTCTTGCTATATTATCTACATTTCCAGTAAATCTTGACAAAGTTTTTTGATTTTTTACTACTGCAGATACACCTGTCCCTTGTTCTATTTCTTCTATTGGAATCGCAAATGAAGATGCCCAAGGTATTGAACATACTTCTCTTTGAATACTTGGTGTATATGTTAATAATTCTTCACCAAAATAAAAAGCATAAATACTATTACCTTCATTTATTTCTAAATTACCACTTCTATTTAATTTTACACTTTGAACTGATATCTCTGAATTTTTAGGTATTTTAAAAGTATCATTTAAATGATTTTGAAAAGAATAAGATTTATTAATACCTTCCTGTTCATATCCACTATTTAAATTATTAGGTGTATTGGATGTTATAAGTAAAGACATTTATTTATTAAATGTTTTTATTTTTCTATAAAAATAAAATTTTAATATAATAAAATGACAAATAAAAAAAAAGTTAAAGTTTTAAAACCTGTTGAAAATAATGGTAATGCTGATAGTCCATTACAATTTGAAGTAAATAAAGATATAAAAAAAGATAAAAAAGTTAAACCTAAAGAAGTATTTAATGCTAAAGGTAATGTTATTATTAAAAAACCATATAAAAAAACTTCTAAGTAAATCTTGTTTCATTATCTATATCATCCATAGTTTGCTCATAACTATAATCTTCTTCTGAAATGTCTGAAGTTTTTTCTATATTAAATAAATCTTCATATTCGTCTTCTTCACTTTCAGAAATATCTACATCTAAATCTGTTTCTTTATTTCTGGATTCGTAACAATGTTCTAATAATTGTTTTATGTCATCTATACATATATGATTTAATATTTCACATATACTTCTATATGCGTCATCTATATCTCTTTGAGTAGTTAATTCTTTTTTAGGCATATTATTAATTATTTATTGTATTGTTTTTAAATACTATTATCGGCGGATAATAGTAATAGATTTTGAACATAATTAAATAAAATATATTCATAATCATCTTCATTTCCAGGTTCAAGCATTTTTTTTTTAAGTCTAAACTTTTTCTGCTTCCATCTATCAGCAGTATCTTTTGAATAATGTGGTTTAAATATTAATTTAAAAGTTTCTTGAAATAATTGTTCTCTATTCATATTATTATCTATATTTATATGTGTTATGTTTTTAAATGTCTTTAAAAATTCTAACATAATATAATAATTACAATATTTATCATGACCATATCTATTTAATAATTCTCTTTTCCATTTATTTATTACAGGATTATCATTAATAAATATTTTATCTAATAATTTTTCATTATCACATTTTATTCTATTTTTATATAAAATACCTGGTGGATTAAAATCCATATCTGCTCTTGTTCTATTATAAATAAACTTTTTTAATTTATCTTCAGATAAATCTGGATAATCTTTTGATAAATCTTCTAATAATTTATTTTCTAATTGATCTTTTATTGAACTAAATATATTAAAATCCATTCTAATATATTTATTGTTATATTTTTAAATACTTTAGAAAAGGTCTCGCAAAACTCTTAGAGCAATAAAAATGTTAATATTTTAACTAAAAAAATACTCAGATGAATTTTAAAAAAGTTATAAACAAAAGTTTAAAAAAAGTTAAAGTAAAAAACTAATGAGAGACTTTTAACATTTTTCACAAGATCCAGATGAATGTTCAATATTTTCTAAATCTTCAGGTAAATCTACTTCTCCAATTAACTCACCATTTTCAGCAATAACTTCTTCAAAGTTTTTAAGTGCTTTACCTTCTTGAACTTTTAAATATAAAAAGTTATATTTACCTTCAACTGCTTTATGATATATTTTCATAAAGTTTTGAATATTTTTAAAAGGTGGATGGTATTCCTCAGCAATTTGTAATAATTGTTTATTATTAGTTTGTTTAAAAATAATTACATCTGTTGCATTATTTCTTAAAATTGTATCAACTGATTTAAAATTTTGAGTAAATACTCCCATTAATCCAATATTATGATGTCTATATCTTGTTGCTAAAAAACTAACTTCATTATTTCTTTTCATATTAGAACCTAAAATATCATCTAATAATAAAGCAATAAAAGGCATTTCCTTTTTCTCCCCGTATGATTTTTGAGTTTCAATTAATTTAGTAATTAAACCATCTGTATAATAATCTTGGACATCAAATGCTTTTCTTAAAAATCTTGCTGTTGGATCATTTAAAATAGTATTAGATATGATTTGGACATTATCAAAATATTCTTGTCCATAAAACCCTTCTTCACGAGGACGAAGTAATAAATTATTAATTAATGTAGTTTTACCTGACTTAACAGCACCGATTCCTAATAATAAACTAGGAGGTTTAGGTATATTTGGATGAACTGGTTTAATACGCTTATCAGGTTCTTCTTCTTTGACTGCCATAATTTTAGGAGCATTTTGAAATATATTTTCATTATCCATTTTTAAATTTTATTAATATTTTTATTTTTTATAGAAAAAAATTAAAGTTTATAGTAAATAAATAGAAATGGATTTATTACCTGAAGTAGAAGAGGCAAATTTATCAATAGAAATTAATGATGATACTGAAGCAGAACCTGTAGAAGAGGAAGAGGAAGTATTACCTGAAATAACTGAAAAGGAAAAAATACAAGTAGATGAAGTATTTAAAAAAGTAGAAGCACTACCACCTGTGCCTACATTACAAAAAATTAAAAAGAAAAGGACTATGACTCCGCAAGCAAAGGAAAGTTTAGCAAAGGCAAGATCTAAAGCATTAGAAACTAGAAAGCGTAATGCTGAATTAAGAAAGGAGGGTAAATTAAAAACTAAAAAGCAAATAGAAGAAGATAAAATAAAACAAGAAATACAAGATAGGAAACCAGTTATAAATAATATAACTCATGAAACTAAAAATATAACTAATAATATAACAGAAGAGGATATAATGAGAATTGCTTTAGAAACATCCAGTAAAGCAACAAAAAAAGTTTTAGAAGATTATGAAGAAGTAAGGAAACAGCGTAAAGAAGTAAAGCGTAAAAAAAAAGAGGAAGAGCAACATAGGACGATTGTTAAACAAAAAATAAATACTGCATTGGGTATGGATAGAAACCATACAAATTTCTATGATAGTTGTTTCTAATTATTTTCTATTAATAATTAAAATCTTATATAAATAAATGAATTCTATACATTTATTAGATTGTAACCATAAAACAAGTTCGGAGTTTGTAGCAGGTAATAGAGATAGTCCTGCTATATTTACAAATAAATTAGGTAGTGGAATCCAAGTTAATCCAGGTGATAAAGTATCAGTTCATAATGCTTTTATTAGTGAAACAGGATCAGATGATAATGCTATACAGATAGTAGATGATTTTATAGAGACAAGAAGTATAACTTATACAACTTTAACTAATCATACTAAAGTAAATGGATCAGGTGAGAAAGTATTAGGATATGAGAGAATAACAGCAGAAAATAATGCTTCAGATATACAAGTTTATGCTAATAAATCATCAATATTATTAAATTATTATAAAACTAATAATGGAGAAAATCATTATAATTTACCTCGTAGATTTTGTTATCCAACAAATCCAACTGTAGCAACTGACTGGACTGTATATGATACTTGGAATACAGGCAGACCAGGTGGAGCAAATGTAGTATTAACTGAATTAAACGCATCATTTAATTTAACTAATATGAGTGTATATGTAGTGGACGATGATTACCATTATTTTGCTGTATTACCTAGAGCAGAATATAATGAATATAAACAAAAAAATAATAATTCAAGATTTCAAATATTTATAGCAAAAGATACTAGATATGGTGTTCAATCAGATGTAACATTACCTAGATTAACAAATGGATCATTTACAACACCAGCAATATTAGATTATATAGAATATATAGAAAAATTAGATATAGAAATACCAATAGGTTTTAAATCACCAGAAGCATTAGCAAATAATTTAACAGAACAATTAAGGAAACAATCACAACCTAAAGTAAATAGTATTTATGGAAATTCTAATATTTATACTGCTAATTTAATATATCCATTAGAAACTGGTGTAGAAATAAACTCACCAACATATCATACATTTTATGCTGGAAGTGAATTAACATCAAATAAAGCGTTATTTGATGATTATGAAACAGCGATAACTGTAACTGATGCAGATAATGCTTCTACAAATAAATATTTATCAGGATATCAATATATAGGTGTAAAAAGACCAGAACTATGGTTAAGAGGTAGAGAATGGGCAAAATACTATATGGATTATAGAAACGCAGTATTACCACCTGCTCAACAAATAAAAAATATATTAGGGGCAAATTTATTTTTAAAAGATACTTTGAATGCAAGTCATTTTAGAGTAGTTAATGCTTCAGATACGGGAAATGGATCTCATATTATAGTATTCAGTCAAGAATGGGACTTTAATATATTAAATCAATTAAATAAAATATTTTTAGAACAAGGTAATCATCCTGAATTATTTGAAAATAAATATAATCAATTAAATGGTTATACTAATGTAAATAATTCAAGATTTTTACATATGAATGCTTTAGGCAAACAACATAGACCA
>VMHT01050138.1_pt1 | contig 12027 bp, 7 predicted proteins | sample 4693611 | NCBI WGS metagenome assembly VMHT01 (sample SAMN12280063, study PRJNA550983) | marine metagenome | isolation source: seawater sampled from same location over 5 years 0.02-0.2 micron viral filtrate | place: USA: collected off the coast of southern California halfway between the port... ...
GTAATTTCAAAGCTACCACTTAATTGGGTTAATCCAGTTGTTTTATTAAATGTTAATCTTTCACTACCTGCAAATGTACCCCCATCATTAAATTGAACTTGAGTAGTAGCACCACCTGGAGTACCTCCTCCACCTCCTGTTGATATAAATTCATTTAAAGTTTGACCAACATATCTATACCCCGTTAGGGTTACAGCATCTGCAGCTAAAGGAGCATTACTTAAATCTTTAAATTGTAAAACACCCGTCTTATAATCAAATTGATATTGACCTGCGTTTCTAAAAGTTCCATTAACTTTAACTCTAACATTATAAGCATTGCCTGGTGAAGGGGTTTCGGCATCACCTAAAGCTAAAGATGCAGAAGCATATTTATTTGATACCCAGTTTGTTAATTGATTTTTTTGGATAATAGTTGAGTTAATACCAGTATCATTAGGAGTAAACCCACTTCCAGAAATTGCATACCAAACTAATTTTTTAGTAGTACCATCTTGAAAAGTATTTTCAGATCTTGACATTGAAATTTCATAATAAAATTGTGCAATGTTAGTACTAACACCATCTATAGTTGCAGTTATAAAGCTTAGATGATCTACACTAGATGAATAAGGTAATGATCCCGAGGGAATATACTGTTGTTGAGTATATATTTCTTCAGCATTTAAATCCAGTACATTAGTAAAAGCCTCATTATTGTCCTGAGAGGCCATGGTGTACCTTAAACTTTGTAATAGTCTATTAGATTTTATTGTTTTGCTAAATTCTTCAGCCATTTAATGTTTTATTAAAAAATTATAATAATTCATATTATGAATATGAAATACTAATACCCGTAATTGGGGTTTGGTCTCCCTTATATCTTATACACACTATAAAATTTCTTTGAGAAGCAGTTAATACTTTATTCTTTAAGATGTTTAATGCCATAGTGTAGTTATCACTAACATCGGGATTAGTACCCGAAGTGTTTGAATTATCCACTATAGTAATATTACCTCCAAAAGGATTTAATGCATCGTCTGTTCCAGAATTTACTGATAGATCCCCCTGGTTATCATAATTTGCTAAATCTTGAACTTTACTAGTTCCAGATTCAAATATAATACCTACAGCTACTCCTGTATCTGTAGATCTCCATTTAACTAAATCACCTCTACCAACATTTACAATTATATTATTAAAAGTAGTAGCTGAAGTTGATTGGAAAGTTCTAGCATAAAATCTATAATCACTTGATCCAGCTGTAGGTAACCAATATTTATAAGTCCCCCCAGGTTTTACTAAAAATCCAGGTTTAACTTGTAAATCTGTTAATGGAGCTACTAATCCATCGGAATATGATGTTCCATATGCATCTGCCGAAGTTACTGTTAATAGATTACTATTTATTTGTTTTCTAAAGTTTTCACCCTTAAAATTTTCTGTAGTAGTGCCATTACTTCCATTTTCATTTCCTTGGGCTAAACCATAATATGCCATAGATCCACTAGCTGCAGGTTGACCAAATGTTCCAGCAACAAAGTATTGAAAATTATCTATTCTAAGTGCACTAGATGCTCCTGTTCTAGTTTTAGCAGATGATGATATTCCAAAATCTAAGTCATCTAAATTATTATCTGTACCATTATTTGAAACAATATTAGTAGCACCACCAGTTCCAGCTACTAATTCTATACTTCCAGATAATCTAATAGTGTCATTTACTGCTGGTATTCCTGAATTTCTTCCTACTCCACTACTATTAAATACAACTCCCGTAGTATCTATTTCTCCATCACTGCCAATGCTTAAAGTAATATTACCACTACCTCCTGCAGTTATATTTATTAAACCATCACTATCACCACTTTCATGCATACGAGCTACATTACTAGTATCTCCTGGATATAATGGATTAAATACACCTGCTATTGAATTTGAAATTTCCCAATTTGCAGTTCTCATATAAGGTGCTCCTGAAAGTGAACGAGATGTTACTAATAGTGAAGCTGAATAAGGTAATGATAATGTAAAACTTTGAGCAGAATCTGCATTAATATTAGTATTTAATTCATCTACAGGGGCATAGAATATTTCAACCTTATCTGTTTTTTCTGGGGAAAAGTTTGCTGCTGCTGATCCTGTTCTAATTTTTATAGAGGATGATAAATGATAATACCCAACTGATTCTGTAGTTTGAAAATTTATACCACTAGAAATATCTGAGATTTCTGCTTCAAATATATTAGCAAATTTTCCATCTTGAAACTCATTAGGAATTACCGCAGGATTTGCCGTTTGAATATTTCCTATAGTTAAACCATTTGAAGTTCCCGGTCCTGTTGTTGTTAATAAATTTTCTGATTGGGAAGTTAAAGTAACTGCTTTATTTGATCCGCTTGAAAAACTCCAATTTAAAGTTCCTGAAACTGCAAAAGCTAAACCTATAGTTCCTAACCCAAACAGTTGTGCATCTGCTGATGATGAAGCGTTAGCTTCGTTAGTTGAAGCTACTGATGAATAATTTCTTTTATATAATGCTGAACCATTATAATCGTATATTGTAGATATACCATTAAATAAGGGATTTCCATCACTTGCAAATCCTTTACTTTTTAAGTATACTACCGTTGGATCTGTAGCATTTTGGGGTACATATCCTGCAGGTGCTGCACCTGTTTGAGTACCACCGGGAGTTGCTGTAATATTATTATAAGTTTTAGCATTAGGTGTTGAACTAGGAGCTGAAGAACTTAATAATCCAGCCATAAATCTTAAAATTTCTGATATATCAGTATTATGATCAAAGGTATTAAAATATGAACCCCCTAAATTAGATTTCCAAGCATTTGAGGTAGGTACCCCTATATTTGCATTACGATGCCATACTGATTGGCTTACTACCATTGCATATTTGGATAACCCATCTGATGCTGTTAAATTAGTTGAATGATCTAAAGGTGTAGATTGTAAAGTACTACCTGTTACTTGTAAAGACTTATTGGTATTATAAATTTCTGTAGAACCTATTTCATTAAATATTCCCCCACCTGCTACAGCATTTGCTATGGATTGTGATACATTTGATATCCCAGGTAAAGTAAATATACCATCTACATTTAGTGATCCAGTAATTTGAGCACTACCTGTCATCTTAGTAGTACCTATTAATGTTTGAACATCTGAGGTATCATCTCCAAAAGTATTTGAACCTGATGTAACAATAGTAGAACCAGATATTAAGGTATTTACTACTAAATGATCTATAGAAGCAGATTGAGCTGTAAGAGTAGATACAGATACTGAAGTAGCATTCGAAAAATTAACACTTGATCCTGATACTAGTAATGAACCTGTAATTTCTGCTGATCCTGAAAATGGAAATCCTGTACCTGAACCACCACCAAAAGTTTCATCTGCTAATGTTTTACCAACGTATCTATATCCTGTTAAAGTTACTGCATCTGTTGCAAGGGGTGCATCACTATTGTTTTTAAATTGTAAAACTCCTGTTTTATAATCAAATTGATATTGGCCTGCGTTTCTAAAAGTTCCATTAACTTTAACTCTAACATTATAAGCATTACTAGGAGCTGGGGTTTCAGCATCATTTAGGGCAAATGAAGCTGTGGCATATTTATTAGATATCCAGTTTGTTAATTGATTTTTATGGATAATAGTTGAGTTAATACCAATAGAATTGGGAGTATATCCACTTCCAGAAATTGCATACCATACTTCTTTTTTACTCAAATCAAAAGTATTTTCAGATCTTGACATTGAAAGTTCAGAGTAAAATTGGGCAATGTTGGTACTAACACCATCTATAGTTGCAGTTATAAAACTTAAATTATCAGCACTAGATGAGTAAGGAAGTGAACTTGTAGGTATATACTGTTGTTGAGTATAAACTTCATTTGCGTTTAAATCTAGTACATTAGTGTAAGCCTCATTGTTATCCTGAGAGGCCATAGTATATCTTAAACTTTGTAGTAGTCTATTAGATTTTGATGAGGATGAAAAAGTAGATGCCATTTTTATTTATTTTTTATTTTTATGAATATGTTATTGATATGTTTTGAATATAGTTACTAGATTGATTTTTATATCTTATAAATAGTATAAAATTTCTATTGCTTGCGTTTAATTCTTTTCCTTTTAGGGCATTTAGTGCTATAAAATAATTATTACCTGAAGGGACAGTTGAGGTGTTTGAATTATCTACTACTGTTATATTTCCTCCAAAAGGGTTTAATGCATCATTTGTTCCAGAATTTACTGCTAAATCTCCGACATTATTTCTATCTACTAAATCTTGAATTTTATTAGGACCTGATTCAAAAATTAATCCAATAGCTATACCATCAGTTTCTGATCTCCAATTTATTAAATCATTTTTACCAATGTTTATTTGAATTTGGTTTAAGGTATCAGTAGTAGGAGTTTTAAAAGCTCTACCATAAAATTTATAAGCACTTGATCCTAAAGTAGGGATCCAATACCCATAAATACTTCCAGGTACTACTAAATATCCAGGTTTTACTTGTAAATCTGTTTCTGTTAAATTATTAAGAGTAAAAGAACTTGTTACAAATTTATCCGCAGCATCATAAGTTCCATTTAAAGCATTACTAGTAATTTTTACTCTATAAGTTTCACCAGAAAATTGTTCTGTTGTCCCTGTTAAAGAACCCCCATCACCACCTTGTGCTTGAGTTCTATATATTGCCATACTTCCACTTGCAGAAGGTTGTCCAAATAAAGTAGCATCATAAAAATTTTGATCAGCTGAAGTAGAATTTACACCTGAACCTTTCCAATTTTGTCCTGTAGTTCTAAATGTTTGAGTATAATTTGTAGTTTCTTGAGTAGATTTACTTAATACTACATTATTAGTAGCTGTAAGTGTAAATGAAAAGGATGAACTTAAAAATGCTATATCATCTTTATGAGGTACAACTCCCGTACTTCTTCTACTTGAAGGATTGCCCCCTGCGGGGAATACTCCAGCATTAGCTGTTTCAGTATTAATACCACTTGAATTCATAGAAACACTAGTATTACTAAAAGGAGTAGAACCTATACTATTCCACCCATCACTAGGGTTACTTGTTTGGATTGGAGTTAGAGAATATGCATATGCAGGATCAAAACTTTTGGATACTTGAGTATTATAAGTATAAGAATAAGTTGTAGTAAGTAAATATGGAGCTCCACTTAATGATCTTGAAGTAGCCGAAAATGCCGTTCTAGTTAATGTATCAGATATTGTAACTGTAGGAGCACCATTTGTAATGTCCTCTAATGCACCTGCTGATACAAAACTTGCTTGATAAGGGTCTGGTGTATAATATGATACTGAAGAATCTGATCCATTTTTAGTTTGAAAAACAGACATAGATCCAGTTTTTAATCCTACTACAACATCATGCATTTTATAATATCCACTTGAAGAAATAGAAGTATTACTTGTAGCCCCTCCCGTGTATTTTCTTCCAGTAATAGGACCAGATGTTGGTCCAAATTTACCATCTTGAAAAGCAGCTGGTAATTCTGCGCTAGGTGGGTTGATTTTTGCTAAAACTAAATTATTCCCTGATGTGCCAAAGGCATTTGTACTATAAGTTATAATTGAAGATGTAGTAAAATTATTATTACCGGTGTCAGGATTTTGATTACTATAATTATCACTATAGGATTGTGAAGCAGCTATTTGAACAAAATATTCTGTAGCATTACCACTTGTAAGATCTCCCATCCCAAATAATTGAGTATCTCCTGAATTACTTGATACTGATGTAGTACCTGTTGCAGCTGAGGTATTTGTAAAAGTGAAACTTGCAAATTGTCCAGATGCCAAAATTGAACTTGGTATTCTAGAAGCATAAGAACCATGAAATGGATTTGTTCCCGTATCATTACCAAATGTTCCTCTATCACTTTCTTGTACAAATCCTTTAGCTATATAATACTGTTGTGCTTCTCTATATGAAGCTGTCTTAGAAAAATCTATAAATGCTGAACTGGTCCAATGTTGGGATAATCTAGCATTTTCATAACTAGTACCTAGTACGCCATTAAATAAACTACTTTTTAATGTATTTGATGTTCCTGTATATGAAGTAGATACACTATTCCAAGTTCTAGTATTAGGTTCAGTGTCAGCAAAATCTGGTCCAATAGATGATCCACTTAATACTCCTATCATATATCTTAACATTTCTGCTATATCTGTGTTATGGTCAAATCTATTAAAAAAAGTACCTTCTAATCCTGATTTCCAAGCATTAGTAGTAGGTACTCCTACATTGGCATTACGATGCCATACCGATTCACTAACTACTAAAGCATATTTAGCTGCTCCATCAGATGCTGTTAAATTAGTTGAATGTGCTAAGGGGGTTTCAAATAAAGTACTGCCTGAAATTTTTAAAGATGATGTTGCTTGAAATTGATCTGTAGATCCTATTTGCGTAAATATCCCATTTCCACCTCCACCTCCTGAAGGTAAAGTAATTGTAAAAGTAGAACCATCACCTTTTGTAAATGTTAAATCATTACCTGCTAAAGAAGCAGTTGATAATAAAGAACCAGAATCAAAAAACCCACCAGCAGAACCTGTTTCTACTGTTATACTAAATTGAGAATTATCACTTTTAGTAAAGGTAATAACATTACTATTAACTATAGCATTAGTTAATGAAATTGTACTATCAGAAGTGCTACCTGCTGCTTGTACTAGTATACCTGGATCTGTAAATCTAATATTAGCCATTGAAAATTCCCCTTTTTATCTATTATAAATACACTAATAAAAATTAACTATATGGGTCTTTTATGTTAACTGGGCTAATTTTTCCATCAATATCTGATCGTGTTCTTCCATCAGGAGTTGTTGTTGGGTTTGCTTGGTATCTTTCGGGGATTGAATCTGTTTCCATTTGAAATATTATTTTAGATTTTTGGTTAATTTTTTTAATTGAATTTAAGTCTTTTTGTATAACTTCAGGTACAATGTAACCATACATTTTAATTGTAAATGTACCCCTTACTAATCTTTCTTGACTTTGTTGTAATTCTGTTACTGTAGTAAAATTATCTATTCTTGCTCTAAATTTAAATCTTTCAGGATTACCCCAGTATGAATCAGAGGCATAATTTATAGCTTCAATTACTTTATTAAGCTGTTCTACATAATAAGTTTGTGCTATACAACTATAAGTTAAATTAACATAATCTGGTACTACATTAGCTATAAACTGTTTTGTAGGGATTCTATTATTAAGTAAATTAAAATTACTATAAAAGTTTTTTTCATTGTAATTTTTTTGAAAAAATGTATATAAATTAGGTTGATTTGAATCTAATTTATTTGATAAAGATCTATTTTTTTCTATTGTATCTCTTTTAAACATAATTATAGGCATCATAATAGCACCTTTTTTGTCTCTAAGGTAAGTATCTTTTTGAATTGACTTCCATCTTTCAGGTGAACCATATATAACAGGTACTGCTATTCTTTCTCCATTTTGTATTACTGTAGGTTTAATAACATTATCAAAATAATACATTATAGATTCATCAATATCTTTTATACCAATAGAAAAGGGTTTATCATTATCTCCTTTATAAGACATTTTTTCAGACCTGTTAAAAGGAATATTTGCTTCGTTTATGGGAGGAAATTGTCTTTGATCTTTTGCTTTATTAGGATTACCTTCTTCAGCAGAATAAGGTTGTTGTAATCCTTCAGAAATTTCTCTTTGAGTTTTTGGAGTAGGTTTTATGTATTTTTTAGCCATTTATTCTTGCTTTTTCTATTTGTACTTTATCTGCTGGTTGGTAATGGGTTTTACATATAATAGATAGATCACTACCAAAATTTTCTAACCCCGGATTTATTGGATTATTATCTCCTCCATATGTGTATCTAGGGTCTTTACCTACAAAATATTGGTTACCTATTATATCATCTACTTCATAATAACCTCCGTAATAAAAAATTATATCACCTACTTCTGGTTCTAAATCTGCTCCAAAATAATCTGCTTGATCATAATCTTTATTAAAATCAAGATTTTTTTGCAATAAATCATCCCTAAGAAATTTAAAATCAACATTTCTATAATAACGTACACCAAACTCATCATCTGGGTATGATTGGGGTTGATGATCAATTAAACAACTTAATAACACTGGAGGGTAGTAATATTTAGCCCCTGCTGCTTCACCATATAAATTTACTTTAGTTTCTTCTAATTTAAGTTTATAAAAAGCACATTCCTGAGAGATAATATCACTTATTAATTCTCTATTTATATGTCTTAAAAGACTAACATCACGTTGACTACCATATAAAGCCATATTAACCTATATATATTGTATAAGGAACTTTATTCAATTCCTTTTGTAAATAATCTCCTTCTAATGATCTTCTTTCTAATAATTTATCTCTAGAAGTTTCATCAAAATATCCTCTTAATCTTTCTACTAAAGCATTTTTTTCAGCAGTAGCTGCCGATAGCAAATCTGATTGGTTTAATGTAACTGTATCATCTGGGATTGGTATTTGTCCATATTTTCCCCTTATATATCCTAACATTTCTTTAGCTAGTGCTAAAGTATATTCAAATATCCATTGCCTACCTATAGAATTTATTTGGTTATAATTTGGGTTTTCAAATGGTACTTCTGCTACATTTGTTACTTTATTTGTACCATCTATATAAGGATTTTGTCTATCAGATTTTTTAATATATTGAAAATTTAATCTATGTTGTTGACTACTCATAGACCCATAATTAGGAATAGGAAATATTCTTAATTTATTATTAATAAGTTCAAATGTATATTGTGATTTTCTTATTTGGTCATTAAATTCTATTGCTTGTATAGTTTGTAGATCATAATTTATAGGCATTAATAAAAAATTAATAGCAGGAGAATAATTACCCCAACCAAATGAATCTAATAAATTCATCATACCTGTACCAGTACCTGCATATGGATCAAAATATCTTGATATTGCAGGGGCTATTTCATAAAATACTCTTTTAATTTCTATTCTATCCCCTTCTTCTAGGTTTACATTTTCTTTAGCCCAAGCATCTAAGTCATAGTCTTGTTGACCATTAATTAAAGCTATTGAACCTGAGTACCATGTTATATTTCCTCCTACACCCGCTTCTTCACCATATTGTTCAGATATTCTAACAATACCTGCCATATTAGGTCTAATAATTTTATTATTTGCTTCTACTAATGAATTAGATCCTTGTAATGATAAATAATTTTCTCTTACTTTGTAAGCATATAACTCATTTCCATAAGTTGTAACTGCTTCTTCAAATGCTGTAAAAAAAGAACCTGATTGTAATTCTACATCTGCTAAAGGATAACCCAATCTTCTAGCACAAAAATCAGCTACTTTATTAGCATCTACTATAAAATCAGCTTGGTTATCATAAAAACCAAATGGTGTTTGACCCGCTGCAAATGTTGATACGCCTGTCCAAATTGGAATATTCATAATCTATTTATTAAGTTGTTGCTATAAAATATTCTACCTTAGCAGAACTACCTGATGGTTCTACAAATACAGACATTACATCATCATATAAAAAAGTATTAGTTAAACTACCTGTTATATCACTTGTTGATAGCATAAATGTACCACCTGCTGCTATTAAAAAATTCATTAATTCCGAAGATGATGATATTTTTAAATTAATAGGAACTGTAGATGAATAATTAGATATTCTACCATATTTAAAACTTCCTGAAGAAAAAGTACCAGCACTTGGTGTATTGCTATATTTAAATATTGTAGTATCACTTCCAGAAGGTATAGTAACTATTCGATTATCATAATTTTCTATATTAGAAATAGTTAAATTATAATCAGTACCTCTTTCAGTTCCATTAAGTAATACTCGTTCTTTTATTTGAAGGGTGAAATCTGCCATAGCATTTTGTTATAAATATTAAAAAAATAAAGTAGAATAAAAAAAGCCCAGCTAAAAAGCCGGGCTTAATTTTGAACTTATGTTAAGTTTTTATTATACAGACGCTATGTCGTTAACAAATACTCTACCATAGAATTCTGGTCTGATCATTTTCTTAGCATATCTCGTTAATAGACCTTTTCTTGGTGTGAAAGTGTCTGGATCGTATACTAATGGAGTCATGATCAATGGAATATATGGGGCAAATACAGCACCAGTTTCTAAGAACTGAGAACCTCTATATCCCATTAATATTACATTTTCAGTCATGTATGGGTTTTTATAAACATCATATCTGCTGTTCATTTGACCCATTTTCTGAATACCGAAAGCGAATTTAGCTTTGTTAGCATCGCCGTCAGCGTTTGAAGCAAATCCAGGAATTGATTCAATGATTGTAGCAACTGAAGGAGAGATTACCATAAAGTTTGCACCACCTCTAAGAGTTTTCTGGTGAATCTTGTTAGATACTTTCTGTAATTTAGTTCCTAAAGTTTGGAACCATTGTCCTTGTGTGTTGTAGAATCCACTATTGTTAGTAGTACTTGATGTTTCCCATGCAGTTTTATCAGCATTTAAAATAGTGTTATTCTTAGCACTCCAGAATTCATCAGCAGCTGATGCATCTGAAATTAACATATCTAAAATCTCTAAATCAATTTCTAATGAAATGTACTCACTCATAATAGATGTTAATTCTGCTTCAGCATCTAGTGCTTGGTAAGCATTTAAATCTTGAGCGAATTCAGGAGTCCATTGTGCTTTTAACTTTCTAGTTTTAGCAACAATTGCTTCTGATTTCATTTTTACATCAATCTGAGGGATTGATAATGCAGTATTAGATTGGTTATTTGGAATACCAGCTCCATCAGCATCTTCGAAATCACCTCTTGAGTTAGCTTTAGGTTGTTTATTATATTTTACTAATAAACTTGCTACAGCCTCTTTTGCTACTTCGTGAACAAAAGTAATGTGAGTACCATTTACTGTTGGTAAACCAGCAGCATTTGTATGCTCAGTATACTGAGGTAATAAAGTAGCTTCAGTTAAGTTACCAGAAGTACCAACAAAAGCTCTAATACCTTTTTCATCTAATTCAGAATCAACATCTGATTTTGCTACTGTAACGAATGTATAAGTAGTACCACCAGCAATAGAAGCTGATTTTTCAGCATCATAATCTACTTGAGCCCAAGTAGCTGAACCTGAAGCTGTTGGAGTAGCCGAAGATGAGAATTGGTTAATTGAATAACCGAATCTTCCAGCACCATATAAACCATCAGATGGGTCTACACCAGCACCTGGGTTTGTATTACCGTACATAGAAGCTGGGCTTGAATATACGTTTCCAGCAGGACCAAAATCTTTTTGTTTGTCCTGTCCATATTGGAAATCTAGGAAAAATACTAGACCTGAAGGTAAGTTCATTGGTTGAACAGAAACGAATTCTTTAGCAGCAATTTGCCCGAATACTTTTCTTACCAATGGTAAAGCTACACCAGCCCATTGAGCACCTTGTCCACCACTTAAGGCCATTCCGCCTGTTTGAGTAGATGATTGCTCAACAACTAGTTGCTTAGCTTGATTTTCAAGAATCATACTCATGTTGTTCTTGTGAACTTCGCTGCCCATTCCTTCTAAAAGTCCTGTCTTTTCCCACTTGTCTGCTAGTCTAGCAGCATCGCTCTGAACACTTTTCCAGTTGTTCGCTGAGCTTTCTAAAAGTGAATTTAATTGTGACATTTTTAGTTGTTTTTTTAATTATTAATTTATTTTATACCAGCCAATTTCTTGAATCTTTCTACCATTGGGTCAGTTTCAATAATTGGTTTTTTAGCGTTAACTGATCTTGATACTCTTGATGCTGATCCTAAAGATTCTGTTATTGGTGATTTTTTCTTAGTTTTTAAACCTTCGTTTAAAGTTTCGAATACCAATTTAGTTTCTTTTACAGTACCTGCTTTATCAAAAGCACCTAATACTTTAACTTTTTGACTTTCTGTCAAAGTTTTTGCTTTGAAAATCTTGTTAGTGTATAACA
>VMHT01217164.1_pt1 | contig 12027 bp, 10 predicted proteins | sample 4693611 | NCBI WGS metagenome assembly VMHT01 (sample SAMN12280063, study PRJNA550983) | marine metagenome | isolation source: seawater sampled from same location over 5 years 0.02-0.2 micron viral filtrate | place: USA: collected off the coast of southern California halfway between the port... ...
TATTTTATTACGTTTTGGATGAGTTATAATGTATTCTATTTCTTCCTGATAGTTTTCAAAAGGAATATACTCGTGCTTACATACTAATATATTTATTTTTAGTTCAGATAGATAACCTTTCTTCTGTAATTCTTCAGTTCTAATTACCTTCTCTACTGGTCCAAACAATCCTTCTAGTTGTAACTGATGACATTGCATACCATCAAGAGTACCAGTAAGACCAATACGGTATTTGCAACCGTGCATCTTAGTTAATAGTTTTGTTAATGATTTTGCTTTGTAGAGGTGTGCCTCATCCCCGATAACAACATCAAACCTATTAAAGAAAGACCTAGACTCCTTGTAGATAGATTGCCACGTAGATATGACAACAGGAGATTCTCGATAACGTTCTTTCCCTGCATATACTTTGTTGACGTAGTGTCTTGCGTTCCAACCATATTGTTCAAAGTCCTTAAATAATTGTTCTACTAATGAAGTTGTTGGTACTATAATCAGTACCTGTCTATCATACTGTAAGTGCCAACGTATGAGACTGTATATTATTAATGATTTCCCAGACCCAGTTGGTGATAGTAATAGTCTTCGGTTATGCTTGATTGCAGAATAAAGTCCTCTAAGTTGGTATCCTCTGATCTTGAAAGGCAAACCCAGAGATCTAACGAAACTTGAAACGGACTCAGGGGTGACATATTCTTCTGTTTCATCTGGTTCTCCATAAGTATCGTTAGGAATAATATTATAATTATAACCTTTCTTGTCAAGCCACTCAGTTAGATAATCAAATAACCCTATGTACAACTCACCATTTCCAGGAGAATATAATCTTATCCTTCCATCCCAATGTTTATATCTTCTTTGTTTCTGTAGAAACTTTGCATTAGGTACTTCAAAAGTAAAGTAGTCTGATAATTCTTGGTGAACGTGTGGTTCAGTATCAACTCGCAAGAAGACTTCATTCTTCTTTGTGATAGTGGTCATTAGAAACCTGCTTCAAAACGTCTATGTTCGAGGGCATTTTTGATGTGGTAGGTTCTATTGTTAATTTGTTTCAATACCCCTTCCAAATAATTTATAACAGTTTCAAAGTATGCAATCTTTAATTGCTGAGTTTGTATGTCTGCATCTGCTTCCATAAAAGTATTGAGATCATTTTTTAATACTTTTAGATCAAAAGGATTCTCTTTATATACTTCCGCATCTGCTTTACCAGTATAAAAAAGATACTTATCTCTTTTTAAGATGCTAAGTTTTTTCTTATTGTCTTCTAATATCAGAGAATATTTTGACCAGAAGTCTTGATACTTTGCGTGCAGAGACGGTATCTTTAATGACTCGGAGTCTAATTTGTCTTCATCAAAAATACAGTCTCCTGCCCAAGACTGCTTAATCATTTCAAGTGGGTCCATAATTTATTTTAAGTTTGTCAAACGTTGTCCTTCTAGTGATTGGATTTCGTATTGTAGATAGTTAAATTCTACCACAGAATTAAAGTAATCGGTATCAGATACAGCAGCATCAAACTCTAGTGTGTTCAAAGAGATTGGGAACATATCTTTAAATACTACATTGAATTTTGGTTGAAAATTACTATTCAATACAGTAAGTGTTCCATCAGCAAATTCCTTTTCACCAATACCAGAGGTTCTATTATTGGGAGAAGAATTAATTAAGTCCTGCCTTTCTTGAAACTTCTCAGGTACACCTAGTCCACGCATCCAGTTATGAATGATTAGATAGTTTTCAAGATTTTCATCAACTAAAAATCTTAATGATAATGCTTGATATGATAGTACACCTTCAAATGGTATAGGTCTGAAAGGTGTTGGTTGTGTTAATTCACCAACTGATATAGCAGGTATATTTGCAGATTGACAAAAGTATGCAACCTTCGGATACTTCGCTAAGGTAAAACGGAAACCACCTGGACTGAGGAAATTCCTATTGCTTATTTGCGTTGGAAAAGACATTGATTATATTAGTGTTTCCAATTATATTTATGCACAAAAAAAAGAGATCCCGTAGGATCTCTTTGAAAATATATAAGCATCTCGCTTACATAAGGTTGTCAACAAGAACTCTTCTGTAGTAACGGTTAGCGTTAGCAGTAAGTGCTCCCTCTCCTTGAGTTGTACCTTCAGCAAATGGGTTTGCAACAAGACCGTATCTTGTCTTAAATCCAATTTTTGGTTGGAAGGTATCCTGACCAACTGCTCTTACCATTTGTAGAGGAACATATGGACAGTAGAATAATCCTGCATCATATGCAGAAGATCCTTTGTATCCTGCAACGTAGAAGTGTCTGTCACTTACGTTTGCTGAATATGGGTCAACATAAACCTTGATTCTTCCGTTTAATGTTCCTGCAAGTGTTGAGGAATTATCATCTGGAAGTAGGTTACTGTTACCTTGTAGAGCAGGAGTGTAATCAAGTACACCTGCCATAGAAAGTGCTGAAGCAACGTCAGCAGAACATATGATTATGTTCCCTTTTCCACGACGAGTTTCGTGCCCGATCGCATTCATATCTCTTTCGATCTGGAATAGAAGTCCTTTGAACTTCTCAACAGACCATCTACCATTGGAGTCAACGTCTAAGTCGAAGATACCTGCGGTAGCAGTGTTGTTCTGTGCACCAGGTCTTGCAATCTTGTAAACAGTTCTAACAACTTCCCTGTTGATTTCAGCAAGGACTTCAGTTGATAGGATGTTTGCCAATTCAGACTCAGCGTCTAAACCGTGAACTGCTTTAAGATCCTGTGCTAGTTCTAAACTGTACTCTGCCTTGAGTGCTCTGGACTTAGCAGTCACAGTAACTTTCTCAATACTGAAGTTCATTTCAGCGAAGGCATTAGAACCAGTACCTAGAGTCTCAGACTCATCGGTTCTCATTCCTGTACCGTTTGTAAATGTACCAGAGTCGTTAAGTAGACCTGGGTTTGAACCTGCTTGTGCAGATCCTTGTGATCCGAAACCAGAAGTCTGTGCTGCGTCAGTTCCAGAGAACTGTGAGTCTGATTCGTTAAAGAACGCTTCAGAACCAGATGCACGGTTAGTTCCGTATCTAGATCTCATCGCAAAGATGAGTCCTGTAGGACCAGTCATAGGTTGTACACCCGCAATGTCATAAGCGATTAACTTAGGCATTGAACGTCTAATCAATGAGATTAGAACTGGGTCGAAACCTGCAACAGGACCAGTTGCTGTAGCACCTGCACTAAAACCTGCTGCTCCAGAAGTGGATCCAGTAGAGTTAGTTGGTGATGCTTCAGTTAGAATTCCTGCTTCTTCGCGTAGGAATTTCTCTTGGTTTTCTAGCAGTACAGCGGTAACTGCCTTTCTATAATTGTCTTTGATACCATCGATACCATCACAATCAAGAATAGGGTTCCACTTTTCCTGCAACTGTTCAGAATTAAACATTTGCTTGTTTTTCCCTCCAGGAAAAAATGTGTTTTTAATTGATTTTTAGGGTTGAATTCACTTAGTCCAACGACGTAAAGCATCCACGTAGCGTGTCATACTTTCAGTCATATCTGAATCCACAACAGGTTTTGCATCCTCTGCAATCGTGTCTGCTACTGGTGTAGCAGGTTTGCTAGGATAGTAACTCTCTTTAAGAGTTGCCACCTTATTGCGGAATGACTCTTCATCTTTAAACTCAACACCCTCGGCAAGTTTGGATAACTTCTCCTTTTCAGTAGAAGCAAGTCCCTCTGCTACCTCGTTCACGATCCCATCTCTAGTAAAGGTACCTACTATTTTAGTAAGTTCAACGTTAGCTTCAATTTGCTCGTTGAGTTTTGTCTCCATATTATCTAATTCAGCAGTCATTGCGTCAACAACATCTGCTTTTTCGTCGGGAACCTCAATGTGGTTCTCAACAAAAACTTTTTTAAGACCAGAAACAACTGACTCTGCGATCTCTGCTTTGAGACCATTCTCAACTTCGAGTTGGTTGCTGTCGATCCATTGCTGAGTAGCATAGGTAAGATACTCATCTACCTTTTCAGCAAGTTCTGTCTTAACTTTTTCGACTTCCTCAGACATAGTAGTAGCATAATCCTCGTGGATCTTTGCTACTTCTTCATTCAAACGAGAAACAACTGCTGCTTCAAAAATAGTAGTTGCTTTTGCTTTGAATTCTTCGGAAAGTTCTTCACCCTCTGTGAGTGCTGCTACATCAGCGGATAAGTCTATTTCAATTAGACCTTCGCCTTCTGCGTTTTCTGCTTCAACAGACTCAATTTTTCCCGAAGCATCGGAAGGTTTTGTTTTTGGAGCAGTCGCTGTTGGACCACCACCAGTCTTGAGTTTGTTTGACTCATCATCAGGTTTCGAGTTCATTGGAGTAGGACCTCCAAGATCTTGAACTGCACCTAAAGTAGACTGATCAGATACAGCACCGTCAAATTTTGCTTCGGTGACTTCCTGCTTAGAATCTTCGGGTGTCATAACTTTTTCATCTGCGGACATTTGTGTCTCCTTGTTAACTTTAATACAGTTTTCTAACAATTATTTATAATTATAAAGTTCCTAGAAATGATGAAAACGCGGAAAGTTTTCTTTCTTCTAGTACTTTAAAGTTAGGGGCATTGTCTAACCCACGCTTAATGTTGGCAATCTCTGACTCTTTTATGATGCCATTTGTCCAAACCCATTCTCTTCCTTCCATAATACCATTGACAAAAGCGTCTGGTGCGGAAGGATCGGCAACGATGTCTGCTGCTGTAGCAAGCATATAGTCATCAGCGACTATTTTACAACCATTAGTTTCCTTCAGTGATCCAATACCACGTGAAGAAACTCCAAGTTTGACTCCCTCATCAAGCAAGTTCTTAGCAATGTTACCCATTGGTGTGTCGAGAATACGAGCACGACCTCTAAAGTTATTGCCTTCCTGCACTAAAGAAGTAATCAAGTGTGATGCACGATCTAAATTTACAGTAGGACCATCTGGATGACCTAATTCACCCAAAGAGCGACCGCTTTTTATGTACTGCTCATTATATTTAGACACTTCGCGTTCAAGTGTACTCAATGGATACATTCTTCCGTTACGGTTTTTGATCTCTCCTTGTAAAAAAGTTCCCTCGATGTAAAGTCTTTTCTTACCATTTTTTTCTTCAGTAAGAACTTTTACATCTTCAACCTTCTCCGTTATCAGTTTCATTAGGTGTTTCCTCTGGTTCGTTCAGAAAGTTTTTAGCAATTTCTGTTTTTTGCTTTTCTAAAGCAGCAACAGTCATTGTATTCATCGCGTCATTAACTTCTGTACTGACATCTTTTGATCCAGAAAAAAGTTTATTGACGATTTCCATAGCTCCAATGCTAGGCATAATTAATTCCTCAATTAATACTATTTAGAATTCTCCGCGTTTATAGTCTTGCGGAGCGACTGCCTCGACACCTGTTGAGGTAATATCCTCAGTAGGTTCTTCCATTGGTTGCTCCATTCCACCACCTGCAATGGGTTCACCAGTAACAGGATCGATTGAAGCAGGGTCTGGAAGTTGACCATTTGCAATTTCTTTTTTGATTGCCTTATCAATCTCCTTAATCTCACTGTCAGACTGACGTAAGATCTTGCGACGTATGTGCTCAACAGAGAAGTAACGACCCGCAAAAGGATCCATAACATTAACAAGATTCAATCTTTCGTTAAGAATTTCTTGATCTTTTAGTTCACTAAAGTAATTATCAGCAACGAAATCATACTGTATGTGTTCTGACATATCATCCCACTCTTCAATGGAGATAATACCTTTAAGAACTAATTGAGTTTTTAGTAAATCGTGGAAAAGTTCTGAGAACTTCTTGCGGAGACGTGTAACAAACTTTTGAAATTTAACTTCGTCACGTGTAATCTCAGCAGCACGACCTAAATTAAATGTGGAATCAGACTCTAATCTAGACTCTGGTACATTCAATGCACGATAGAGTTTCTTTTGGAAGTATTTGACATCCTCAAGTTCTCCAAGATTTTGTCCACCTGGGAGCGTAGTGATCTCAGTACCTCGTCCTCCTTCTCTTCTGGGCAACCAGAAGTCTTCGAGCATCGACATAAATTTTCTGTCATCTCTAATTTCTCCTGTATCAGCATTGTAAACTAATTTGTTTCTATAGCGACTCATAACCTCACGAAGGTATTGTTCCGCTTTTTGTTTTGGTAGATTACCTACATCAATGTAGAATATTCTACGTTCTGGTGCTCTTGATAATCTATAGATTACAAGACTATCTTCAATCATCCTAAGTTGATTGAGTGCTTTGATTGCTTTATGTAAATGTGACATAATCACATTCTTATTCATATCTTTTAAACCACTATGGCAAAAAGATATTGCATCAGAAGCAATCTTAATTCCTGTAGTTTCAAGACCACGTAAACCTTTTTGATTATACACATAGTATTCTGCTGACCTAGGTGCAGTCAGTGCTTCCATTGTGCGTGGATCTACGAATTGTCTATCTTTCTTTGCTTCAAATTCTATTACTTTACGGATCTTACGAGGGTCTATGTACCTTAATTCCGTAATACCACGACGAGGATTCTTAGTATCAATGACCTTGTGGTAGTATAATTTGCCATCTATATACCATCTGCGGAATATATCGTATGCTTTCTTATCAAAATCTAATAGTCTGAGTACGTTATGAAACTCATCCCGTATCTTTTTTCTGATGTTTGTACTAACGTCTAAGTTAGCAAGGTCTACATCAACAGGACTATCATCCCTGTCACCTGCAATCGCTTCATTGACAACATCATCCACTGCCCTATCACACTCTGGGTGAATGGACATCTCTCTATATCGTCTAATTAAATCTGATTCGTCTTTGTAACTACCATCAAGATCAATGGCGGTTCCAAAATAACCACCACCTGCTACTGGTGTTGCTGCATCATCAGATTCTTTACGCACAAAAGAAGGACCAGAGTTCTGACCCTTCTTAGCACGCTCAAGAGAATAACCAAAAAGTTGAGACATTTACTATTACTGTTCTTACATCTATATTTAGCAAGGTAAGAAACCGCCTTTTTAAGACTGGTTTCCGCTATCTACGTCTGTATCGTATGTCCAGTATTGTACTTGGAACTCTACAGTGTACTCTTCTGGAGTGTCATTTGTTCCCCAGTCAAGTTCGATAGCACTGATGTTACTTGGCCAAATACCTTCAAACCTATAAGTTCTAATGATGTTACCTTTACGGTCCATCTGACGAACTTTTGCTACAGACTGATAGTCTGCAATAGTATTTGAGTTCTGAAAGTTTTGCTGTAGTGCTTGGATATTAGAAGACCACGCCTCGAAGAATGCTCTGAACTTAAATGATTGATCATTAAGTACAGTCACTGTCCAAGGTTCAAAGGTTCTATCCCCTGCAATTTTAAGTTGTCTTCCTCTGTAAGGTACGTTAACAACTCCTACAACAGATGCAGGAATGTTTGCTGCCTTAACAAGGAATGTACCGAAAGCATTTGCTCCCGCTGCATTTAATTGGGATTCACCTGCTAATGTTTCTAGAACATTTGCTGCTGATCCTGTTACTCCACCAGGTTGAGGTACTACGCTTGATTGTAGTACAGGAGGTGCAAAGACCTCTACCTGGAACAGATTAGGACGTGCAAAGTCCTTTACGTTATCTCGGAAGGTAAAAATAGGTGCCTTTATATTTGCTCCTTGTACCTGTCCTGGTTGTGCTTCTGCCATTTGTTTAGTCTCTTGATTAAGATGTTACTTCAGAGAAACTAGAACCAGTTCTAGTTGCAGTGAAGGTAAGTGTGATGAAGTTAATAGATCTAGTAGGTTTCACGAAGATCTCCGCGAAGAACTCTCCTCTATCTATTGCTTCAGATGGGTTATTGCTCGTATCGCACACGACCAAGAAATCAACGATTCCGCGACGAGATTGTATGGAACGCAAGAATGGTTCTACAATGTTCTTGAATGAAGAACGTGTAAACTCATCATTGAGTTCAAAGAGTTGTGTTTTTGCTGCATTGGCGATAGCATCTTCTAACACAAGGAACAGACGACGAACGTTAATTCTATCGAATGCTGATTGATATGAAAGTGCAGTCTTATCACCAAATAACACTATGCCTTGTCCAGGGAATGAAACCACTGGGTTAACACGTGCAGCATAGAGTTTATCTCTATGATCCTTAAGAGGTGAGTATGCAAGTTTGATTGCGTTACGTAACTGTCCTCTGTTAAATCCTGCGGGTGAGAACCACGCTTCTGAATTTAATGTTGCACCTAGTACTAGACCTGCAACGTCAGCGTTACAAGGAATGTAGCGGTACTTATCATTGTACTTATCGTAGATATACTTGTAGTTGTTATCAAATACAGCATATGATGTTGAACTTAACTTACCGTACATATCGATAGTCTTGTTAACAATCACGTTTGTATCTGATTGTCCAATTACATCTCCGCGTGATGGGGAGACGAAAGCGATACAATCTTTACGAGTTGCAGCAATGTCAATGATCTTCTGTGCTTTAGCAACAGTATCATTTGCACTTGCCATTGAAGGACCCATTAAGATGTAATCTACATCAACTGTTTCCTTATCTCCTATAAGATCATATCCTCCGAGAATATCGGAACGAGCAACTGTATATCCGTCAACACCACCTTGTAGTGTGTACTTAACAGTAGGACCGTCTGTTGTACCAATGATCTCACGACCGAGGTTTGTTTCTTTATCTTTAATAGGTGAAGTATATTTGATAAGATCAAATGAGCGAGATACACCTGTTAAACCAAAACTACCATTAGCAGCACTGTCAACATCCATAACTGATGATCCTTCGTGAGATCCCCAGTAAACAAATGCAGAGTTTGATTTAATTACGTCTGAATAGTAAAGTGTTTCGCCTTGTACACCTTTAGCGTCTGATGCTTTAGATACAAACAAGAATTTCTCAAGGACTGATCCAGGAGTTCCTGTTAGTTTTCCGTCTCCATCAAGGATAAGAATGTGTATTTGGTCATTATCACCACCACGATCTTGTACCCAAGGAGAAGTTGTAGGACGTGGTGCAATATTGATCCACTTCTGTTCTCCACCGTAGTAACGCTCTTCGTAGTCTGAACGTACGCTTAAGATTTGAATTGTTGTTGAGTTGTCATCTTCTATAGTGTAGTTTGCTGCAAAGTCAGATGCTGATGCTGCATTAACAACACGTAACTGACGTTCAACACTTGCTACGACTGCTTTATCTCCAGTTCTAGAACCACCAGATGCAGCATCCCATAGAGCAACAACATCACCGATCTCAAGAACAGTAGATGACTGGGCGTAGTCTACGCTAAGTTCAATCTTTCTTGTTATAGGATCGTATGCTACAACTTGACCAAGAACGTCAATAGATGATGGAGATGAAGCATTAGTCTCTGCTCTCCAGTATTCATTCTTATTGAAGTCACCGTTGATTGTAGTAGCATCAAATGTTACCACCATTGTGTATGAGAAAATCTTACCAGAAGAGTTGCCCAAAGGATAGGTTACATTTGTACTGTTTGAAATCTTAGTTCTGAAATCCCATTCAGCAGATGTTGGTTGTGCAAGTGATAAGATTTGGTCTGGACCTGCATCAGTCATTACTACTCTTAATGAGTTACCATAGATTCCAGGGAATCTTGAACCCCATTTCCAAGCATTAGATGCTGTCTCTACACTTGTTTCATACTGCTCAAGGTTCTTGATAAGAGGTGCAGTAACACCAGTAGATGTTTCTTCGTTAATAGTTGTCTTGCTAACTGTAACTGTTAAGCGACTAACAGCAACTCCATCTGTATGAGATGAAGCAGTTGTGCTTAGTTCTCCACGTGTTACGGTTAAGTCGTTTCCAACGATTGCACTGACACGTACGATTTCATCTTCTATCTTGATGTAATCGTTTAACTGTACACCAAGTGTACCTGCATCAGCAACTGTAACTGTTGTATCAGATGAACTAAGTGTTCCACCCTCATTTAAAGTTGTTGCTGTTCCTGCTGCCTCTATCAATGTAATAGAAGATCCCGCAGCGTGTGAAGTTGCAGCAGATGCTAACTGTCCACGTAGAACTGTTAGGTCTGTACTGTTAACAGCAGTGACTTGTAGTATTTCAGCGTCGATTAATAGATAATCGTTTTGTGAAATGTCTGTTGAAGATGTAACTGTAAGAGTTGTATCCGCAGCAGAGAAAGTAGTCAGCGTTGTTTGTGCTGTGTCAATCGCGTTTTTAAGTGCACTTGCTTCTGCTCTTATGACTTTTAATGTACCGCCATAGAGTAAGAACTGTGCTGCACTGTACCAGTATTCGTAGTTATAATCATTAGGTCTTCCAAATGTAGAAAGTAATTCTTTCTCACTTGTAATATCAACTATCTTGTTGACAGGACCCTTTTCAAAGGAACCGACTATCACTGCCACATTATCTAGAGTTGCATTTGCAACTGTTGTCAGATCCTTTTCAAGTACGACAACCCCTGGTGAAAGTTGGGTGGATGCCATTGTTTAATTCTCCTTGAAAAATGCTTCCAATTTTACTAGAATTATTTATTAATACCGATCTTTCTGATGGGGAAACAAAACGTGAACTATCTACCAGTCAGGATAGTGAGATAATTTAATAGTTTTTTTATTCCTTCTACTTACCTGTACACGTTTTTTTGTACATTCTTTACATTCATATGCGTATGCAGATGGAAAGTTACCTCTGTCCTTTCTAGTTTTATAAAAGTCTGCTATTAAATTCTTAGTTACTAAACATTTTCTACATCGCCTATCTACAAATAACAGGTGCTCTAATTCTAATTCATCTTCGAGGTTCATCCTAGTGAATTCCTATACTCCCACATAAAGGATGTTTCACCATAAGGATCAGCATTCCATACATTACCATCATCATCCACATATGTTGTATCGTCCATACCATTATCAACAAACCCAAACGGAGCCATATCTGCTTCTATTGCTTCTCTTTGTTCTTCAAACATCTGAACACGTACATCATTATCGTGTAGTTCTTTGAAATATGGTTGCACTGCTAACCAAGCAAACATAACAAGACACATAGCAAGGTCATCGTTACATCCTTCTTCTGCTTGCCAAGATGAACCTTTCTGAATAAAAGTAGTTAGTTCTGATATAATATCATAATCACATAAGAGCATCTTATCATCTTCTATTAATTGTTTTAAGTTAGAACATCCAACCTTCTTAACAGCAGTAGACATCTTAACACCTAGTTGAACTTTACCACCAGAGAATCCCTGTCCTATTACCTGTCCTGCTCTACCACGCATAGCAGACATCAATACATTATCATACTCAAGATCATACTGAAGTATGTCTGCAACCTGTGCTCCTACATCATTTACTTCTACTAAAACATATGCGTGGTTGTATGCGTTTGCTGTTTGAGATATAATATCTGGAAACAATAGGGGTTTAACTGTATTATTTCTATACTTGGCAACTAATTTATACGGAACTTCGGTAGTATCAAATAGACAGAACGCAGAATAATCTCCATCAACTCCGCGTGCTACGTCAACAGTCATTGTATATGAGTGACCTTTAATTGGATCTTCGTAAATATCTAGTCCCTTACTAGCGTGTAAGGCATCCTCATAAACCATCAATCTTAATTTACTTGCGGAAATTAGTGTATCCACAGATCCTAGGAACTCACATTCAAACTCAACTCTGAACTGTGCTTCCGATGTGTTTGCTATAGTTTGCTCTTTCCACTTTGCATCTCTACCTGGAACTTGTGACCAGTGCACTTCTGTATTAATATATTCGTTCTTATTTCTTTCAGCATCGTGCCATATCTTATAATACATATTCATCCCGTGAGGGGTAGATATGATAATAACTTTGGTATTTTTACCAGATGAGATAGTAGGATAAACAGAAGCAAAGAACTGTTCAGCAATATTATTCGGAACGAACGCAAACTCATCAAGGAAGATAATATTAAAGGACATCCCACGAACAGCAGAAGCAGAAGTAGATGAA
>VMHT01164277.1_pt1 | contig 12026 bp, 10 predicted proteins | sample 4693611 | NCBI WGS metagenome assembly VMHT01 (sample SAMN12280063, study PRJNA550983) | marine metagenome | isolation source: seawater sampled from same location over 5 years 0.02-0.2 micron viral filtrate | place: USA: collected off the coast of southern California halfway between the port... ...
GGAAATAAATAAAAGATGTGTCTAAGTAGTAAAACAAAAATGGGTCCAGAAGCACAGGTTATCACTGCGCCTCAGACCGGTTATTCTTTTGTTCAACCATACGCAGAAGACTATTCACGAAGATTACTATCATCTTACTTTGGCTCGCCAGGTGAATACGAAGGTCTTATATCTAGACCTAGAGATATTCCGATTGAGCAAACTGCTGGCCTTACTCCATTACAAATTCAAGCTCGACAACAAGCAGGTAGACTTGGTGAATACCAACCCTATCTTACAGAAGCTGGCAGGCTTTTTGGCAGACAAGAAAGAGGTTTAGACGAAGCTTTTGGATTTTTGCCGGGTGCTCGTGATGCTGTTACTGGTGGTCTTGGTGCACTACAAAGAGCTGAAGAAACAGCAAGAGGGACTACAGGTATTTATGATCCTTCTATGGCTCAAAACTTTTTTAATCCATATGAAGATCAAGTTGTTCAACAAACACTAGAAGACATAGGCAGACAATCAGCTCAAGCAGACATAGGTCTTAGGGATCAGGCTGTATCAGCCGGCGCATTTGGTGGGTCTAGAGGAAGAATTACCCAAGAGGAACTTGCCCGACAAACTGGACGTGGAGCAGCAGAAGCTGTTTCTGGCATCAGAAGCGCTGGTTTTGGCCAAGCTCAAAATCAAGCACAACAAGCATTTGAACAACAGCGTGGCGCTCAACAAGGACTTGCCTCTATGCAAGCAGGTATTGGCGGCCAACAAGCACAACTAGGCCAGGCTCTTGGTGGGCTTGGGCAATTAAGCGCAGGATTAAGTGGCCAGTTTGGACAGATTGGCGGTGGGCTTGCAGGACTAGGTCAGCAATCTCAAAGTCAACTAGGTAGCCAAGTTAACATGCTGAACCAACTTGGTCAGCAGGGTCAGGCTACTCAGCAAGCAGCTCTATCAAGACAGTTTGCTGGAGCGCAACAACTTGCAGGCGAGCCAATGCAAAGATTATTGCAAGGCCAACAGTTACTTGCTGGTATGCCGACAGGTCAAATTAGCGGTGGCACACAGGGAAGTGCTTATCAGCCACAAAGTTATCAGAAGCCTAGCGCATTCTCTCAATTACTTGGAGCAGCTGGTACTGCAGCTGGTGCTTACTTTGGAGCTCAATCTGATGTTGATTTAAAAACAAACATTAAAAAAGTTGGCGAGCTAGAACCAGGCGTTGGTTGGTATACATGGGATTGGAATGACAAAGCTAAAGAACTTCATGTTGACTCAGAACCAACAGAAGGTGTATTAGCGCAAGAAGTTTTAGAGGTTAGACCAGATGCAGTTAAAGTAATTGATAATGGCTACTACGCTGTAGATTACGGGAAGATATTATAATGTACGGAATCATGTCAGGGCTAGAGCCAAGAGGATATGCTAATGGCGATCTAGTACAAAAAGCTTTACAGCTAGGCGTTCAACCTTTTGGCATGAGCGATGAAGAAATCATGCAAGCCATATCGCAAAAACAACAAGTTGATGATATGTCTGGTGCTAGTGGCTATACAAACGAAGTTTCAGCTGATGGAGAAGGATACAAAATGTTTGGTAAAGATGGTTTAATTTTTGATCCATCTAATCCTTTAGATTATCTTTTAGCAGTGCCCGGCGCAGGAATGATTGCTGGTGGTATAAAAGCATTAAACACAGGAAACAAATTAAGAAAAATAAAAAAAGGAGCAGACATTGTATCCAAGGCCAATAATCCATACACAAGAGGCATAGCAACTGGAGCTATAGCAGCAGACATAGCTTTAGACCCAGAAATGCAAGACATTGCAAAAGATATATTTGCCAATGACGCTTTAGATGATGCAGCAGAAGATCTTGAAATAGTAAATGCTAACGAAGAAGAAGAAAAACCAGATGAAGAAAAGTCTTTTGACAAAATGAAAGGACTAGCAGCATTTGCAGAGTTTGCTAGTCAACTAGGCACATCTCCTGGAGATACTCCACAAATGACAGGCGGACAGTTTATTAGACAAAATCCTTTTGAAGCTCCAGGCGTAATGAGAATGGCCGATGGTGGCATAGCTCAACTTGCAGATGGCGGAAGAGTAGCTGCTCTTAAAGCTGGTATAAAAGGATTAGCAAACAGATTAAAACCAAAAAAGAAAACAAAAACTAAAAAGAAAACAGACAAAGAAAAAGAAACAGCTATATCTAAAGACGCTCCTGAAGGTGACTCTTTTATACCGCCAGAAGTAGCTTATTTAGCAGGCAAAGGTAAAGAAATTCTTGGTAAAATTCCTGCAATGCAAAACCCCAAAAGAGTAGCTGCTAGAACAGCTCTTTATGGAACTCCTCTTGCAATGGGAGTATCTGCTCTTTTACCTGATAAACCACCCATAATTCCACCAACAGGAGGAGCTGATGGAGGTGGAGACAAAGATGTTTTAGATGGAGAGTCATTAAAAGATATTCATTACGCTAGATCAATGGCTCGAGCTCAAGAAGCTGGAAGAGATAAGCCTACTTTCATGGATTATGTTGCATCTTTCCCCGGAAGCTACACTGATAAACTTAGTAAAGATCCAGAGTTTGCACAACAAATGATGGCTGGCTTTGTAGCCATGATGACACCAACAGAAGGTATTGTTGAAAGAAGTGGTTTTGCTGATTTTGCTGGCGGTGTTATGGCAGAACAAGCAAGACAAGAGGGAGAAGTTCCTGATCAGATTAAATTAATAGAAGCAGTCAGTGAAAACCCAGAATTGTTAGAAGCTTATAAAGGCTTTCAAAAAGCAACAAAGCCGCAAACTTTTGAAGAATTGCAAAACGCAGCAAAATTAATTGAAGGAGAAATAAAAGAATCTCTGTACAAAAAAGCTGGCAGTAAAAAACCTGTGCTTAGAAAAGGATCTCAAGCTATAGGAAAACCAGAACCATTAAATGCTTTTACTTTGTATGAAATGTTTGAAAAAGAAGGTGGAGACTCAGCAGCTTTAGCAAAAGTTATAGCTCAAGTTGAAGGAGTAATCTAATGCCTACGGTAACCTTACCGGACGGAACTAATTATTTCATTGATAGCGATGATCCCAATGAAATACAAAATCAAATATCACAAATAACCAAACAAAAACTTTCTCCAGAAGGATCTACTTTAGGAAACATAGGTAAGGCAGTACCCGCTGGCCTTATTGGAGCTGTTCAAGGTGCTTCAACAATACCCACAACTTTTGTTGATCTTTTATTTAATACAGAAGTAACTGATAACGTTAATGAATTTTTTGATTCTGTTAAACCAGAAGTAGAAGGAACAGCTGGTAAAACAGTAGAAATGTTAGTTCAGTTTGGTGTGCCTGGTCTTGGTACAGTAAAAGCTTTATCTGGTTTAAGCAAAGCAAAACAAGTATTAGCTGTGGGCGCAGTAGATGCTGCAGTAGCAACAGATAATATTGATACTTTTTCAGACATGTTTGATAAAGAAAACGATGAAGAAAGAATTAAAAATCTTGCAGGCAGAGAAGCAGCAGCAGCTAGACTTAAAGAAAGATTGCAAGTTTTTGCTGAAACTTCTGCATTTGTTTATGGCGCTCCAAAAGTATTAGGTGGAGCTGTAAAACTTGCTGGGGGTGGGCTAGATTTAGCTGCGCCTTATTTTAATGCTTTAGCTATGGGTTTAGATAATAAATTTGGAGCAGTGGCAGCAGCTGAAAAAGCAAACAAAGGTTCATGGGACTGGCTAAGAAGAAACTTTACTTATGGTGGAACCTATGAGCAAACTGCAAAAAATAATAGAGCAATTATGGACGTCACTCAGGCACAAAAATCTTATGCCTCAGATCTTACTTTAGCTGTTGGTGACAACATGGATAAAATTCAAAAAACAATTGTAGGTGCTTTTAATTATGGTGGAAAATTAAATGCTGATGATGCTTTAGATTTAGTTAAATCTATTACAGCATATAGAACCCCACTAACTGTTGTTGAAAGAGATTTTCCAGCTCTTATAGGCGATGCAAAGAAAGCTAAAATGACTCAAATTCAAAATGAAGCTCTTAAAAAAATAAAAACTTATGAAGGCTCTGGAAATAAAATTGATTATAAAGAATTAGGTGTAGATTCTGACAATTATTTATCTTCTATTTTAACTAAAAACAAAGAACTATTTTCTTTAGAACAACAGTTGTTATCAGATTTAATTGTTGGCAAAGACTCTATTCCAGGTATGACGTTAGATGAAGGTTTTAAAAAAGCACTACAAGATAACATTGGAAAATATGGAACAACCTTGTATAGACAGATTCTTGACCCGGGATTTCAACCAGCTCCTGATGTATATAAAAGAGCTATTGATAAAATAGTAGATGTTTTTGAATTACCAAAAACTGATATTGGCGTATCTCAAGCAAAACAAATCTTTAAACAAATAGCAGATCCTGAAAATTATAAGGGAGCTGGTGGAGAAAAAACTCCAGAGCTTTATGTAAATAATATTAAAAGCGGATTATTAAAAGGAAAAAAATTAAAAAGCCTTCCAGAAATTAGAGAAGCATTAGGAGAAATTACTCCTTTAAATTACAAAAAAGGATCTGAATGGAAGCAAGCCCTAGAAGATGAAGCTTTTGCTTCTACTGCAACCATGTCTAAAATTGCAACTCTAGTAGGAGATATTAAAGCTTTTGATGAAATAAAAATACTCAATGACACAGCAAAAAAAAGAGGCACAACAACATTTTTAAAAACACCCGGTGAACTAGAGGCTGCAAATATAAATACAAAAGATTTATCTAGCCAAGGGAAAAAAACAAAACTTCTTGATAGCGTTGAAGTTAATGGCGTTAACTATCAAAAATTTGGACCTGAGTCAGGAGTTCTACAAGATATGTATGCGCCAGAAGTTTTTGTTAAAGCATTAGGAGAAACAGCTTTTAATTTTAAAAAAGGTGTGCCAGATATTTTACAAAACGCTTATAAGGGATTGCTGGCTTTAAAAACCGTAGGGCAATATAACAAAACTTTATTATCCATTGGCGCTCATATAAGAAACAATACCAGCGTGCCAATTATGGCAATGATGAATGGTAATCTTGGGCCTTCTGGAAGTTTTGTTGATGCTTTTAAAAAATCTTTTGCTGGTGTATTTGATCCAAGAGCAAAAACAAAATATCAAAAAGAAATTAAAGAATCTAGAGATTATAAGATTAATGTAGGAAGAGGATTTCAATTACAAGAAATTGCTGATGTAGGTACTTATGCTGTACAAGATGTTGCCCTAATGAAAAAATTAAAAACAAAAGGAGTAACAAGTCAATTACAAAAATTTAGAAACAATTTTTTAAAGCCAATTGAAAGAACTTACACTGGATCTGATAACGCTGCTAGATGGGTTAATTGGAATGGCGAACAATACAAACTTTCAAATGCAATTGCCAATTCAACAGACGATGCTGTAATTCCAGTTCTTGCTGTTAAAAACATTACTGATCCAACAATTAGAAATTTAATTGAAATTGGACCTAGTGGAAGAGAAGCTGTTGTTAATGTTGGAAAATTAAAAGCCGCTGGAGACGATGTAGTAGAAAAATTTATTAAAGGTGAGGGTGCTGACATAGCCTTAAATGTAACTCCAACTTATTCTAGAGTTCCAGAAATAGTAAAAACATTAAAGTTTATTCCTCTTATAGGTAACTTTACTGCTTTCCCTGCTGAAATATTTAGAAACATGGGCAACACTTTGCAAAGATCTATTAAGGAATTAGCGAGCACCAATCCTGAGTTACAAAAAATAGGAATAAGAAGATTAACAGCAGCCTTGACTACAACAGTTGGATTACCAACAGGCTTAGTAGCAGCTGGAAAAGCTTTAACAGGATCAGATCAAGAGCAAATAGATGCATACAAAAGATCTTTTGCTGCACCCTGGGAAAAAACAGCGACCATGATACCAACAGAAACAGATGCTGCTGGAAACATTACAGGATTTATTAATTATAGTTATACCAATCCTTATGATTTTTTGCAAAGACCAGTTAAAGCTGTCTTAAATGCTGTTTCAGAAGGTAATAGAAATGAAGCCAGTCTTATGAATATAGCGGCCAATGCGACAACAGATGCAATAGGAGAAATGGCAGATCCATTTGTGGCCCCAAGTCTTGGTTTTAACGCTGTTTTAGAAGCAAGGCAAGGAAGAACAGATACTGGTAAAATTATTTACAACGAATCAGATACACTTGGAGACAAAAGCCTTAAACAAGCTATACATGTTTTTAATGCGATAGCCCCAACAGCACTGCCTGTTACAATTCAAAAAGATGCAGAAGGTACTCAACTTGTTCAAAAAGATTTTATTACTGCTGTAGCGTCTCTTGCAACAGGAGAAAAAGATTTAATTAGTCCAAAAGGAAGACCAATTGATGTAGCTGAAACTTTAACAGCAGCTTTTACTGGGGTTAAAACTGTAAGGCCGCAGTTAAAAAAATCTTTGTATTATAAAGCAGCAGAATCTAAAAGAGCTATTAGAGAAACAACCAATGAGTTTAATAGACTTCTTAGATCAAATAGTGAAAGAGACTCAGAGGCTTTTATAAAGGGTTATATTAATACGAACAAAAATAGATATAATTCATTAAGAGATCTTTATACCGCAATTGAAGATGCAAGAACACTGGGTCTTTCAGATTATGAAATTAAACAACAGTTAAAAGTTGCAAAAGTAGCAAACAGAGATAAGGTTATGATGGGAATATTTAAACCTAGCGAAATAGATCCAGATGTTTTATCTTTTGCTAGAAGAGGGACAGAAATTAAAGCTGCTCAAGATGTTCCTGTTTCAGAACTTTTAGGCGCTAGATTAGATTTAACAGGGCAGAGCCTTCAAGGACAATTCGAAGATCCACGCAAGCAATCAGTTGCTCCGCCAGTTAGAAGAGCAGCGGATGTATTAAGAGAAGAAGAAATAAACAAAATACTAGGCACACCCTAGAATATATCAATCACCAGCTCACATCTTGGATCGTCTTTGTCTACTCCACCAAACTTATAGACCACTTCTTTTACTTGTTTGAAGTCATCGTCTTGTATGATCCCGGCTTTAACCAAAGCATCACAAGCAAACTTATCTATGACTGAACATGGATTGCTTATGTCAAGTCTTCTGTTGCTTCTAGCATAGTAGGTGTATGTTAATCTAACTGGCTCAATAAATTTAGGTAAGTCTTGTATCTTTTCTACAAGATCTTCTGAGTATATTTTTTTTGCTGTAGATAAAACTCTGTAGTGTGCGTTCCTGTAGTTGTTTAAGTTCAGAATAAATTTTTTTTTCTTTGAATAGTAAACATCCAAAGGTAGTTTGATTTGCATTAAGTTGATGGCCTGGTTTCAATCCATGGCCTAATTTGTGTAATAGATGCACCATTAAATAAATTTTTAACTTTATCGCAAGTCTCCAAGATCTCTTGTGGAAACCCACTGTTTACAACTTCAATTAACTCTTTGCTAGAAAAAAAGTTTTCGCCCGGCGCGTTAAGGTTCTCAGCCACGTTAACAAATCTAATCTTGTCCTTCTCATACAAAACCATATCGTCATCCTTTTCCATGACATGAGCTGGTATCAACTCAGGTATAAAGTTATGTCTTGAACAACCCTTGGTTTGTCTGTCCTCGCTAATCTTTCTATCGTGCTGAGTGCAATGCCAATGAGCATCTCCTTTCTCAATGTCAACCTTAGCAAACCTACAAGATCTGCAATGTATTTTAGGTGGCAGTGCTCTACTTAGGTAACAGGCTTGTTGGCCTGGTGTCATATAACTTTTGATTCTGTAATCTGTTTCTGGTATGTAGTTATCTGGTGGGATCTCTGCTAGTAAAATACTTTTTGCTTTCTCTATCAAAGAATCAAAAGCACTACTATCATACTGAATTATTTCAGTATATAAGTCTGAGTTATTTTTGTTATAAACAATTGCAATGCATTGAGTAAACTTAAACAAGCCCATGTATAAATGTAACTGGGCAGCATACTCTTCTGACCACTCACAATAACTACCAAGCTTTATTAGGTTGTTGAAGCGATTGTCGTTGGCTGTCTTGAACTCTAGCAAGAATGGATCTTTGGTATCAATCCCCGGAAAGTTTTGCCCTACGCCATCGATGTGTCCTTTGACGTGGCCTCCCAGTGCCTCTGTCTCAAACTGTTTACCATTAGAAGCAAGATCAAATATCTGAGCACCGGGAATCTTTCTAAGTTTCTTGATAAGATCATCTTCAACTACGTTGCCTAGATCAAGAAGCCTTAAAACTCTAGCAGGCATATCATCAGGCATAAGCCAGCGATAACGCATCCATAACAAACGTTGATTCGGATTACCTATCTGACTCATGCCTAAGTAAAATCTTTGACGCTTCTCTTGTTGCAGTTCAACATCGTCTAGTAAATGATTTATATCTTTCATAAATCTATATCTTCGTTTTGTTTAGTTTTAATTCCAACAACGTTCTCATACTTACCTTGCTTTTGCACAATGATTTCAGAGATTGTATCAAATGCACCACTGTTAATTAATTCAGCGGCCATCCACGGTTGACTTGGTGATCCCCACTTGGTAGTGATCTTCTTCCACTTACGCACCGCCATGTTGTGTGCAGTGGGATGGCCAAACATTAGTGGCATCTTCTTAGGAAAGAACTCATCCTTAACTGTAAAGACTACTTGACAATACTCACTGCCATTTTTGGACTTAACCACTGAGGCAAAGATATCTGTGATGGGTTTGTTTTTAGGAGGCGATGCTTTCTTTTCATCTGATAAGACAGCCTGTCTCTCAGCCTTGGTACGCCTTGCTACTTCTCTTTCCTTCTTGGTCCAGAGAACTTTTGATTGTGTTGACTCAAACACTTGGCCGCACTCAATGCATTCTTTAGCAGAGGGTGAGTTGATAGCATTACAGCTTGCACAAATCTTAGGCTTGTATCTTCCGGGAAGACTTTCGTCAGGCTCTACCTCATCTAGACAGCCATGCCTAGCTACGTTCTCACCGTAGTCAAGCAGCAAACAATTGTCTTTGTCATCATGCAGTCGCATGCCACGACCACACATCTGCACATACAAGCCAATGCTTTGTGTTGGCCTTAGTAAAGCTATGCAATCTGTTCTTGGAGCGTCCCAACCTTCAGTCAGCACACCAACGTTGCACAGCGCATGGATCTTGCCATCTTCAAAGTCTCGCAGTATTTGGTCTCGCTTATCGTTAGGTGTCTCACCTGTAATAAGTTCAGCCTTAATATTGTATTGCTGTAAGTACTGAGTCATCTTGGTTGCATGTAGCACTGACACGCAAAAGAAAACAGAAGCTGTTCTGCCTTTGGTGTAAGCGTTATCTATCCAGTCGTTAATAACCTCAATAATGGTTTCATCTACCATGGCTATGTCTTCTAATTCTTTTTCCCGGAAGTCTCCATTCTTAAACTTCAAACTAACTTTGCTAGCATCAATGATGGCATTGTCGTTGACAGCAAAGGCAGACAATCGGCACAGATAACCTGCTTGTATTAACTCTGGTATCGATACACTGTAGGCAAGACCCTTAAAGAAATGATCCTTACGCTTGCCATAGATATAACCCTGACCCATGCGATAGGGCGTAGCAGTACAACCCATAACTTTCATGGCCTGGCGTTCTGATAGGGTGTCAATTATTTTCTTGTATCGAGTCAAAGAACTAGGTGGCACGTTGTGTGCTTCATCGATAATCATGTAGTCAAACTTGCCAACCTTTTCTAATCTCTTGGGCGAGGCCAAGGTATCACGACTGGCAACAAGAATTTGTGCATTGTGTTGAAAGCGTTTCATACCAGCAGCGAGCACACCCACCGGGGCATCTGGCCACACAGACTTTAGTTTGTTTTCAGCTTGGGCAACCAACTCTTTTCTATGAGCCATGATAAGAAACCTGGCCTTGGGGTTTTTGTTAAAGACTTCTTTAATGAAGTGTGAAAATATAATGGTTTTACCAGCGGCTGTTGGTAAGGCAATAAGCGTTGGGTCTTCAGGCCTGGTATCAAACCAAGAGTGAAGAGCATCTATAGCGTTGCGTTGGTAGTATCTAAGCTTCAATGAATCTCTTTCTTTTGATCACGGGGTTGTATCAAAAGCTGCATTAACTCTTCATGCTCATAAGATTCGATGTTATCCATTACTACCGTGGATAGTAATTGCATAGCATCATAAGGTGTGTGTGAAAATTTAAAAGATAATTCAACACAGAATCTTGCAAGAGTAACTACAGCTGCTTTGGTATCTAGATCTTGTCTAGACCAATCATCAATGCACATATGTAAATCGTGCATCACTTGTTCACAAGTTTTTTTATCTAAAGAATCTAATAAATTTTCTTTTTCTATCATTTTTTCTTTCCACATTTAATAAAGTTAGTTTAGCATCTTTCACTTTCTGGTCGATGTCAGTTGGCAAACTATCAAATGTTTTGTCCAAAGAATTTAACAAAGATTCCATTACATTAACGAGGTTGTTGGCCTCTCTTTTGTCTATCAGCATTTCTTTTCTCCAAAAAAGATGGGAATATTATTCCCGGTTTAGTTATAATAAAAAGGCGAGGAGTAACCAAAGCAAAGTTCAGGTCATTCATAGCTTTAGTTACTCGCTCGAGGATTCTACCAACAACATCACTCTCTCCTTTTAATAGGTCGACCTGTTTCAATGTCGTGGTAGAAATCGTTTACTTATCCCAGTCAAAAGGATCTTCTTCAGCATCACCGCTAGGTGCTGGTGCTGGTGCTGGGGAAGGGGAAGACGTTGCAGACGAACCACCAGCTAAAAACTTAGCGATCACATTCTTATCTTCCCACTTCGTACCATCACCCTTGTCTCTGCCTTCTTCAATACGAAGGTTGGCATTGAAAGGGACACTCATCATGCTTTCAAGATCCTCCAAACCGAAAGCTTCCATATCAGGATCCATGCTCATGGCTTTTCTCCAGTTACGAAGCTTCCCTTTAGAGACGTTTAGTCCGTTGCCTTCAAGCATAAAGTTTTCCCAAACTTTCCTACCTGAATACTTCGGTCCCACAACTTCATAAGTTACACTCAGCATCTTATGACCTGTGGCTTTACTGTTTTTACTTTCCCATGATGCTCCTACCATTTCGTAGTCTCCAGCAGGCATAGGCCCAATTGAACCGCTGTCATCTTCGACATCAGTTAAGTTTAGATTAAATAAATCATCCGACATTTTTCTTCTCCTTCATTTTAGATTTTAAAGATTCTTTGAAAGCAGTCATGAATGCAGTAAAGTCAAGATCTAATGGGGCATTGCCCAAGTCGACTCGACTTTTAGCATCGAAGGCTGCGGTGAATTTATGAAATAACTTTCGCTTGCCATATGACACTGCTCTGGTCTTTTCATTAAACCCCTGGCCACTAGTACGAGTTGATACCTCGTAGTTAGCAAACAGGTTGAAGTCTACCCATTCCCGGATCATCGATGATACCTTCTTGTGTAGACTCATTTCCCAACGATCATAGGGCTCACGCTCAGGATCATTGAAAGTTCTAATCGCTACATGGGAGAGCAAGATAACATTCATCTTTTTCTCCAGTAACAAATCAAACATTTTAAGTATCCGCCTATATAACTCAGCGGACTCTGTGTACCCTTTACCAAAACCTAGTGACTCAATGGACTTAACTGAATGCATGTCGCAAACTTTTTGTTGCACAAGTTTCTCAGCCCAGTCAGTGGTATCAAACACCACAGTTTTGTAATCATGTTTCTCTTCATAAAGAGTTTGTAATTGTTTAACAATGTCATCGTAGGACTTGCACAATGGAAAGGAAGATACATCTAAAAAGTTAGTTCCTTCCTCTGTCTTAATAAATACAGGCCTAGGTGCATTAGATGCAAAGGTGGTTTTACCTATCCCATCAGTTCCTGCTACATTTATTTTTATTGCTGGCACTTTGATGCCTGTTTCAATGGTATTCAATAGACTCACCTTGGTCTCCTAATATAATGATTAACGTTAAGATCTTCTTGAGA
>VMHT01170394.1_pt1 | contig 12026 bp, 10 predicted proteins | sample 4693611 | NCBI WGS metagenome assembly VMHT01 (sample SAMN12280063, study PRJNA550983) | marine metagenome | isolation source: seawater sampled from same location over 5 years 0.02-0.2 micron viral filtrate | place: USA: collected off the coast of southern California halfway between the port... ...
AAAAAAAAAAAAAAAAAAAAAAAAAAAAAAAAAAAAAAAAAAAAAAAAAAAAAAAAAAAAAAAAAAAAAAAAAAAAAAAAAAAAAAAAAAAAAAAAAAAAAATAAAAAAATAAAAAAATAAAAAAATAAAAAAATAAAAAAAATATAATCCATTTTTTATTTAAAATTACTTATTGTTATATTTATATTAAATAATGAGCTCAAATGAAGTAAATTACGATATTAACTTCTATAGTTTAGAGGAACTTATCAATATATTAGGACTTACTATACCTGCTAGAAAAAGACAAGTAGAAAATGCGATTGCTTACCAAGAAAGTAGAACAGAGGACAAAGACCTTCTTGATTTTTTAAAAAAAACAAAGGCAAAATTTAATGCCTTTTTTGAAGCAAATAATTTAGATGTGATTGAAGAAGATTCCGGTGCGGGGTTTAGTACCATTTCTCAACTAAAAGAAGGTTATCAAAAAGGTGTTGTTGGTGACCGTATTGGACACAACGTAACTGTTGTCAATCCAGACCGTTCAGTTCAAATTCGCAATTACTTAAATCAGCAAAACTTACCTATTAAACAGGGTTACATGAATCCTGTTTTAAGACAATCGCAAATTAAAATTCTTACAATAGACAGTGCTTACAGAAATGGTTCTACTTCAAAACAGATTATTAGTGTTTCTCCAGATTTATCTGGAAACTGTGTTACGACAGTTCAAAATAATTATGTTCTTCCTCAAAATTCAGGAAATTTTATTATTAACCTTGAAGAACCTTTAGTTGATGTTATTACAATAAAAGTTATATCTTATGAAATTCCCGTCTCTTGGTATCCTATTGATTCAGCTTATGGAACAAACGTATTAGAAATTAAATTATCTACTGAAACAGACTGGAATACAGTTACTCTTCCACCTGGAAAATATGTTCAAGGACAAACAATGACTATTCAAGATGAATTACAAAAACAAATAAGAACTGTTGTTGGATTTGGTGCCGCAACGGTTACTTATAACTTAAATGATGACAAAATAACGATTGAAAATGGCGGTGTTAATTTCGATTTACGTTTTTTTGATGAAAACTTTGAAATTAATAATCCAGGCGAAGAATACCTTTCTACCTTACGAGAAAATCTTGGATACTTGTGTGGATTCCGCTTACCAGTTTACATCGGACAAAACTCATATACAGGAGAAGCTGCTGTAAATTTAGATTTTTTTAATTATTTATTTATTAGTGTAAACGACTTTAACTCTAATTTTACAAATAAAATTTTTCTTCATGCTTTTGATTTTGACCAACCTATTATTTCTACTGCTCCCGCTTATTATAATAGCACGTTATATCCAACAGATATTAGTGGAAATAATGTTTACATTAGTGACCCATCTGGAAATTTAACACACGCCCAAAAATATAGTGTAGAGCAAATTTTAACAGAGCAATATTTAAATAAACAAGCACCGGCTATTTCAAATAACCAAACAGATAGTAATACATTAGCACGTATTGTTAATAATGAAGGTAACACAATCGACTCACTTAAACAAAAAATGAGTTATTTAAGAGGAAAACTACCAAAAAATATGGAGCGGACTTATTTTGGTCCGGTAAATATTGAAAAATTAGAAGTTAAACTTATCAATGATAAGGGCAGAGTTGTAAATCTTAACTACCAAGACTGGTCGTTTGCTTTAGAAATTACACAATTATATCAATTTTAATTTATTTTTCAAAAAATTTTATTTAATAATTTTGTCTTCTTTATTATAATGGCAAGTGCTTATCCAAAATCTCCAAAATCACCAAGACGAAAATCCAAATATAAAATATTTAATGTCAACTTACATGGAATGTTTGTTAATTTTGATGAATATGATTATGGGGGCGAAGAAAATATTCCTCTTACTTTTCAACCAGAAAAATCTTATATATTTTTTATGGGACGTTTAGGAAGGTCTAGCGCAGATATTCCTGGTATAGAACTTCCACAGCTGTTATTAAAAACTCCTTTTAACGCACAACTGCTACTTCATCGCTTTTCTTACCATCCCAAAAGCATAGTTCAACACGGATATTTACATATGTTTTGTCCTGGAAATATTGTGCCAAATCAAAATCTTTCTTACGATAAAAAGCTTCCTCATATGATTGTATATGACCACTCTGGCACTCCTATGGACCCTGGATTATTTCGTCAAGACCGGCATCCAAGAAAAACTAAATATAAAAAAAATCCTGAATACTTTGATTATTTATTAAATCGTATTGTTGGTGTAATTGAATCCAGTGTAAATGAAGGTGAAATACCGGTTGTTTTTATTACTAATTGTTTGGTAGTAAATAAAAGTTTAGAAGAACGTTTGTTAAAAAATGAACACGAAAGAGAAGTTTGGACACACGCTTGGAAAGAGTCTTTAGCGCGTGGTTATGATTTCTTAGATATGTTAGGTAAAAAACATGTATTACCTAATATAGAATTTATTGACAGAATTAATAGTGTAGAAACCAAAAATTTTAAAGATACTGCTGTAAGCTCTATTCATGCTGAAGAAGAAGAAGAATGTATCAATGATGCTGAATTATTACGTTTATTTGAGGTAAGAGGAAAGAGATATATACCTCCATTAGAACCAGAAGAAATGGAAAGCTGTAATTTTTCGTCTTTGGCATCTTTTCTGTTTGGGTTGGAAAGCCCTACAGATGTGTCAAAAAAATCGAAAAAAATTACACTTAAAAAAGAGAACTAAAAAAAAAGAACTAAATATGAAGAAAAATAAAAAATGAAATGTATTGTATTTATTATTTTTATTATTTTACACCTGATAAACACTTATGCTATAGCGGGCTGGATCTATGCCTTCAAAACTAGGAAGAATCCTTTTTTCTGCAAATTCAGTAAGGCGCGTTGAGTAATACTTGTTCAGGTCGATGAGTTCTTGAGCGCGATGTGGGTTGACACGTGTGAAGATGTCAGCTTGTGTCTTGTATTTTGTCAGTGGATTTTCAAACTTGATGAAAATGTCGATTTGTGGATTTTGTTCAAGGAAATCATTCAAGAAAACTCCCTTTTGCATTTCAGTAAGATCAGAGTTCCAATAATATTCATCTGTATTGCTATTTTTCAAATATTTCTTTTGATGTGTAACTGGCAACGAATCATCGCTGTTGAAACACATAGGAACACATATTTTTTGGTTTGTTTTGCTATAACGAAATCCCTTGAAAAGGGGACTCAACGCCTTTTGAATTTTTCCACTGGAACGCTGAATATTCAAATTGGACAAGACTTTACAGCGTATATCAATGTCTTCCCAAATGTTGTCGTACGGAACAAGACCATATTCCAAAATAAATTCAAAGTCGGCAAATTGAGAAAGAATTTCGTTGACTTCGGCAAATGACATCATTCCACCAGGCTTTTCGTAAACCGATTCTGACCCTAGAAGATAGCGACAAATTATTTGTTTATCATCATAATCTTTACCATCGAACATACAACGACATAAGAAACGACTCGTAAAAATCATTTGTGCAATCATGTCCTTAATTTGCTGAAGAAGAGATTCTTCTTGTTGCTGTAATTGCTGTTTCTCAAATTCTTCCGGAGTTAAATTCACATACATCATAGGAGAAACTACCGGTTTCAACGTTCCATCTTGTTTTTGAACAGCTTGAGCATAAGAAAAGTAACCGTGACTTGGAACGTCTTCGCCATTTTCATTTTTGGTGTGAACAGTGGTTTCAATCGCAGCAACGGGGTTGGTCGTTGTTTGGTTCATCATGTTTGCGTGATTTGCTTTTTTACTTTTTAAAAAACTGGTTTCAATTTTTTATTATTGAGAGAAACGTAATAGTGAAAAATATAAAAAATTGAATTAAAAATATTTTTTATATTTAAATGATACACAAAGATGAGTGCTATGGCAATGGCTTCAATGACAAACCCAGTAGACCAACGTGCAATATATGCTTCAAATATTATTCTTTCAGATGAACAACAAGCGGCTTTTGATTTGTTTAAAAAGGGAAAAAATGTATTTTTAAGTGGACCAGGAGGAAGCGGCAAGTCTTCTCTAATTAAAGAAATGGTGAATTATTGTCGGGACCGCGGTGTCCGTGTTGATGTTTGTGCCCTCACGGGCTGCGCCGCGCTTCTTTTGGAAGGATGTAAAGCAAAAACTATCCATAGTTGGGCTGGCATTGGATTAGCAAATGGTTCCATTGAAGAAACAGCAAAACGTCTTGCGAAACACAAACGAAAAAGTGAAAACTGGAGAGCTGTTCATGTTCTTATTGTGGATGAAGTCAGTATGATGTCTAAAAAGTTGTTTGAACTTTTAAACTTGTGTGGAAAACTGGTAAGAAAAAGTGAAATTCCTTTTGGTGGAATTCAACTAGTATTTAGTGGTGACTTTTTCCAGTTGCCTCCTGTTCCTTCGCGTGACCAAGAAGACACTGATAAATTCTGTTTTGAATCTCCGCAATGGTATGAAGTTTTTCCTAAAGTAAATCATGTGATTTTAAAGAAGATTTTCCGCCAAGACAATGCTCTTTTCAGTAAGATTTTAAATCAAATCCGCGTGGGAAAAATTTCTAAAAATTCTTGTGCTGAGTTGAAGACACATGTTGGAAAAAAGAAAACAGAAGAAATGAAAGTACGTCCCACATTACTGTATCCTCGTCGCCACCAAGTGGAAAAGACAAATGAACGTGAATTGAATGCGTTGGATGGAGAAGAGCATATTTACAATATAAGTCGTGTACCAGAAAGCGATGCTTTGATGGAAATTTTCACAGGGGTAGAACGAGAAATATGTAAAAAGGCGTTGCCACAAGAAAAGGAAAATGAATATTTGTTTTTGGAAAAAGGAGCAAATTGCGATAGTCGTATTGTGTTGAAGTTGGGCGCTCAAGTCATGTGTACGGTGAATTTGGAAATGGATAGTGAGAAACCGATTTGTAATGGTAGTCAAGGTATTGTGGTTGATTTTACGAGCGACGGATTTCCTGTTGTTGAGTTTTACAATGGCGTGCGACGAAAAATGGGAAAACACAAATGGAAAAGTGAAAAAATTCCCTCAGTTCAGATAGGTCAAGTGCCTCTTATGTTGGCTTGGGCGCTTACCATTCATAAATGTCAGGGAGCAACACTGGATATAGCAGAAATGGATTTGGGCAATAGGATTTTTGAATGCGGTCAAACATATGTGGCCTTATCACGTGTAAGGACTTTGGATGGATTATATTTGAAGTCATTTGATCCGTATAAAATCAGGGTAAATTCAAAAGTAATAAAGTTTTACAATGGAATATAATGGGTTATAACCTATTGTAGTAATAATTTGATTTGAATATTTTTTTCTGTATATTTTTTTATATTTAGTTAAGTTATAATATGACTAGTCTTACTTTTCACCTTTCAGACCTTAACACCAGTCAAGCACTCACTCTCGCACCCAGCTTTACCGATGGTTCTGCACCAACAGCAATCACAGGTGGTACCAATGTCGCCTTCTCTGCCACTGCTGCTTCTCTTAAAGCAATCTTTAAATTTTCAACAGATTCTACTGATTTAGCTGATGCTACTGATGATATTACTGGTGCATGTGTCTCTGGTTCATGGGACAATTTATCCTTTGACCTTGGTGCTGGTACTGTTGTAGCTGCTGACGCCGTCGATTCATCCGTTGATACAAACGTTAAAAGTGATTATGTTCGTCACTTTTCTAAAGAAATTTTAGGTACTTCTAGAGCTGATTTGTTTGGTAACGAGGCTACTTTAGTTACTACCGTTGCAACTGGACTTGGTAGTACTGTTAATACTGCTATCAAAACCTCTATTACTAATAATGACGATTCTATTGCCAACGATTTATATAGAACAATAGTTAATAGTACTAGTGAAGTTCATCGTATTACTGATTTAGCCAACAGTGGAACCATACAAAATGATGGAACAACAACATATGATTTTCCATTTGAATCTGGGGATAAATTAGTATTTAAAGTTACTGTTACTCACACTAATGTTACTGTTACTAATACAAACATTAGTGCTCAAGCTGTAGCAGATAAAGAATATTTAGTTACTATTACAGTATCTTAGATTAAAAATATCTAATTTTTTATTAAATAAATAATAATTTCATAATTATTATTTATAGATAATACAAATGTCGGTTGAAGAATTAGATTTAAATATTGAATCCTATTCTATATTAGATTTATTAGATTATTTTAATGTTCCAAAAACAGCAAATAAGGAGCAACTTTTAAATAACTACAATACAAAAAAAGAAAAAATTAATAAAATAAAAAATGAAACTACCAAAAAAGAATTATCAGTGTTTTTAGAAAAAGCATACGATTTTGTTAAAAAATATTTTAATTTTCCAGATCCATCACAAGAAAATCAGGTTAAATATAATATAGAAAGACCCAATTTTTTCCCAGAAGATAAACAAGTGTTTTATACAAAACAGAGCTATCAAGTAAATCCTATAGAACGACAAGAAGTGAAACAAGTAGTATCTATTGATTCTGCATTTCGTGAAAATTATTCAACAACAACAACAAGTAATTTTATTATTAATTTGCCTATACAATTAGAGCATGTATCTAAAATGCGTCTTATATCTGCTGAAATTCCATATACTTTCTATTTTTTTACAGAAAATAAAAAAAATAACAAATTTACAATTACTGTAACAGACGCATCAGTACCTGTAACAGAAAGTTATGAAATTGTCATACCTGATGGTATATGGTATTTAGCTGACTTTGAAGATCAAATAAATGAACATTTTGACAGAAATACAACAGGTGCTGGACTTCTTCGTTATTTAAAATTTGATGGTGCGGGAGAAGAATATAATTCAGGAAAAAGTATAATTCGTTTTAAAACTAGTGAAGAAATAACAGCATTAAATACTAAATTTACATATACTCTTAATACTGGTCTTCCAGCTTCTGGAAATTTATCTTATGTGGTAACAGTTCCGGATGTAACAAATAATATAATCACTTTTGAAGAATCTGCTCTTTTTATTATGGGTTTTATAGAAACTGATATTGCAAATACAATAACACTTTCAGACACATACAATACCTTTTATAATACATATATAGGTGCATTAATAAGTTCTCACATTTATGGTCAAGATATAAATTCTTATTTATTTTTATCTATTGAAGATTTTGTTGGAAATAGTAAGGACCAAATTATATCATGTATGAGCGATGGGTATTTGGGAAAAAATATATTAGGTAGAATTCAAATAACAAATCCAGAATTTACAACTATTATTAATAATAGCGGTGATAGAATATTTAAAGAACGTGATTATTTTGGAAATGTAAAAATACGAAAATTACATATACAATTATTAAATAAATATGGAAAAGTAGTGGATTTAAATAATTCTGATTTATCTTTGGCATTAGAATTTACACAAAGATACAATTCTAAAACACAATTAAAATTTGAAAGTATTTTAAATAATAAGGATAATTTATTTTAATTGATGTATTTTATATAATGCCAGCAATACGAAAAAATGCTCAAGGAAAAACAGGAGGAACAAGTGGAATTAGTTCTGAAACATCTATAACTGAACGAACCGATAGAATACATAGAAAAACAAGGAAACAACAAGACATATTATTACGAGAATACAAGAGATTTAGGGATTTAGACAGTGTTGTTTACACCAGTTTAAATACATATTTAGAATATTTTAGAGATGCTAGTTTTAATGATTTAACAACTCTTTTTACACAAGAAGTATATAATAGTTTAGCAGCTACGGTAGTAACTAGATTTGGAGGCACTATTGATATGGATAGTATTATTAATTTTGATGTGATATATGATTCTCAATTATTTTCAAAATATAATGATAGTGCTTATAGTATTATTAATGGTCTGAATCGTGCGATTGAAGTGTATAAAATTAATCAACAACAAAACGTTAAAATTTTAGCATTAGAGGAAAAGGAAAAAATATTAGAGAATACGGAGTTATTAAGAGAATATTTAGAACAGAAAGCAAAAAATATGAATTTATTTGAAACAACAACTAATTTAACCCTACAACCTATATTAAAACCTCAGTATGCGTTATATTTTAAACGTCATGGTCCTCCAATTGATAGTGTATTCGATTCAGAAAAATTGGCTGTTATTATTAAAGAACTATTAGATAATGGAACATTAAGTCCAGATGATATTTTTATTGAATAAATTAACAATTAATGGCAACAATATTATCATCTCTAAGCAATTCAAGAACTTCGGGGTCATTTTTTTTTACGTTTCTTAATGCTTTTAAGATAGGTAATGCGTTACTATATTGTCCGGCATTAAAATAAGTAAGAGCTTGATTAAAGCATTTATCGTATGTGCGTTCGGTGGGATTACAAAAGATATTATCGTCTAAAATTTGAGAAGAACCAGGTATACAACATGGTGTACCTGGATTATATGATTGTTTAAGTCTTCTGCAAGTGGGTCGTCCTGGATCTCGGCTTCTTTTTAAATATTCGCTATATGAAGCATATGTTTTTCGCTCTTTTAAAGACATATACTTTATGTTTAGAAAATAATTTCTAAATATGAAATGATAATTAATAACAAATGTAAATAATTCTTTCTAAAAAATAAAAGTCAGTGTTGCGCGCTCAGAAGCGTTTTTTTCAAAAGTTTTTTTAATTTTTGTAAAATGGACAAATTTGAAATGTCCAAAATTGAAAATTCAAAAAAACTTTTGAAAAAAACGTGTTTTTTCGCGACAAATTAGTATTCAGCCATTTTCTTACGATAAATCATAAGATTTCTATTTATTTATTTTTCAACTTTTTCAAAAATTTTCCAAAAAAAGGATAAATTCCGAAAAAAATTTAAAAAAAATTTATTTTTATAATTTAGACATGGAAACAAAAAAGTGTAAAAAGTGTAACCAAAATAAAATTAGTGAGTTCCCTTATGATAATATTAGTGAAAACGTTGAAAAAAAAATTATTGAAATTACAGCAAAAAACGATTTGGAAACAAATGGAAACAAAAAAGTGTATTTTGGAAACATTAACGATTTTGAAGAAAAAAATCTTGTTACTGAATATGATGTCAATCTAACATCCAAAAATGACCGTTTTGACAAAAAAAGTGTAAATAATTTAACAAAGAATAAAACAAAAAATAATATGTATCTTTGTGAATATTGTAATTATGAAACTTCATACAAACATCATTATGACAAACATTTAACTTCAAAAAAGCATTTGAAAAATACAGGTCAGTCACCAAAAAACACAATATATTACAGTTGTAAACAATGTAATAAGAAATATAAAACGCGTTCTGGGCTATGGAAGCATGAATCAAAGTGTTTGGAACAAGAAATTATTGAGTCTCAACTTTCAAACGTTGAGAGAAAGGTTGAAAAAAAGGAAAAAGAAATAGGAAATAATGAATTATTAAAGGTTTTTATGGATTTTATGAAGACAAATCAGGATGTTCAACAAGAAATGATCAATAAAATCATTCCAAAAATAGGAAATAATAACAATAATAACAACATTTCTATTAATGTTTTCTTAAATGAACAATGTAAAGATGCGATAAATTTCTCTGATTTTGTGAATAGTATCCAAGTAGGGGTTGAAGACGTATTAAAAACTAATGAAATAGGATATAGTAGTGGAATTTCGCAGATTTTAATGAAAAATTTGATGAATTTGGGTGCTTTTAAGCGTCCAATCCACTGTACAGACAATAAAAGGCTCCAATTTATTGTAAAAGATGAAAATAAATGGGAAAAAGACACAGGAGTGAAGATGGAAAAGGCAATTACAAGCGTAAGTCACAAGCAAATGCAAGAAATTAAGAAATTAGAGAAGGAAAATAAGATAAAAGAGGAAGAAAAATACTTAAATTTGATTTCTAGTGCGATTGGACCAATAGAAGAGGAGCATAAAAAGAAAAATATGAAAGAAATTGCGAAAAATATGGGAAAATATTTGAATATTAAGGAAGCAATGGAGGAAAAATATTAAAAACTACAAAAAAAAGGTACTATGTAATGTATTTTTCTTTTTCTATTTCTATTTTTTTGTAATTCTCTCAACGATTTTATTCCAAGACCTATAAATTTTATGTTTCACCAACTAACTTTTGAAGTTTTTTAGATGTAGGTGGGTATAGTTTTATAGTTAAGATGTGTTGTTAGAATATACATTATAACAGACATAAAGAAATTATATTATATTAAATAATTGTATGTTTAGTTTGGAACTTAGTGATGAGAATTTTTTTAATTTTTTGAATAATAAAATAAAAAAATACAGTATATCTGAATTCACAAAGATATTTAATCTTGGTTCATTAGTTTATGATTATGTAAAAAGAACAAATAAAGATGTAACAGAGGTGAACGAAGATGATTTGAGTGCGTGTTTTAATATTGAACGCGAAGGTTTTAAAGAAAGTATTGAAAAAAAGAATGAAGAAATAAAAAACATGAATTTAGTGGTTGAAAAGTTGAGAGAAGAAAAGAATGAAGAATTGTATAAACTACAAAAAGAGTTTTCTGAATTTAAGTTGGAAAGTTCTCAGCGTGAATATGAAAAGCAAGTTGAAATTGAGAATAATTTCAAAACGCAAATTGAAATGTTGAGAGAAGAAAATAAAGGACTTCTTGAAAAAAGAAATATTGACCTTGAGAAAAATCGGGAAGAAGTAAAATGTATTTCAAAAGAACGAAAAGATGAATATGAAGAAAGTATGAGAATTATGAAAGAAGGATATGAAAAAGAAAATTCAAGATTAAAAGAAGAAAACGAGAGATTTAAATCAAAATACGAAGCTCTTGAAGTGAATAGTGTTTTGAAAGGTGCTCCTTATGAAAATTTATTGGAAGAAGAAATGAATGAATATAGTGATAAGAATGGAAATGTGTGGAAAGTAGAGAATTTGACAGGTAAAGCAGGAAAAGGCGATTTTTGTGTATCAAATAATTATTCGAATTCAAGAATTATGGTTGAGGCAAAAAATATGCCAAAAGTATCTTCAACTGTGGCTAATCAACAACCAAAGTTTTTTAACAATTTGAACGATCCAACCAATAATTATGACGGGGGAATAATTGTTGCAAGTGGAATGATTGAACGTCAAAAATCTTATAAAATAGAAAAAATTTCTGGAAAGTATGTATGTTTTATTCCAAATTATACATTAAATAATACTGAGCGAATTTTTCAAATTCTTGAATCAATGGAAGATAGAATTTCAAATTCAAATAAAGAAAACAAAGATGTTTTTCTTCGGGATAGGATTTTTAAAATAATGGAAAAGGATTATATTAAGTTGAGAGAACAAAAGAAAAATACAGATAAATGTGCAAAAGAACAAGATAAATTGGTTGAAGAGAAAAAGAAGGAAATTTACGAATTATTTAATTTGGATATTGATGAATATTTGTCAAATGATAAAAAAACAACAAGAAATGTAAATAATTCGATTGAAGAAAAAGTAAAAAAAATCGCAGAACAGCTGAAAAATGAAAATAAAGAAATAACAAAGAAAGATTTAATTGAAAAAGTAAATATTGAGTTCACTGAATACATAAAAGAATATGAAAAAGATAAAAAATCAGGAATATCTAAGAACAAGATTAAAAATATTTTGAAAACGTGTGTAAATTAAAGAGCATTTATGGTATAAATAATATATATTAAGTAATATAAATATTATAGTAACATTATTTAATATATATAACTGATTATTCTTACCTTATATGGTGTAAAATATGTAAAATAATTAAAACGCCACTACAATTTTAAAGCTATGATATAAATTATTATAAATAACACGATAAATGGTAATAAAATTATAAAAAATAAATATAAAAATGAGACCATAATTAATTGAAAAATAAAATTCAAGAATGAGACGAGAAATGGTCACAAAAATGAAGAAAAAAATTCAAGAAACCGACACCATAAGTAATTGAAAAATAAAAATTCAAGAA
>VMHT01151824.1_pt1 | contig 12024 bp, 16 predicted proteins | sample 4693611 | NCBI WGS metagenome assembly VMHT01 (sample SAMN12280063, study PRJNA550983) | marine metagenome | isolation source: seawater sampled from same location over 5 years 0.02-0.2 micron viral filtrate | place: USA: collected off the coast of southern California halfway between the port... ...
ATTTAGCTATGAGAGTTATAGCATGGCATGATCTTATGAATGACTTATCGGGATTAGATGTAGATAAAAATTGCTTAAATAAACTGGAAGAATGTCCAGATTCATTAAAACAGATTCTTAATCAGGTGGGTAAATTTTACATACCAGTTTTATTGGCTAATGCAAAGGCTATTGAAGATGGAAAAGAATCTTGGGAAGCAGAAGTTGATGGGTCACTTTGGAAACAAAAATCATTTCCATATCAAGCGAAATGCTTAACATGGACAAAAGATGAATTTAATTCTCTCAACGATATTGATAAGAAAAGGATTCTAGATTTTTTAAGTGGCACTGGTTGCGAAAAAATCTTTTAATTCTTAAGAGTCTGAGTAAGCAACCAATGTTTCTACGCTGTATCCTTGATCAGCAATTAGCTTACTACCACCAAGATCTGGCAAGTCTATAACTGCAAGAACTAAGATATTTTCATTTAGAACACCGAAATTTTTAGTAAGCAACTCTGCACAAGCTATGGCTGTGCCCCCTGTTGCTACTAAATCATCAATGATTGCTACCCTATCATTACTGGTGATAGTTGTATTCTTTTGAATCTCAATTGATGTACTGCCGTACTCCAAATCAAATTCCTTAGTATAGGATTCATTAGGTAACTTACCTGGTTTTCGAGCAAGCACAAATGGAAGCGCCAGATCTTTGGAAATTGATCCAGCAAAGATAAACCCTCTACTTTCAATACTAACAACTACCGAAGGATTAAAAGCCTTGGTTAATTCCTCCATTGCGTTACATGTTTTTACAAATGCATTAGGAGTTTCAATTAAACTTGTTATATCTCTAAACTTAATACCGTCAATGGGAAAATCATCAACGGTTCTTATGTATTCTTTTAAATTATATGGATCTGACATTATAAATTTTACCCAAAAAACAAATAATAACTCACATTTGTAGAATATTCTCTAAAGAACTGTAAGATTGGGTAGTATTGTTATGTTAATGCAAACTTGGATTAATTAGATACTTCATGCCAGTTGCCATAGATCCGTATACCAGCATTTCATCTAATGATAATGCCTCAACCAAAGAAATTTCTTTTGTGTAAGTGCTTGCAAAAGTTGTTTTAATTTCTGATGAAACTCTTTGCCTTAGTTCAATATTTTTCTCAATACCAGCATTTTCTAAAAAAGGTGTAAGTAGCCACCCGCCAATACCCCAGTACATGCCAAAGGATCGATTGTTTGGCAAATTGATAGGACTTTGATCTAAAGCACCATATACATAAACTTGCTTATGTTGAGTAGATCCATAAGGACTAAAATCCTTCATACCTGCCCTTAATGCTATTTCCATGCATGAAAGTATTCTACCGCTCAGCTTCCCACCACCAGTTGCATCAAAGGCTAAGGTTGCATTTGTAGCTTTAATTGCCTCAACTAATGTCTCTTTAAAATTATCATCAGAAGAATTACAAATATATTTAGCACCATGCGACTTGAGCAATTCGACTTGCTCAGATTTTCTTACAATATTTATCAATGGAATGTCATCAGCCAAACAAATCTTAACTAGCATTTGCCCCAAATTAGATGCAGCTGCTGTATGAATTAGGGCAGCATGACCCTCATTCTTCATTGTCTCAACCATACCTAGTGCTGTGAGTGGATTTACGAAACTTGATGCGCATTCTTTTGGATCAATACCATGGGCCATTTCAATACATGCCATTGCTGGTAATACTCTATATTGTGTATACATCCCCCCACCTACGCCTGAAACAACTTTACCGATAAGATGTTTTGCGTTCTTACCAGCGTCAGTTACCACTCCTGAACCTTCATTTCCTACTGGGACCGGTTTATCAATTCTTGGTTTCATAGCCCACATTACAGATTTTGGAATATCCATGATAACTTTTGAATTAATGCCATCGCCTTCAACACGAATTGATGACAGATCACCAGCACCTACAAGCGTCCCTAGATCAGAAGGATTTATAGGTGAAGCTTTCACCTCAATCAGCACATCATCAGCTCCTGGTTTTGGTATCTCAATGTCTCGTAAAGCAATTTCTAATGTAGCATCTTCTTTAATAGTTGATGTGAGTTGAAGCATAAATAACCTCCAGTAAATTCTTTAAAAGTTTTTAATAAATAATTAGATCTTAGATCAAAGCTCCGGCCATCATAAATAAAACAATAACTGAAGCTATAAATGAAATACTTCTAAGTATTGAGATGCCAACTACATAAGAAATGACATGGATTATTCTGAATATAATCCAATACTTCATTAACATTGATAAGTCAGTCCCAAGGTATATAGCCAGTAATCCAAGCATAAAGAAAACAGGTACAGATTCCTGCAAATTTGCGAAGGCCTTTTTTGATCTATCGTAATATAAAGTTGTGTCTGGATTTTCATCTCGGTTTGAGAGCATCCATTTTAAATTTTTTGTATTAAAGACGGCAGGTAGAATCCAAGCCTGAATTAGTATCAGCACACATGCATAAATTAAATGATTAATCATGATCTCTCCTTTGGTTGATTAGTTTATAACTATATAAGTTTTTGAGGTACCCCAAAAAATTTATTAATTAAGGTCTTAAAGGAATCCAGAGAATCTATCTGATAGTCAGGATCGAATGCAGCTTGGTCCCATTGATCGGTAAATTCAACAGCTTTTTTATACCATGATTCATTCTTATATTGATTTCTTAAGTCTCTTGGCTTGCCTTGATAATGATAATAATGCTCTCCCTGAAAATCTTGATGAGTTCGAATAATATGATAAGCATCGTCAGAAACATATGGCTTAATTATTTCTGCGCAAATTTGGCCATGATTAGGCACATTGATTACTTTTCCAATATCATGAATTAAGCTAATCAAAATCATTTCATCTGAGGCATTAGCTCTTCGTGCCATGGTAGCAGTTTGTAATGCATGATGTAGCTGATCTGTTCCAAACCCCAGCGAAACACCGTCAAGTTGCTTTAGCATAGATATTATTCTATTGGGCATATCAAATACATGCGGAAGATGTTCGTTATAAATATGATCCCATTCATCTTTTGTGCTTTGATCCATTCTGGTAAACATATTTAATCCTCAGTGCTAGGAAGCTTAATTTTAATAGTTCTTAAAACTATTGCTGCGATACTAATCAATAAAATTGAGGCTGCTTCAAAAATTAATTGCTCAGGTTGTGAATCTTTACCTTGAAGTACTATCAGTCTTGCAAGGGCTGTGATTGCAATAAACAAAGGATAAATTACAGGTATCTCGTGACTCTTAAAGTAAACAGCTACCATTCCAAAAACCTCTGCATAAATAAACATTAATAATAAGTCAGCCAGACCAACAACCCCATTCTCAAAAACATACAGTAGTTCAAAAATAACTGCTGCAACAGTTAAAATTGCAATTGTAATTAAGATGGCGTCTTCAACAATACGAAACATGTATAAATCTTAATATAAGATATAAAAATTATGAAATTTTATTAAAATTAATATTTTTTCTTTGCTGGTCCACACTGACCTCGAGCAAGAAATGATACTTTGGGACTTTTTAGATTTTTTATTTCTTTTCCGCTCATAAAGATGTTGCCTTCAATTCTTCCCTTTCCTGTAAAAAAATTTAAAGAGTTTATAACTTTGTAGTAATCAACAACATATTCATCAAGACTTGGGTGTGGCGAATTGGGTGTAAAGGATTCCTCTAAAGAGATGCTCCGCTCACTACGTTTTATTTCTTTAATTGATTCATTCAAAAGCCAATTGATAGCTGGATCAACTTCATAATCCACTAAGGTTATTTCGCCAGAAATATCATCTTTATTCCAATATTGATTAACAAAAAATTCTTCTTTATCCCATTTATCAGAGATATTAGCCTTAGCTTTATCAACTAAAAAAGGCGTATAAGGTCCAGCGGTAAAATTTTTTAAGGCATCACCAATGTCTTGAAGATAGTTTCTGCTTGGTATTGAATAGGTTGTTTCATAGCTACCATTTAATTCACAAAGTATCTCTTCACTATGAATGTATTGGATAAGAGTAAATATAAGGATAAGGGAAAGATTAGATTTCATAAATTTGGAACCATTAAAAATATATATTTTACTTTTCTTGATCAAACAAATAAAACATATCGCCTATATTCAGTTAAGAATAATTACCGTATGAAGTTTAGCTGCTTTATCAAGATCGTCTGAATTTGGAACTTTATTTCTATCTAACTTAACACCAGCAAAAAAAGCATCAATAGGATTATGCTCAATTAACTCTTTTAATTTTGCGCGCACGAAATTATCATCAGAGAAATTAATAGATATTTTTTTATTTATTTTTTTGCCTTTGAAATAGATTTCTTGATTTTCAATGTCTATAAAATTTTTCCACCAAAGGTTCTCTCTCAAAGTCACACATACAATTGCATCATTTATATGAGCGTAACTAGCTGGAATTTCATAAATCTTTTTGGATTTTCTGCCAATCACTCTAAACAACAGAACCTGGTGGCTAATAATAAAATGAATTGGTGATTTAAGAATTACTCTTACAACTGGGTTTATAAATCTAAATAAATATTTCATGTCATATAGATATGGATGGATATGTTTTCATCAAGATTTTTTTATTATCAATTAATGCATTGTATGAATTTTTTTCGCCATCAAAACTTACATTATGTTTAACAGTTTCATTTATAAAATGAAGAGCGGATCCACCCTCAATACAATGAATGGAATCAATTAAGCCTTCCTCAAGAAATTTTTTAGTGTATGGAATACGATCTGGCTCTTCATCATAATGAGGGCAGCAATTCCCTTTAATGATTCCAAGACAGTCTAAGAGTTTTAGTTCTGCGTCCCAAGAATCTGTAATCCCTTTTTCAAACCAACAAATTGCACCGGCACTTACCCCTGACATAATCTTTCCATTTTGATATGCCTCTTTCAGCAACTTATCAATGCCCCATTCTCTCCAAACAGCCAGCATGCTTTTAGTATTCCCACCGCCTATAAAAAAAATATCTTGGCTGGAAAATAATATTTTTAAATCAGGTGTTCTTTTAAATAATGAGAGGTGATTTGGATTGCATGAAAGTTTATCAAAAACTTTGTAAAAGTTATTAATATACTCAGGTGGCTCTGCACTAGCGGTTGGAATAAAAAGGATATTCGGATTAGGTTTTGAGGATTGATCTAAAATATACTGTTCAATATGATTTTTGTTTACAGTTCTTCCAAAGCCTCCTCCACCAATTGCAATAATTTGACGCATCTAATTTCTCCAAATGAAAAAATATAAATATATCATTATAGGTGCAGGAAGTGCAGGTTGTGCATTAGCTAACCGCTTATCAAAAAATCCTAACTGTAATGTATTGCTTCTTGAGTCTGGGCCAGCTGATAAGAGCACGAAGATAAGTATGCCAATGGGTGCCAGTAGTCTTTTTAAGGACAAAAAATTTGGTTGGTCATATGAATCGTTAAAACAAAAAAATTTGCACAACAGATCTATTAATTCACCAAGAGGTAAAACCTTGGGTGGATCAAGTTCTACCAATGGCATGGTCTACATAAGAGGTCAAGCCAATGATTATGATAAATTTTCGCAGAACGGATGTTACGGCTGGAGTTATGCTGAATTATTGCCTCTGTTTAGATCAATTGAAAATAATCAAGAGATAACAAATCAATTTCATGGAAATTTTGGAGATGTTTGGGTTGATAAACATAATTATTCATTACCAATATCTAGTCAGTTTATTAAGGCAGTAGAGGAAGCAGGAATCAAACAGACAAATGACTTTAATGGCTACGATCAAGAGGGTGTTGGTTATTATCAGGTTAATATTAAAAATGGTAGACGCTTTAGTTCAGCTGATGCATTTTTAAAACCCATCAAAGAACGGCAAAACCTTGAGGTTCTTTGTAATGCGCATGTCCACAAAATAGTTATAAATAATCAAAAAGCAATAGGAGTTATTTATTCAATTAATGGAAAAAGACTTACGGCTATGTGCGATTCTGAGCTAGTTTTATCAGCAGGCTCAATAAATACACCAAAAATATTAAATCTTTCAGGAATTGGTGATCCTACGGATTTAAATAAAATTGGTATCGAAACGCTCATACCTAATAAAAATGTTGGGAAGAATCTGCGAGATCACCTAACAGTCAATATTTCTGCTGCCGTTAATGGTTATAGCACTTTTTATGAGGAGTTAAGAGGAATGAAAGTTATCAAGCATCTGATTAACTATTATATAAATAAGCCAAGTTTATTTTCTTATGCAGCTGCTGATGTGGGAGTATTTTTTAAGCTAGATGAAAATTCTGAAAATCCTGACTTTCAGGTTCACTTTGCGCCTGGAGCTGGTGAATATCATAAAGATGGAAAAATACGTCCCATTCACGGGATAACTGCATCGGTATGCCAACTAAGACCCTTCAGTAAAGGATCAGTTAAACTTAAAAGCTCTGACTATTTTGATAGCCCAATTATTGATTATGGATATCTTAGTGATGAGCGTGATACAGAAATTCTATTAGAAGGTATCAAAATTGTAAGAAAGTTTTTTACAACCAATACTATGAAAGAGCTAAATGCTAAAGAAATTGCACCTGGTGAGAAAATTACAAATAATGATATGCTCAAGAATTTTTTAAAAAGCACTGCTTTGTCTGTCTATCATCCTGTTGGTACATGTAAAATGGGTCTTGATTCATCTTCAGTTGTTGATCCAGAATTACGTGTACATGAAGTTAAAAATTTAAGAGTTGCTGATGCATCAATACTTCCAGAATTAATTTCAGGAAATACTAACGCGATAAGTAATGTAATTGGAATTAAATGCGCGGATATGATTTTAGGAAATCAAGCGTCTTGAGCAGTTGGCCTGATTACTATTTCATTAACTGAAACTCCATGATCTTGCTCTAGTGCATATTTAATTGCATCAGCTACCTTTTCAGCTGGCTGAGCTACAGCTCCAATACCTCGTTTAATTAAAGCTTCAAGCATTGACTCATCTTTTATGCTGCCGGCTAGTTCAGTTTTGAATGCCCCAGGATAAATACATGTCACTTGAATTACTCCTGAAGATTCAATTCGAGTGCCTTCAGAAATAGCTCTTACTGCATATTTTGTTCCAGAATATACAGCACTGCCTGGCATAACTCGTTTTCCTGCAACTGAAGATATATTGATAATTTTTCCATGACCTTGGTTAATAAAGTTTTTATACACAGCATTAGTACCATATAAAACACCCTTGATATTCACATCGATCATTTCATCCCATTCATCTGTTCTTCCTGCTGAGATCAGAGATAAGGGCATAATTCCAGCATTATTAATAATTGCGTCTACTCCATTAAATGTATCAATTGATTTTTGCACTAACTTATCAAGATCATCTTTTTTCTTAACATCAGTAACCTCATAGGTTGCTGAATCTCCTAATTCTGTAACTAATTCTTCAAGTCTATCTTTTCTTCGAGCGCCTAAAGTAACTTTGCAGCCTTGATCAACAAGAAGTTTTGCTGTTACGCTGCCAAATCCAGAACTTGCACCGGTAATAACTACTCGCATATTTTTTAGATTACTCATAATTTATCTCCTGTTATGAAATTTTATTAAGCGTTTCTTCCATTTATCAGTATATAAAGAAAACTCATTGTTTTTTATATGAAACTCTTTAAACAATAAATCTCTATCAACCATCAAAATAACTAAATCTTTTATTGTGGTTTGGAACATAACATTGTGAGCGTTAGCATAAGCTGAGCATTGAAGGAAATAATCTTCGATCCAATCTTTTCGTTTAAGTTTTTTTGCAGTCTTGAAATCAATAATTGCGGGGCTTCCTTTATAAATACCAATACAATCTGCTGTGCCAGCGTAAAGGCCATCTAAAATCAAACCACTTTCCAAGCCCCAAACTTCGTCAATGCCATCTAAACAAGATGAAATAAATTTAGATGAAATTGATTTAGCAAGATAACCACTTCTATCCTCAGTAAATTCATTCCAAGACTGTCCAAGTAAATAATTCTCAATAGCCTCGTGGACTGCGCTTCCTATTAATGTGCTTTCTTGAACAATTGCATCAGCCTGTGCAGGACCAACCTTTCTTCGCCATTTCGTAATACCTGATTTATCACCGGTAGCATCCAATACAGTTGTCACAGAAGGAACTAGATCATCATTTGCATCCTTATAAAAACGCATTTCATTTTTTTCAACCCTTTCTAAAGCAGGATAAGAATATTTAAAGGTCATTATTAATTGATCGATGAACCCCCATCAACGGAAATTATTTGACCGGTAATGTAATTGGAATTTTGTGATAATAAAAATACGACAGCATCACCAATGTCTTCAGGTTCACCAATACGCTCGAGTAAAACTGATGATTCGAGATATTTCTTTGCATTTGGTTCAGCTTTAAAATATTCCTGGACACCTGGAGTATTTATTGTCCCAGGAGAGATTGCATTAACCCTAACATTCTTCCCACTCAATTCTTTGGCGACTGATTGAGTTAAATTATTTACAGCAGCTTTTGCGGCAGCATAAATGGAGTTAAAAGCATAACCTCTGATAGCTGAGTTAGATGAGATATTGACAATACTTGATGTTGCTTGATGTTTATCAATATAGTTAACTTGGCAAGTTAATGCTTTCCATAAAATGGTAAAACTTAATTCTAAAGTTGACTCAACATCTTTTAAATCATATTCATGGAATGGACCTAAACCTTTGGATGCGGCGGCACTGTTACAAAAACCATTGATAGGGCCTAATAAGGTATGAGTTTTTTCAATTGCCTCAGCAAATGAATTCATTTCAGTAAGGTTTGCAATCAAGGGAATTGTTGCAGATGGATATTTTTTTTCTAATTCAAATGCAGCATCATTTAATTGATCTCCATTAATATCAATCATCGAGACTTTTCCACCTGCTTCAAGAATTGATTTACAGATCCCAAGGCCTATTCCTTGAGCAGCTCCAGTAACTAGGTAGTTTTTATCTTTAAGAATCACTTATTATTCAAATAATCTAGAACGTCATGATAAACAATATTTTTAGAGGGTTCATTTAAAATTTCATGCCGCATTTCATCATAAATCTTTAAATTGCAATTAGATATTTGTGTGGATAGCATTTCATATAATTTTTTAGGACCAGAGCCAAAGCTACCTGCTGCGTCTTCTTTACCCGATAAAATTAATAAATCTAAGTTGGGATGATATAAATGAAGTCTGTTTTTATCAAAGATTCTTTTAAACCCATACAATAAATCACCCCAAAGTGAGTTTGATACAACAAAACCGCATAATGGATCAGCAACATACTCATCAACACTAATAGTAGAGTATGAGAGCCAGTCTGATGGAGTTCTTGGTTGTTTAATACTCTTATTAAATCCTCCAAATACGAGCTTATGCAATGTATTACTATAATTACTTCGACCCTTCATCAAGTTACTGAACTTAAGAAATAATTGTTGAAACAATAAAATAGATTTATTTGGAACTGAAGACCCTAAAAGAATATAATTTTTTATGGGGTTGCCTGATTGAATTGAGTCAAGTGTGATGTATGAACCCATGCTATGCCCCAACATTGAAAATGTATGATCAGGGTACTCTTTAATAAGAAAGTTCGATACGTTAATAAGATCATTTACAACTAGACTCCAACCATTTTCTTCTCCAAATACTCCCAGCGGATCCAATGGGGTAATTCTATTTCCATGACCTCTATGATCATAAATAAAAACATTAATACCATTAGAATTTAAAAAATTTATAAATTCTCTATATCTTTGCTGGTGCTCAGCCATCCCATGATTTATCAGCACAGATTTTTTTGAATTATTTGAATAATAAGCAGATAAAAGAATTTTGTTACCCTCGCCAGCTATGACTTCTAAATATTCATTAAACATATAAAATACTATACTAAAGCAATTATTCTTAATGCGTATGAATAATATTTATATATCAGGAACTGGGCTCTGGATTCCACCTTACGGCATCACAAACGATGAATTAATGGAATCCTATAATGCATACGTTAATAAATTCAATGCTGATAATTCAGAAGAAATAGCATCCGGGACCGTAAAAGAACTATCACCCTCATCATCAGAGTTCGTTGAAAAAGCGTCTGGAATAAAACATAGGTATGTAATCGAGAAAGAACATACTCTTAGTCCAAATCATATGAAGCCCATGATACCAGCGAGGGATATCGATGAATTATCGTTATTAGCTGAAATAGGTGTTAAGGCTGGTAAAGATGCCATGAAAAATGCAGGTGTAACAGCAGATGATATTGATGCAGTAATAGTTTCAACAGCAAACCTTCAACGAGCATATCCAGCAGTTGCAATTGAAATTCAGAGTGAGCTCGGAATTGAAGGGTATGGTTATGACATGATGGTTGCATGCAGCTCTACAACATTTGGAATAAGTAATGCTATGGCTGATATTGCTGCAGGTAAAGCAGAAACTATATTAGTTATTAATCCAGAAATTACTACCGCCCACAACAATATGAAAAGTCGAGAATCACATTTTATATTTGGAGATGTGTGTACAGCATCAGTAATACAATTAAATAGTTCCTCGAAAAATAAATTTAAAATATTGGATACTAAACTAAAGACAGTTTTTTCAAATAATATTAGGAATGAATTCGGATTCATTAATCATATTGAAGATAAGAGTTATCAAGAAGATGAGCTCCTCTTTAAGCAAAATGGTAGAAGTGTGTTCAAGGAAGTTTGCCCAATGGTAGTCCAATTAATTGAAGAGCAGCTTAATTCATTGAATCTCTCAACTAATGACATATCTCAATACTGGATGCACCAAGCCAATATTAACCTCAATAAATGGATTCTCAATAAACTACTCGATGGTGATGTTGATGAAAAAAGAGCTCCAAACGTTTTGGATGAATTTGGAAATACAGGCTCAGCTGGATCATTAATTGCTTTCCATAAATTTAATCATCTCAAGAAAGGTCAAAAAGGATTAATATGTTCCTTTGGTGGTGGATATTCAATTTGCTCAATTATTATAGAAAAAGAATAATTTATAAATGAGTAGCCTATAATATCGATATGGCTGAATACGACGCAGTAATTGTTTTTCTTGTAGCAACTTTGTTTGTTGGTGTATACATTTTTAACGAAGCTCGACCTAAGGGCTCAAGCTTAATCACTAAGATTCTCAGTCCTTTTTCAAGATTATTTAAATAACTTGAACTGTATTATTAAATCTCCTCTAGTTTTAACAGTGGCGACACTAATAACCTTTTTTGTAGGCTCTCTAGCAAATATTTATATCAATCAGGATGGTTGGTATGAATCATTAAACAAAAGTGTTTTAAATCCTCCAGGTTATGTTTTTGGTATTGTTTGGCCTATCTTATATATGCTTATGGCTTTGGTAAGTTATTTTAACCATAAGGAAATATCTAAATTATTCTTAACTCAGCTTCTTTTAAATGCAATCTGGTCGTGGATATTTTTTTATTTTCAAATGCCAATAATTGCATTTATAGATATTCTATTTTTGGTATTAATAAATCTGGTTATTCAAATCCGATTATTCAAAACAAGCAAGTTATATGCATTACTCTACTTTCCTTACCCATGCTGGCTTTTTTTTGCAGCATTCCTGAATTTAAATATTGTTATTCTCAACTAAAGATACCTATCACTAGACCTGTCATGCATGAAGCTAGAGTTGCAGCAACAAGAGATCTAAATGCCACAGATATTAAGGTATCTTTTATTTCTGGACACATTGCTGAAATTCCAGAAATTAATATTCCAACCGATGATAGATTTGCAAATCCACATAATGCATACATCGCTATCAATTTTGATCTATCTGATATCAATCCAGAGTCCATTTCTGCTAAAGCAGCATATGCAACAAACTCGTTAAGAGCTGTTTTAATTCCTAATAATTCAGCAACATAAATGACTTCAGAG
>VMHT01155651.1_pt1 | contig 12023 bp, 16 predicted proteins | sample 4693611 | NCBI WGS metagenome assembly VMHT01 (sample SAMN12280063, study PRJNA550983) | marine metagenome | isolation source: seawater sampled from same location over 5 years 0.02-0.2 micron viral filtrate | place: USA: collected off the coast of southern California halfway between the port... ...
TAGAAACAGCAGACAAGTTAGTCGATGGGATGTGGTTGGATTTGTAGATTGTGATACCTGCGATTTGAGGGATCGATCCAGAAGCGATGCTTCCTACACCTCCGACGTCTTTATTGACAGCAGAAGTAGAGATAGCAAGCTGTCCAGCACCACCAGTGATTAACTTGTAGTACTCTTGTGGACGAAGAACGCAGAAACGACCGTCGCTAGGAACGTCATTTTCGTCAAGCTTCTGAGCAGCAGTGAAAAGAGCAGCTGTTAATTCTGCACCAGTTGGATCAGTGTTGTCTGAGTCGTCGCTAGAGTCACTTACGTCACCCATTGCATTAGCAGAAACATCAAGGATACCACCAGTCTTACCACCAGTTACGGCAGCAGCAGAACGAGCAGCAGCGATGAATACTTTAGCAAGAGCAGTATCGAAACGAACAGCAAGAGCTTTACCCAACTCGTTAGCGTAGACGCTGCGGATGTCGTAGTGGTTCTTTACGTCGTCGATGTTGCTTAAGAAAGTAGAAGCCAAAAGCATCTTGTCGATAGTGATGACTTTCTCAGCTTTCTTGATGTCGCTTAAGTAACTGTTTTCAGCGTCAGCGATGTTTTCACCGGGTGTATGGTAAGCAGCAGAAGCGATTCCTGTTACAGGGAACTGAGCTGATTTACCGTTTTCGATTGTGCGAACAGTATGTAGTGCTTTAAAGATGTTGCTTTCCTCGAAGGTTTGCAGAATCTCTCCGCTAAACTTTTTAAGAAACAAAGCATCTGTATCACCAGCACTATTAACTTGTCCAACACGTGAGGGGGATGTATCTCCATTAGCCATGATATATTTTCCTTTATGTTGTAGTTATTATAGTTGTAGTTATTAGTTGGTTTGACTCTTACTTCTTTCGTTCACAGGATTGTCTACCGCAGTAGGTCGAGGGACTAATTGTCGCAATCGTCTATAAAATAAATATATTACCGATTACAATAACAGCAATAAATACACCAATTGTCAACACTAGTGCTTTCTCACGTTTATCTAAGCCACGGTAAATCCTAAGAAGTCTTTTCATTTGGAACTCCATTCTTTGCTTTCTTGTGAACGTACCTCGTATATATGATCGGTATGACATTCCACAATACTACTCCAATTAAACAGACTTTTAGCAAGCCATAAATTTCAGTCAGCATACTGTCAAAAAAGCCGTTGTCCATTGACTCATCTAGTTGATTATTAACGAGTTGCTTAATATCCCCCTCGCTCAACGCCTTGACTTGCTGTGTTAAATGTGCGTTTTCTTCCGTGTATTTGGCTACTTCTCCCACACCCCATCCAAGGGCAGCACCACCCGCAGCAGGACCGGGACCACCTAGACTACCAACAGCTGCACCACCTGTAGCTCCTAACGCTGGATAAAAAGACGCCTTGGAACAACCCGAAAAACTTCCTGAAACCGATAACAGGAAGAAAACGAAAGTAGGTAGTCCAAGGCGTCTCAACTCTTATTACGTATATGAAAGTTAAATATTACTCACAGCGAGCCGTCTGTCAATCTCTTGATGATATGCTTTGTCACCACTACGATAACGTGGGTCAGACTGTGCTCGTGCTAGTTCCTGCATACTCTTAAAAGGCATAGTGGATGTACCGCTTACTGCTCCCTGTACCAGCTTAGGTTGTGTTGCACCTGTAGCATTTTGATACCTAGCGTACAATCCTTGCACTGCTAACTTCGCTTGGCTGACCGTGCCTCCTGTAACAGCTTCGTCAAATGCGTCGATCTCCTCCTGCGGTAAATGTTCGTTGGCCCATTCAGCCATTGCATCGTAGCTATCACCTGCGACTCCTTTGATCTCTGCTTCTTCTCCTTGCAACAACGCTTGTTGACCAGCTGCATAACTATCGACGAGATCACGTGGCAATCCTACTTCTTCAAGTTTCTTATAAGTTTCTTCAGACAGTTGACCGTCATTAGCAAAGAACTCCTGACTAGCTTCAACAACAGCTTCATTATAATTACCAGCTTCTTCTTTGTTGTCATTGTTGTCGTTTGTTTCTTCTTGCTGCTGTTCTTCTTCAACTTCTTCTGCCCCCGTGCCCATTCTTTTCTCAAGCTCCGCATATGACTTAGCCATGTCCTCCGCTGATTCAAACTTCTCAGGAAGCCACTCAGGACGTTCTTGCGTTTCCTCAGCTTGTGGTTCCGCTTGTTGTTCTTCAGGAGTTTCAACCGCTTCGTCAACGGGTTCGATCTCATTCGGTGCTTTTTCATTTATCTCTACTCGGTGTAATTCAGCCATGATAGTTTACTCTTCGGGTGGTGGTTCTTGTTGTGCCATGTACTGCTCCTGTGCAGCATTGATAGCAGGTGCTACGGCAGGACTACCCAACTTCATCATCATCTCTTGTTGTTGTGCTTGCTGCATAGCTTGTTGAATTTCTTCTTCCGTCTTGATCAGTCCCTCAGTTTCTATACCAAGAGCAGTAGCACGACGCTTGAAGTAATCACTAACATTAAGATACTGTGTCACTGCTTGTGGTCCTACTACCTGATTAGCTCCTGCCAAGAATAAGTCTAGACGTTGTAAATCATTACCACGACCAAGTGCTTCAACACCAGTAACGATAGTAGGTTTAACAATATCTTTAGGTAGCTTAGGCAGACGCTTGTCTCTGGACATACGATCCATCAGACGACTGACGATTGGTAGTTGTAGTTCCTGTGATAAGAGAGAGTAGAGACCGCCAAGGGCAGCTTCCAGTTCTTGACTGAGCATTCTTATCTCCTCAGCGGTCACTCTCTCGGCATCTCTAACAACCCCTGATGTCAGTAGAAAAGCTTGTGATAGACGATCCGTAATCCCTTGCATTGTTGCTTGAGCAGTACGGAAGTCATTAAATTTATTTAGTTGTAATACAGATACATCTCCTTCAGACCCTTGTACGATTGCACCGTTAGGAGCTTCAGCCAGTGTACGTGAACGTGTTGTACCGTTAGGATTAACCATGAACAATACTTTAGCTGCTGCTGCACTACCCTCTACGATAGCTTTAGTCAGTGCTTCCAACGACTTGATGTCACCGATGTATTCTTCAACGAACCCACGTCCGTAGTCTTCTCCGTCTATCTGTGTGTAACGTAACGGTAACCAAGGAGACTTCTCTACCGGATACGATCCGATGCTCTCCTCAATGACTATACCTTTGACGTCTTGTTGTACATTAAACTTGTCTCCCTCTCTAACAATAGATGTGTACAGATCGCAGGTGTTCTCCTTCTCTTCACGATACACTTCTTCACGAACACTCTCAGGTAACATCATAGGTGCTACCGTTTCTTTGACTGCTATGTGTGTAACGTTACCCATTGGATCACGCTTAACAACGTAACGATCCAAACGAAACACTCTCATGCCTCCTTCATCAGGTAAGTACAACAGACTGTTACCACTGATAAGAAGATTCTTGAGTGCTTGGAAGATACCGTTCCTGAAGTTCTGTACTTCTACTTCCTGTGATACACTACGCTCAACATCAGCTAAAGCTTTCTCTAAATCCGTCCGTAACTGCTCCGCTCCCTCTGGTCCTAGTTCAGCTTTTGCTTTATCTAATTCGTAACGATCTATGACCAACCGAAAGAACGGAGCGTTAGGTGGTAGTAGGGCAAGTAAAAGTTTAGACGATAGATTAAGAACACCACGTGCTCCGATACCCTGATAGGGTGTGTAGTACTTAGTAGCAAAGTTGTGACCGTCAGGTGGTAGAACATACGGTAGTGTTAACTCAGATGATGTACGACCACGATCTAAAAACGAATAACGTTGGTTCTCTAGTGAAGAGTATAACCCTTGTGCTGTCTCGTGCATTATTAGGTAGTAAGAGTAAACGCAGCAGTCTCGTATAGAGTAGCGTCAGAAGAACCAGCAGAAGTAATAGCAATGTACAACTTCTTATCGGAGGTATTGAAAAACAACTCTCCTTTTGTAGCTTCCTTCTTAAACTTATCTTCGTCACCTGCTGTATCGCCAGTCTTAATAGCGATAACAAAGTCCTTCTTGTGCAATTTATTGAGTGCCATGACTACTTAGCTTGCGGTTCCAACGCCGATACAAGGAGAGGATGGACGGAGGCGATAATCGCCTGTCGAAGAGTCTACGAATTGTGGGTCTGTCTCATATAAAAAATCCGTAGCACCACTCAATGGACTCCCTGTAGTATACGCTGTATCATTAAGACAGCAGTTTTTTATAACAGATGGACTCCATGATCCGATTGTTACGGCATAAGTAGACTTTCCTATAAGTATCGAATTTTTAAACTCCCCTGCACCACTAGTAGATAAACCCACATCAGCAGAGTTTGCATTCATCAGCAGAGTTGAACTTCTAACATTAAGAGTAGATGGAGTGCTTCCCTGTCTCGTCAAAGAAGTAGTATATCCTGATCCACTCCCAAAAATTATTATAGAATTTTCTATAGTGAATGTTTTATTATTGCTGTTATTCCCCAAGAAACCCCGTGATGTGGCTACATTTACACCCGAGTCAATTATGCATCCATCGATAACCATATCTGATTCGCAAGCGATGACACCAAGTCCAAAACTTGTAGAATCATTTACGACTTTTATAGTCTCTAATCGAAAAGTACCTGTAGTTGCATTACAATCAATGGAATTACCTGTTGATGTATTCCGTAAAATAGCGGCAGTAGAAGCACCTACAATAGTTAAACCTGTTGTAGTAAATTCTATTTCACCTACACTATGTGTCCCATCTTTCACCGCTATTTGCCCATCATTACTGACAGCGGCTAATGCCTCTGCGATTGTGTTGTAAGGTTCTGCGAATGTTCCTGACTCGGTTCCCGAATGGGCAGAGTCGAACCATATTGCATTAGGATATTTTGCTTGTACTGAAGAATTACTCATTTTTTATTTATTTAAGAGATTGAACCACCTGAAATTAAAAGTGGTGATGGATTAGCCCCAATATCGGGAAAGTTAAAACCTTGTCTGATTGGAAGCCCGTTGGCTCCTTTGGTGTCGGTATCTCCGCTGATTACTGAGTAAGTAGTGCCATCTGTATCGACCGCCTCTATATCAGGCTCTGTACCGTCAGATTGAATACTAAACCCTTTAGCCAATGCGAGACGGGATGAAGGTGTATTGACAAAAACATTCGCTCCATCCTTCGTTAAAAACTCCAAGTTGCCATCCGCATCGGTGATAACCATGACGGATTGAGAGGGATTATCTATAACCTTTAACGATTGATTGGGAAACGCTCCGATATGTGGATTGTCTGTGCCTCGTAAATTTTCGTCTGTAATTGGAACTGTCTGAAACGAGCAGGTTCCATCTCCATCTTCCCTCAGAAATTTAGTACCACCTCCTTCGCCTGCGGAGGTAACCTGTGTGCCATCGACTGATCCGCTAGGTAAATTCGTTAATTGCGATCCGTCTACGGCAGGGAGCTTGGCAGTTCCGTCTAATTGAACCACATTGCTTGCTGAAGTCCCTACATCCTGAGTAGCTGCTGTGCCAAGTCCGCTGATGTCTGTATTACTAAGCGTTACTGTTCCCGTATGTCCTGCTACCGATTGCACGGGTGCTAGGCTCATTAGGTTAGTAGCGGTTACCTTCTTAGTGGTAGGTGTGCCTGATACGTCGTCCACGATAGCCATTATATCGGCTCCGGCTGGACTCGGTAAGTCTGTAAGGTCTGTAAATTTTTTGTTAGCCATTCTTATAAATAATTAGGGTTCAAATTGTAATATATCTCCGTTCTCTGCTGTTAATGGTTCAGCTAGTTCTGTTGTTAAAGCTCCGTCTATAGTAGGTGTTACATCAGCGTCAGCGTCAAACCCATACAACTCACCAAAAGCGGGACGAATAAAACCACCGGGTAACAATCGTATGTTACTGAGAGGACGTGCGTCCGATGTGAACTCTATAGACATTACAACGAATCAACTGTACCTGTAGAAAATACGCTGTGTGTACCGCTAGTGTAAGCTGTGATGTTAGCTCTGATCTTCTCGTAGTGACCGTGGTCATCTCTGATCATTACATCTCCGTCACTTGTTACATCTTCCGAGTGGATCGTTCTCCATCCTCCCCCAATGTATCCTTGAATAGCGATAGTAGCTGTACCTGAAACAGTAGTGGAGATAACGAAAGTATATCCCTTAGTACGCTCAGACCCGAATGCACTACCCGCCCCTGCCGATGTAGCAGCTGAGAGTAATGTCTTTTTATCTAATGTGCGAAGGCTCATGTATATTTATATGTATTGATTGTTATTGTGAAAGTTGTACACCTGTACCACCACTACCACCCATTCCAACGGACGGACGACGAGCAGTCAATTGTGTTGTACCTCTACGACGTTTCTGTTGTGGTCGTGCCTGTCTAGTAGTCACAGCTTTCTCTGCTAAAGGTAGCGGAGGAGGAGGCGGTGCTGGAGGTGGAGGTGGCGGGGGAATGTTAGGTGATGACATACACATGGTTAGTCCTTGGTGATAATGTTGTCTTGAAGTTGTTCGTCGTATATTTGTTGTAAGTAATTAATTACACTACGTTGTCCTACTTTAAACCATACCATTCTATCGTCGTCTGTCAACAGCGGACATTTATCTGGGTATAGCTTGTCAAGCTTATCTATCAAATCTTTTGACAGAGTGGGTAATGCTAATTCGTCATTCATAAGTCTACTTTATCCTCAGTCCATACATACAACGGAGTCATCTCACCAACAAACGCACAACCTATATTGTGATCGAAATAGTCTAACGCCTCATCCATAGCCATGCCATCTCTTGTTATTAGTATCTGTATAATACGCTCTATAGAATAAACTAATCGATGTTCTCTGTAGTCTGTGCCTATAACAGCGTCATCAAACCCATCTACCTTTAGTTGTTCATTCATCATTCTCTATATCATCCAGTTCTATTGGTAAATTACCACGTTTTATTTGATCCTTTGTCCACAACCACGCTGACGCATTCCATAATATAGCACCCGCATGATCCTCCGATGTGTCCCCGTCAGCCAACGCTAACAAATGTCTGAACATACTGTCGTACAGTCTTGTTAACGGGAATCCTTTTCTCCAGTTGTTGTCTCCGTAAAGCTTACCGCCATCTTCAAATCTTTTGGCGAGCGAGCGTAAGGCGATTGAAGGAATAAGCGAGGGTCGTCCCCGTCCAATGTCCCCGTCACGTTTAGCGCCTGTGGTGAAATCTCTAGTATATCCTTGGTTTGGTAGTTTCTCGGTGTCCATAGTTTTTTTATTGTGTTTGTTCTGAATGAATAGTTCTCCGCTCGTAACAGTCGTGCCATCCATGCGTTCATTAATGCGTCTTGTTCAGTGAGTCCAGCTTTCTCGTAACAAGCAGTAACTGTTTCCCACGTGTATCCATCTTTCTCTAGAAGACGTTCAGCACGAGTGACACCTATACCGGGTACTCCGCTGTATCCATCTGTGTGGTCTCCTGCTATTGCTTGTACCAGATGGTAGTTGTCTGCTTCTTCTTCTGTTGGATGATGATACTCACCACGGTTGTAGTCGTAGTAGATGCCCGGTACGCTTTTGAAGTCTTTGTCAATGGAGACGATAATCGTTTCTTCATCCATCTCTTTGTCAGTAGCCAGTATAGATATAACATCATCTGCTTCTAGGTTAGCCCACATCTGTCCGTCGTACTCGTCAATTATCCACTGCTTAACTTGTCGTAAGATAATAGGTAGACGTGACTTCGATCTGTTTGCTTTGTAGTCAGGATTAAGAATACGACGGAAGTTAGCACGATCAGTCAAGCACATCGTTACGCTGTCCGTCTTCATCATATCCTTGAACTCTTCGACACGATTAACAACACGAGCTTTAGCTAGTGCCATGTCTGCGTGTACTGTCCACATCTCATCCTTCCACTCAATTGATTCCTCGGCTACTACTGCTGCTTCAAACGCCAACACGTCAGCATCTATCAGTAGGGTTGTTTTCTTATTACTCATAATATACGCTCCAGTTCTCTTGGTATTTTTTATACTTGGATGTGCTGTCAGGTGCAGGGTTTAGCTTTACACTTTTTGACGTTATCAATTCTCGTGGTATCATCCACCACGTATCAATAGGTGCAACGTATATGCCGACAACATCTATATCGTCTGACATATAATCCTTACCCTTACAACCCACGGACGTTAAACAACTGTAACAATTCTTAGCAGGAGTAGCTCGTGTACTTGTTGCTTTGATCTGTACCTTTAACATACCACGAGGACAAGTAACAATAAAGTCCCACGGCATCGGTGTCGTTGGTAAGTGCGGTTCAAAGTTTCTCTCTAAACACGCTGTTGTAAACTTCGACTCGGCTATGGCTCCGATACGTTGAGCGTTGGATGATGGCATATAGTTTTGTACGTGTTGTTTTCTCCAGTCCCAAGGAACTTCTAAGTCGATGGTATCGTACAACTTTGCAAGACTCAAGTGCCAATCGTATTCAATCTCTAGTGCGTCTGTGCCCATGTCTCACCTACCTTTGCTTCACCGTCTAACATGACGTTTAGTTTTAACTCTCTTCCTGCCATGCGTATTGATTCAACTGCCAGATCACTGAACGCTCCCACTTTATCAGGTTGTACTTCTGCTTGGAACTCGTCGTGTACATTAGCAACAAAGCTGTACTCTCTACCGTGTTGCCACTTCAGTTTATTCATACGATGAAACAGTTGGATCAACGCTACCTTCATACACACAGCTCCTGCACTCTGTAACAACATATTCAATGCTTTGTGTGGTGAACGAACAGGAAGTATACGACCGTCTAATCCAGTCAGCTTGTTACTACGTTGTACCTTTTCTTCGATTGCTTCTTGTAGTTTAGCTAAAGCAGGTATGTTGCTATAGAATCTTCTCTTCAACTCTAGTCCTTCTCTAGCTCCTCCTCCGACGATTTCTCCAATTAGTTGATCACCAGCACCATACAAAAGTGCGTAAATAAATGTCTTAGCTTGCGAACGTTCAGCTAATCCCGCAGCCTTTTGGTTCCTCGTATGTACATCTCCTTCAATAACTTCTCTAGCGTACTCGCCCCCGTCGTAGAAAGCTAAGTAGTGGGCAAGCATACGTAGTTCTAAACCACTGGCATCACACCCTACTAGCTTGAATCCGTCTCCTGCTTTAAACAGATCACGACACTCTTCTCCATAGTCCATACCAACTGCTGGAACTTGTGCGAGATTGGGAAAGCTGTGGGTACATCTACCTGTTACTGCACCGTTAGTGTTAACTCGTCCGTGTATCCGTCCGTTCTTCATCAACTTTAACCAAGCAACATTACCCTCAGCTAACTGACCAAGACGTTTCTGTACTGTTAAGTATTCAAGAAGTAACGATGCAAACGGATGGTTTATTCTTTCAAGCGTAGCTCCATCCATCTTTATCGTCTTACCATCAGGTTGCACAGGTATATCTATTCCTAAATCCTCGAACCTTTGCTTTATTTCGTGACGACTACCGGGATTAAAAGGTAACACCTTCTGCTTGTTGGCTAGTGGTACTGCATCCTTTGCTCTAGCTTGTACTTGATTAGCTTCCTTCAGTACTTGTTTAAGTAACACCTTTGTCTCAGCCTCATAAGTAACACCGTCAATCTCTACCTGCCAACCACTCGGTGTCTTCATCTCTTCCGTTTTAGATGGGAACTCTTTCTGTAGTCTGTCTAACAACTCAGCACGTTTGCTGGCAAGCTTCAGTTCTAACTTCTCTGCTTTCTCTATATCAAACGCAAAGCCTTTCTTCTCTTGTAGTCTCATCAGAAACGCAAACCAATGTTCAATCGCTAACATCTCACCGCTTGGATTACCCATCATCAGGTAGTCAAACAGGATTTGTGTTACGATTGTATCACGTTCGCAGTACTTCCTCATCTCCTCGTTGTAACTATCGAACGCTCCGTCTTCCTCACCGTACGTCAGCTTGGTTAGTTTGTTCAGCCTCAATCCCCACGCTTTCAACGAGTGACTACCCACTAAACTTTTATCGAAGTTCTTTCGTAAGAAGTCGTCGTTGCGGACATCTGCTACTATACACTTAGCCATGACCATCGTGTCCAATACTTTAACAAGCGGTGGATGGAAGCTGTACATCTTAGACAGAGCAGGTAGATCAAAGCCGATGACGTTGTGTCCGACGATTCGTTCTGCCTTAGCTAACTCCATTAGTCCGTTCTTAATACCAGCACCGTGATACGTAATCATCTTAGGTGTGGTAGGATCGTAGATAGATAGACAGTGAACCGTCTTTAAGTCAGACAAGTTCGACCAGTCCTCTATCGCATTTGTTTCTATATCAAAGAATAGTGTTTTCATTTATTAGAATGGGTTGTTAGTTGTTGTATCTTCGAAGACATTCTTATCTTCTGTGTATCGTCCGGTTTCTGTGTCGTAATTAAGTGTGGTGCAATGTCCTGTCTGTCCGCTAAACCGATTTTTTAAGACTCGCACTCGTGTTTCATTCGATATTTTGTCGCTCTGTTGGTTGCGTTCTAACCCTATTACCATGTCCGACAGCTGTGCTATAGCTTGACTGCCCCTCAGATGGTGTAGACTTACTCGTCCTCCTTCTTCGTGACCGCTATCCACTCGCTTCAAGTGACTGACCAACACCATGCCACACCCTGTCTCTTCAACAAGACTACGTAGCTTGGTCATCGTGTTATCAATCAATCGTCGTTCGTCATCTCCTGCTATACCACTGACAACAATCGATAGGTGATCTAGGAATATCCATTTACAATCGAATCCTTTTATCAGGTATCGTATCTTACCCAGCAAGTTGTCACTGTCCATACTTCCGAAGTGATCGTAGGTGTAGAACTTTCCATTACCTACCGTCTCTTCAAACGCAGGTAACATCACTTCCATAGCTACTTCATCCTCTTCTAGATGTAATGGTTTGTTTAGATGGATGCCCATGATACCAAGACAAGTACGCCTGACGGATTCCTCCAGTGCTATATAACCTACCGTCTCGCCAAGACCAAGCAGGTGATGAGCTATCTCACGACAGAACAGAGACTTCCCTATTCCACTACCCGCGCATACCGTAACTAATTCTCCTAGTCTCATGCCGTGGGTTAACTCATTTAAACTATAGTACGGATACGGCACAGCTTTGTTGGAGTCTTTGTTACTGATCACCTCCCACAAGTCCTTACCGTTTACGATTCCGTCAGGTCTGTACTCTCTTGCTTCGTACAAACACGACACTAACTCTTTCGACTTACCACCTGTCAACATATCAGACGGGTCCTTCAGTGGTAGCTCTGCGATGTGTGCTTTGCCGGGTGTCAGAAGTGCTGCACATTCAGCTGCTCCCTTCCGTCCGACATCATCCATATCAAAACAGAACACCACTTTCTCGAACCGTTCCAACCAGTCGATAGCTTGTGCCACGTGTTTCTTTGCAGCACTTGCTCCGTTCGGTACGCTGACCACGGGCCATCTGTTATCCATAGCCTGCGACGCACTCAACGCATCGATCTCTCCTTCGACTACGACAACACGACGTCCTCCTTCTTTCCACAGGTGCTGACCGTACAAGCCGACCAACTCACCACGAACACTGAAGTTCTTGTTAGCGTACCGTATCTTTTGAGCTACAGGCTTACCGTCTCGTGTCTTATAGTTAGCTATCTGAACATCCTCACCATTCAAACGACCCACCCAGTAGCCCCACTTACGACACGTTTCCTGTGTTAGGTTGCGTCGTGGTATTGCTTTGGGTTCGCCAGTAAGAAACTCTCTCGGTGTTGGTTTGCTCACTCCTCCTCCTTGTCCACTATAATTTTGACACACGAAACAATAGGTGCTTCCGTCATCGTTGGTTGCTGCTCCGTCACTTGACCCACACTTGTCACAGGGTTGATGTGTTTGTGTGAAAGCCATGACTTTGGTATGATTTTATCTGCATATGTTATCCCTTTCTTTTCGCACCAACGAGCGTAAGTGGTGTCGCTTCCCTTTCGT
>VMHT01115934.1_pt1 | contig 12019 bp, 21 predicted proteins | sample 4693611 | NCBI WGS metagenome assembly VMHT01 (sample SAMN12280063, study PRJNA550983) | marine metagenome | isolation source: seawater sampled from same location over 5 years 0.02-0.2 micron viral filtrate | place: USA: collected off the coast of southern California halfway between the port... ...
ATGGCAAAAGGACTTAGATCGTGGGTAAAAGAAAATTGGGTAGATATAGCCAATAAAAAATCGGATGGATCATATCCTAAATGTGGTAGATCTGGAGGAGAGAAAAGAAAAAATTACCCAAAGTGTGTGCCAGCAGCAAAAGCATCTGGTATGTCAAAAGGCCAAAAGAAAACTGCAGTAGCTAGAAAAAATAAAGCTGAGGCTGGTGGTAGAAGAGCAGATAAAAAACCTAACAGAGCAGCAACATTAGCATCAGGAGGATTAGCTGTACGTGGTTATGGTATAGCTATGAGATAATGGCAAAAACTCCGGCATGGCAACGTAAAGAAGGCAAAAGTAAATCAGGAGGCCTAAACAAAAAAGGAGTAGCTTCTTATAGAGCTGCTAATCCAGGTTCTAAGCTTAAAACAGCAGTAACAACAAAGCCTTCTAAATTAAAACCAGGTTCAAAAGCCTCTAGTAGAAGGAAGTCTTTTTGTGCTAGAATGTCTGGCATGAAGAAAAAATTAACAAGTAAAAAAACAGCAAATGATCCTAACTCAAGAATTAATAAATCTTTAAGAAAATGGAACTGCTAATGGATACAAATAAAATAACAAAATTAACTGCAGAGGTTATAAAACAAGCCACAAAAATTGCAGATGAGCACTCAGAGTCAGATGAAGATACAATTTTTATTGCAAATGCATTTTTAAATGCATCAAAAATACTATATACTCAGGCACTAGGTGAAGAGATAGCTACAAGTCTTTTACTAGAAGTTATGAGACAAAGTTTTGGCGATCATAATCGCACTTTACATTAAGGAGATAAAAATGAAAAAGATAGACGCAGAAAAACAACCTGGTCTTGCAGCTTTAAAAAAGAAAAGACCAGATGTTACAAAAAAAATGGGCTTTATGAAAAAAGGTGGAAGTCCAAAGAAAATGATGGGTGGTGGCATGATGGATCCCAACAAAAAAATGATGGGTGGTGGCATGATGGGTTACATGGCTGGTGGTTCACCAAAGGTAGAAAAAGGTATTGAAGTTATAAAAATGCCTCAAGAAATACCAACACCAAAAGCAGGACAACCATTAACAGTAGCTGCCAAAGGTCATAAAGGTTACAGTAAAAAAGTAACAATTACATAGGAGGATAATATGAAACTTATTAAGGATGTAATAGAGTGGCTTAAAGAATGGAACGATTGGAATATGAAAGACTGGATTAAAGCTGGTATCATATGTGGAGTCGTTATCATGATTTTAGGATCAATCTAAATGTGGCAACTATTAGCTAAGCCTCTTCTCGGAGTCGTAACAGACTCCGTGAAAGGTTTTGTCGAGACAAAAAAATTAAAAAGCGAAGTTAAGATTGCTCAAATAGCAGCGGAAAAAAAGAAAAACGAAGACATAGCTACAGGTGCAATTAAGTGGGAGCAAAGTGCTGTCGATCAAATGAAAGGCAGCTGGAAAGACGAATTTGTTTTACTAGCCCTAATGATTCCTGCGATTTGTTCGTTTATAGGACCATTAAGACCACACATAGCAGAAGGCTTTGAGGTTCTTTCAAATTTACCAGAGTATTACACCCACCTCTTATATTTAGCCTGCAGTGTCAGTCTAGGGGTTAGAGCGGTACCTGGCATAAAAGGAATGATTAGTAAAAAGAAATAGTATATGGATCCATTAGAATTAATTGAAGAATTAAACAAAATACTTAAGAATAATAAAAGAACAATAGAAGATGTTGTATTGACAGGAGGTGCAACAGACTATACTAATTACATGTATCTAATGGGTCAATTAAAATCATTAGATAATGTAGAACAAGAATACAAAGAGTTCTTGCAAAAAAGGAGAATACAAGTTGAGTAAACCAATACCAGATAAAGTGCTTAATTTCGGCACAGCAAAAAAAGAACAGGAAGAACAACCTGACGTTGCAAAAATCAATAAAAAATTAACAGATAGATTACCTAAACCCACTGGTTGGAGAATAGTAATTTTACCTTATAAAGGCACAGGTAAAACAAAAGGTGGTGTTATATTATCAGATCAAACAGTAGAAATGCAATCCGTAAGCACAACCTGTGGATATGTTTTAGCAGTTGGACCTGATGCATACAAAGATTCAAACAGATTCCCGGAAGGTCCGTGGTGTAAAGAGAAAGACTGGGTCATCTTTGGTAGATACGCAGGCTCAAGACTAAGTATAGAAGGTGGAGAGATACGTATTTTAAATGATGATGAAATATTAGCAACAATCGAGAATCCAGAGGATATCTTGCATTTATATTAATAACATGGAGGAGCCATGCCTGAACAACAAATAAACACGGCAAAAGATGAACCTGTCGTAAGCATTCCAACTGAAGGAGACTCAATAGATGTCAATCTACAGGAAGAAAGCAAAACAGAAAAAAAAGATGAGACACAACCACAAGTTGTAACTCAAGAAACAGAAGGTGAGGAGCTAGAAGACTATAGCGATAAAGTCAAAACTAGAATTAATAAACTCACAGGTAAATTACGTGAAGCTGAAAGAAGAGAACAAGCATCTTTTCAATATGCTAAACGTGTTGCAGATGAAAATAAAAAATTAAAAGCTCAGAAAAATAGTTTAGATAATTCTTACATACAAGAGTTTGCAGCTAGAACTGAAATAGAGACAAAAAAGGCTGAAACTGATTTGCAGAGAGCAATTGAAGCAAATGATGCACAAGCACAAGTTGAGGCTAATAAAGCATTAGCAAAGTTATCTATTGACAATGAGCGTCTATTAGCTACAAAAGAAGCTAAGGAAAATAAAAAGGAAGATCAAGAAGAGGATATAACACCTCCTCAAGATACTCCTAAAAAAATAGATCCTAAAGCTGAAGCATGGGCTGAAAATAATCCATGGTTCGGTAAAGACGAGGCAATGACTTACGCTAGTTTTGGCATACACAAGAACCTAGTTGAAGAAAAGCAGATGAATCCAAACTCTGACGAGTATTATGCTGCAGTCGATAAAAGGATGAGAGAAGAGTTTCCCCATAAGTTTGGGGCAAATAGTTCGGAAACTACGAGACCCGTCCAACCCGTAGCTTCTGCTGGTCGTTCTACAACGCAATCAACATCAGGACGCAAAACAGTTAGACTATCTCCGAGCCAAGTCCATATCGCCAAAAGACTTGGAGTACCTCTGGAGGAATACGCTAAATACGTGAAGGAGTAATAGCAATGGAAGATAAAACAACCAAGAAGACCTCACGCACTGATGCTACTCGTGAAAAAACAAAGAGAGCACAACCTTGGCGCCCACCGTCAAGCTTAGAAGCGCCGCCTGCGCCTCCAGGATTTAAACATAGGTGGATAAGAGCTGAAACATTAGGAACCGAAGACAGAAAGAATATGGCTGGTAGACTTCGAGAAGGATTCGAGCTAGTTCGTGCTGATGAGTTTCCTGATTTTCACGCACCTACAATTGAAAATGGATCGCATGCTGGTGTCATAGGAGTTGGTGGATTATTGCTTGCTCGTATACCTGAAGATATTGTTGAACAGAGATCTGAGTATTTTGCAGAACAAACTAAGACGCAAGAGGAATCTGTAGAAAATAATTTATTCAAAGAGCAGCATAGAAGTATGCCTATTTCAGCCGACAGGCAGAGTAGGGTTACTTTTGGTAGTGGTAGAGGCAACGACAAAAATTAATTTTTTGTTATGAGTCCTATCACTTTTTAACTAACTGGTTAAGGAGGACTTATAACCATGGCAAACAAAGACGCACCATTCGGTTTTAGACCTGCAAAGATGTTGGGTGGAGCACCTTTTAATAACGGCCAAACAAGTTATGGCATAGCAAGTGGATATAACACAAATATATTTACTGGCGATGCAGTTGAATTGCACACAGACGGTACTGTTACCGTTGGTGCCGCAGCAGCAACTAATTTAATTGGCGTATTTAACGGATGTTTTTACACTGACTCAACAGGTAAGCCGACATACTCAAAACACTGGCCAGCTGACACAGTAGCTAGTGATGCAGTAGCATTTGTCATCGATAATCCAAACGTGATTTTCGTGGCACAAGAAGACAGCACCGATATTGGGGCCTCATGGCCTGCTAATAGAGGATCGAATGCTGACTTAGTATCAACTCATGCAGGTAGTGTGAAAACTGGAAGATCTGGACAAGAACTAGATTCTAGTACAATCACTGCTGCAACAGCTCAATTTAGAATAATTGACCTTGACACTGATGAGTACAACAATGAATCATCAAGTGCTAACGGGAACTATCTCGTTAGAATCAACGAAGGTCTTCATTATGCTAATACTGCTGGTATTTAATAGGAAGGACTAATAAATGGCTATATCAAGAAGTCAACTCGTAAAAGAGTTAGAACCTGGTCTTAATGCATTGTTTGGTCTTGAATATGCAAGATACGAGCAGGAGTGGTCAGAAATTTTTGACACAGAAACTTCAGACAGAGCGTTTGAAGAAGAAGTAGAACTTTCTGGCTTCGGTAGTGCACCAGTTAAAGCGGAAGGAGCAAGCGTACAATTTGACGATGCTACAGAAGCTTTCACTAGTCGTTACTCACACGAAACAATTGCTTTAGCATTTGCTATTACTGAGGAAGCAGTAGAGGACAACCTTTACGATAGCCTAAGTTCTAGATACACAAAAGCTCTAGCACGTTCAATGGCCAACGCTAAAGAAATTAAGGGTGCTAATGTTCTTAACAGAGCATTTAACTCTTCATTTACTGGTGGTGACGGTGTTGAATTATGTTCAACTGCACACTTAACAGTAGCAGGTGGCAACTATGCCAACGAACTATCAACATCAGCTGACTTGAACGAAACATCTTTAGAACAAGCATTAATTGACATTGCTGGTTTTATTGACAATCGTGGACTTAAAATCGCTGTTAAAGCGACTAAGATGATCATTCCAGTTAATCTTCAGTTCGTAGCTGAAAGATTAATGAAGAGTCAGTTAAGAAGCGCAACTTCAGATAATGACATTAATGCAATCGCCAACATGGGTATGATCCCTGGCGGATACGTTATCAATCACTATTTGACAGATACAGACGCATTCTTCTTAAAAACTGATGCTCCAAATGGTTTGAAGCATTTTACTCGTGCACCAATCAAAACTTCAATGGAAGGCGATTTTGATACAGGTAACGTAAGATACAAAGCTAGAGAGAGATATTCATTTGGATTCTCTGATCCTAGAGGTATCTTTGGATCACCAGGCGCATAATAAATAAAAATGGAATGGGGGTATATCCCCCATTCTTTCTTGCAAAATATTTCAAAAAAAGTATATATTAAATATAGTTACATAGACTGCTAACGCAGACGATATAGAGACTATGTAATAAGGTCTATATAACCAAGGAGGTTTAAAAATGGCTAACTCAACATTCAGCGGTCCAGTAAGATCAGAAGGTGGTTTTAATGTAATTAACAAAGCTACTGCCACTGGCACCGTCACAGAAACAGGTTTTTCTGTAAACTCTACTGGTCAACTAGTTTCTATGGGAACTAGAAAAATACAATCATTTGTAGGTACATTAGCTAGCACAAATGCAGCATCAACAGCATATGGTGATGGTGATGTTCTAGTAGAATTAGGTGCACTAAATACAGACGCACCTGATGGCTTAGTAACACCTAGCAAATTTTTTATACATAAAGCATTAATTGGTATAACCACAGCTGCAGGTGAAACCTTGGTTGGTGGACTTTCATTAAGTGCAACTTCTGGCACAGCTACAAATACAGCTGTATCATCTGGAACAGAAATAGTTGGTGCAGGTGTTGCATCTTTTAATCCAAGAATTTCTGCTACAGATTCAGTGACAGAGGTAGACGTTAACTTTAACAACACAGCAGGAAACTATCATGTGTTTGCACCAAATATTACAGCAGCTATTGCAAGTAAAAATTTATACGCTTTTGCAACAACTGCAGTTAATGCTGATATTACCGCTGGAAGATTTACAGTGGAGTTAGAATACTCAGTATACTAATAAATTAGTGGGGCTTCGGCCCCACATGTTCTTGATTAAGGAGGGAACATGGCAGATACAGTAACAGGACCAACAATACTACAACAAAACGATAACAGAGTTGTTATCAAAATAGTTGTACAATCAGACGGATCAGGTAGCACAACAGTTATGGGCGATGTTTCAGCATTAGATGCTAGAAAAGATGGCACAGCTGTAGCACATTTAGGTTTACTTAGAGTTTGGTATTCTTGTCAAGGTGGAGATGGGGGTAACTCTTTTGCACGTTTAGATGAAGAAGATTCAGATGGAGATATTCCTATAATTGGATTAACAGGCGCTGCATATTGGGATTTTAGGGAGTTTGGTGGAATACCAGCAGACAAATCTAGTAACAGTAATCAAAGCGATGTAAATTTTGTTATACCTAGCACAGCTGATTCAGGCAACATGTACACAGTTATAGCAGAGTTTCAAAAAATATATTAGGAGTAACATATGCCTACATACTCAGGTACTAACGCATTTACTCTTACAATAGAAGAGGTTATAGCAGAATCATATGAACGATGTGGTTTGTTTGTAAGATCTGGTTATGACTTAAAAACATCTAGAAGAAGTTTAAATTTACTTTTTGCTGAATGGGCAAATAGAGGCCTTAATCTTTGGACAATAGAACAAAGGACAAAGACTCTTACTGCTGGCACATCGTCTTATGACTTAGACACAGATTTAGTTGATATATTATCTGCCGTAGTAACTGAAGCTAGTGACACCACAGTTGACAGACAAATAGAAAGAATTAGTAGAGCAGAATATTTAAACATTTCTAAAAAATCTACTTCAGGTTCACCTACACAATTTTATATTGAGAGAACTATAACACCTAAATTATATGTGTATCCAACACCTGACTCTGCTGACACTTTTAAATATTATGCGATGAGTAGAATACAAGATGCAGGATCTTATACAAATAATCCAGAAATACCTTTTAGATTTTTACCATGTTTAGTATCTGGTTTAGCTTACTATATTGCAATGAAAAAAGCACCCGATAGAATAGGGTTGTTAAAACAAGTTTATGAAGATGAGTGGATGAGAGCATCATCAGAAGATAGCACAAGATCAGGTATTAAGATTGTGCCTGATATAGGAGTAATATAATGGCAAGAGCTAGTGGTAAATATTCAAAAGCTATATCAGATAGAAGTGGTTTTGCTTTTCCATATTCAGAAATGATTAAAGAGCACGATGGTGTGCTTGTACACAAATCAGAGTTTGAACCAGAACATCCACAAGAAGATAATCCTGCTACACATAGAGCAGATGCAGAAGCTCTAAAAGATGCTAGACCTGACAGGTCAGAGCCTGTACAAGTTATAGTAGGTACAAAAACTTTTTTTGATCAAAACAATACAATGTCACCACAAAAACAAAAAACAATTATAATGAAAGCATCAGTTAGTGGTGTAACCGTGAGTGTATCATGACAACATATTCAGAATTAGTAACACAAATTAGAGATTATACAGAGGTAAGTACAGATGTTTTATCTGATACAATTGTAAATGATTTTATAGAACATACAGAAAACAGAATATTTAGAGACGTAGACATCGATGTATTTAAATCTAATCAAACTGCAAACCTAACAGCAAATAATCCTTTTGTATCATTACCAGGAGGATCAGCACCTGACCCTACATCTTTAGGTACAATAAGAACTATGCATATCTTTCCAGCATCTGGAACACCAACAAGAACGATGTTAGAACAAAGAGATGTATCTTTCATGACAGAATATGCACCAGATAGAACAGCAACTGCTACACCAGTGTACTGGGCTTGGTGGGATCATAACTCATTAATAGTTGCACCTACACCAGATCTTGCATATAATGTAGAACTGGGAATCACAAGATTACCAACAAGATTGTCTAGTACAAATACAAGTTCTTGGATTGGCAGTAATGCACCAAGTGCTTTATTATACGGATGTCTTGCCGAAGCCTTTAAGTTTTTAAAAGGTCCAGCAGAAATGCTGCAATTATACGAACAATCATATCAACGATCAATACAAGAGTTAGCCATAGAGCAACAAGGTAGACATCGTAGAGATGAGTATATGCACGGGGCAATAAGATTGCCTATTAAATCAACAAGTCCATAAGGAGGATAAAAAATGGCAATAACACAAGCTGTGTGCACTAGTTTTAAACAAGAACTTTTAACTGGCACTCATAACTTTACAGCAACATCAGGTGATACCTTTAAGATTGCATTGTATACAAGTTCAGCTTCTTTAGATGCTTCGACTACTGCTTTCAGTACGTCTAACGAAGTATCTGATTCAGGAACTTACAGCTCTGGTGGTGGGACATTAACAAGTGTTACTCCAACTACATCTGGTACAACTGCTATTTGTGATTTTTCAGACATATCTTTTACTTCTGCAACTATAACAGCAAGAGGAGCTTTAATTTATAATAGTAGTGACTCTAACAAAGCTGTGGCAGTTTTAGATTTTGGTGGAGATAAAACATCTACAAGTGGTACATTTACAATACAGTTTCCAACTGCTGACGCTAGTAACGCTATATTGAGATTAGCATAGGAGAAAATTAAATGGCATTAGTCATTAATGATAGAGTAAAAGAAACAACAACAACTACAGGAACTGGTGCAGTTTCTTTAGCTGGTGCAGTCACTGGCTTTGAAACTTTTGCAGCTGGTATTGGTAATTCAAATACAGTTTATTATTGTATTGCACATCAAGACCAAGCAGAGTTTGAGGTAGGTCTAGGAACTTTAGATGGTGACAGTTCCGATCTAACAAGAACTACAGTCATATCTAGTTCTAATAGTGATAGTGCTGTTAACTTTAGTTCTGGCACTAAAGATGTTTTCTGTACTTTACCAGCTAGTAAATTAATATTTGAAGACGCTAACAATGATGCAACTGTAGGACGTAATCTAACAGTTACAGGTGATTTAACAGTTTCTGGTGATGATATTACAATGGCTACTAACACTAGTGGTGCAGCTCTTATCGGTGACGGCACAAACTTTAATCCTGTTACCATATCTGGTGATATAACAATAGCTGCAAATGGAACAGCGGCAATTGGATCTGGAGTTATTGTTAATGCAGATATTAATAATTCTGCTGCAATAGCAATGTCCAAAACTGCTTTTTCAGCAGGTACAGGTGTTAGTTTATCTACTAATACATTAAGTGTTGATGCCGCACAAACAGGTATTACATCTTTATTAGCTACAGATATAAAAATTGGTGAAGATGATCAAACAAAGATAGATTTTGAAACTGCTGATGAGATACATTTTTATGCCGCAAACGCAGAACAAGTATTTGTATCTAATGGAGTGTTTGGCCCACAAACTGATAGTGATGTTGATCTTGGTACTAACTCAGTAAGATTTAAAGATGCTTATGTTGATTCTGTAACAGTCACAGGTGATGTAAGTGTAGGAGATGATTTAACTGTTGAGGGTGGTGTCGTAGATGTTAAAAACACAGGAGCACAATCACAAGTTAGATTTTATTGTGAATCATCAAATGCACACTATGCTGCTATTCAGGCTCCTGCTCACTCTGCATTTTCTGGTAATACAACATTAACATTACCAGCAGTAACAGATACGATTGCAGGTATAGCGGCAACACAAACATTAACAAACAAATCAATAGATTCAGACAATAATACAATTACAAATATTGTAAACGCAGACATCAAATCAAGTGCTGCGATTGCAGATTCAAAATTAGCTACAATATCAACAGCAGGTAAAGTAGCATTAACAGCATTAGAGATTGATGGAGGATCTGATATAAGCGCAGATCTAACAACATCAGATTTAATAATAGTGGATGATGGCGCCGGGGGAACAAACCGTAAAGCAGCATTATCTAGAATGGTAACATTAATGGCAGCTAATTTGGATGACCCCACAGCATTAGCGATTGCATTAGGATAGGAGGGTAAATGGCAAATACATTTAAATTAGTCACAAAGGCAAACGTAACTAGTGCTGATGTTATCTATACTGTAGCAAGTGGTGCAACAACTGTGGTTCTTGGCGTAATGATAGGTAATACAACAACTAGTCAGGTTACTGCAACTGTTAGTCTTGCTTCTACCACAGGTAGTAGAGCAGGTGCTAATAATGAAAACAATCAAACAGTTGAACTAGTAACCAACGCACCAGTGCCTGTGGGTGGTACACTTGAGTTATTGTCAGGGAACAAAGTCGTTATGGAAGCAGGGGATGCCCTTTCTTTAACAGCTTCAGGTTCATCAGACATAGCTGTATCAATTATGGAGATAACCTAGAATGGCATACGTTGGTACACCTATAGATACACAAAACCAGTTTCAGTCTTTAGCAGGTAAAAGATTTGACGGAGATGGAAGCACTACTAATTTTACATTAGATATTGCTCCTAGTTCTACACTAGACATAGAGGTCTTTGTAGAAAATGTTAGACAGGACCCAAACTCTGCATATAGTTTATCAGGAACTACATTAGCATTTAGTGCTGCACCTCCTAGTGGTACAAATAATATTTATGTAGTTCATCAAGCAAAAGCTGTAGGAACAATAAGTGTACCTGATGATTACAAATCAAACGCACAAACAATATCAGGTGCTAGAACATTTAATGGTGGTATTACTATGGGAGGTACAACTCCTACACTTACAATAGGTGATGCAGGAGCAGAAGATACTAAAATAGTATTTGATGGCAACGCACAAGATTTTCATATTGGGTTAGATGATTCTGCTGATTCTTTACTTATAGGATTAGGAAGCACATTAGGCACTACTGCCTATATGACTATAGATGCATCTGGAAATTTTGGTTTTAATCGTGCTGCTACAGCTACTGATACTGATGCATTTGGTGCTTTTATTTCATCTGCAGGAGTTCTTAATAATGCAGCTAATGTAAATGGCTCTAATACTGTCTCAGAATTTTCAGGTAATGCAGGTCAGATTAGAATTAGAGGTGATGGTGATGCTGAAAATACAAATAATAGTTATGGTGCTATATCAGATAGAACATTAAAAGAAAATGAAACATCTGCTAAATCACAATGGGATGATGTTAAAGCACTTGAAATAAAAAATTATAATCTTATTGCTTATCCTGATAGACCTCAATTAGGAGTAATAGCACAAGACTTAGAAAGTGCAGGAATGACTGGACTTGTTAAAACAGATAGTGAAGGAATAAAATCAGTAAAATATTCTGTTTTATATATGAAAGCAGTAAAAGCACTGCAAGAAGCAATGACTAAAATAGAAGATTTAGAAACTAGAGTTAAAGCTTTAGAAGGGTAATATATGTCCGTTGCATTGAATGGAACATCACTATCCAAGATAAAAGCCAATAGCTTAAATCTTGCAGGTACATTTGGATTTACAGGCACAGTATCGGGATTAGCTGATGAAACACCTTTAGTATTAATCAGCACATTTACTTCTGATGGTTCTGATGCAACTGCAAGTTTTACTAGTGGTATAGATTCTACATATAAAGAATATTTGTTTATATTTAATAACTTACACCCTTCAGCAGGTACAAACTTACAATTTAATGGAAGTATAGATACAGGAAGTAATTATAATGTTACGAAGACTTCATCTTTTTTTCAAACAAGACATGATGAAGATGATTCAGATACTCAACTTTCTTATGAAACAGGAAAAGACCTTGCTCAAGGAACTGGTTTTCAACAATTAGTGCCATATGTAGGCACTGGTAATGATGAGAGTGTAAGTGGTTTTTTAAAATTATACAATCCTAGTTCTACCACTTTTGTAAAACATTTTATAGCAAAAACAAATGGCTATGGTGAGGCAGGTACTTATGGAGGTCATGCTGCAGGATATTTTAACACTACCTCTGCTATAGATGCTATTCAGTTTAAAATGGCTTCTGGTGAAATACAAGGTGGAACAATTGATTTATTTGGAGTAGTATAGTGGCACTTA
>VMHT01128856.1_pt1 | contig 12019 bp, 17 predicted proteins | sample 4693611 | NCBI WGS metagenome assembly VMHT01 (sample SAMN12280063, study PRJNA550983) | marine metagenome | isolation source: seawater sampled from same location over 5 years 0.02-0.2 micron viral filtrate | place: USA: collected off the coast of southern California halfway between the port... ...
ATCTCAGACATCAAAGCCTTTCTCTTGCCGACATTGGCACTACCCCTAGTGTATTTAGGGTTGAACTTCTTAACCTTTGCCATGACTCACAAGCTTGAACTTTGCTTTCTCGACGGCACCGGGATGCGGTTTGTATTCTCCTTTCATCAGGAAGTACCTTCCGTTCTCCTGCATCCAATGGAACCCAGAAGGGGCAGCCACCTCTTGCGTCTTGCTTGAGATCTTGAGCTTACCCCCTTTGTTGTATTTGACTACGCTAGGCATTACCACTTTACCTTGTTGGCCCAGTAAGCTGCACTAGTCTTACCCTTGGCGATGTTCTTTCTGTGGCGAGCCTTAAATGACTTGCGCTTAGCCTTCATGCGTGCGGACTCGCCCGCCTTAGGCTTACCTGCCGTTGAGGCACCGCGTTCGCCGAAGCGAATGATCTTAACCCTACCTCCATCACGCACAGCTACGACGTGAGATTTCTTTCCGCTCGAAGATCTCTTCGGTTTGTTGAGACCGCTGAGACCGAACCTCTTTAGTTTCTTTTTATCGCTTTCGGACACCGCCATAATGCAAATATAAAAAAAGAGGCCGAAGCCTCTTTTTAAGCATTAGTGATGAACTCCAGCGTTATTTGAAAATACTGAGCACTGCCAGTTGCGCAAAAAGTAGAAACGTCTAACTCGTCTCCCGCTGAAAAAGAAAGCGTTTGGCCCGTCGCTATCGTACCGCTTGACGCTGATGGGGTTTGCGTAAACCTAACAACATCGTTGAAATCATTTGAACCTCCAATACTGCTTGTGGTGTAAACGAGTGTGTTGTTCTTGTAAACCCTAAAAGCCCTACCATTCGAGGTTTCGTTTTCTTTTTTATATCGAAAAGAAACCTTATGAAGCTTGCAATCTGAAGTGATCATAACGCCTCCTCGGTTGGCATCATCTGTGCCCCCTTGCACAAAACCTGCCGACCTCAAAAAGTTTTCTCCCCCCGAAAACGACGTCGAGCTGTGGCTAAAGTCAAAAACCAAAGCCCTCGGCATATTGATAAGCTTATGATGAGCGAACTCATCATTGGTGTCATCCATAATCAATACCGAATCGTTAGAGAGGTCAGGGGCGTTTGAGCCTGTTGCCTCGAAGTACCCGCTCTGCGCTGCAGTAGCTTTGACGCCGTCTCCGGTGGGCTTCATCCATTCTCCAAAGGTGGCGAAGTTGAGTTCACCGGTAGAGGAGCCAAAGCTTTTTGTAACCATAACCTCCCCGTTCGAAACGCCGGCATCTACTGAAGGGAACTTGTATCCATTGCTCCCTGCAATACCCGTCTGTCCCGGCTTACCAACCCTCAGTGTAGGGAAGAAAACGTAGTTGCTTTCCTTGGATGTGAAGAATTGATTGTTCTGCGCCCTCACGTACATCATGTTGTAGTACGCCGAAGAAGCTTGCGACGCCTGCATTTTTCCCCGAATAACGAAGTTCGAAGACGTACCGGAGATGAGAGACAGTTCCCTCCCGCTGTTCGTGGTAGTAAGGTCAGTGTTAGAAATGTTTACGGAGGACACGTCGTCCTCCGTAAATATCCTTTTCCATGTAGGCATATTGCTTACTTCTTAGCCTCAATAGCTTGCAATCGCTGGAACTCCTTGTCCAATTTGTCAATCACATCAGAGGCAAACTTAGCGTCTGAGATCTTAATAGAACAGCCGTTAAGGGCTGACTTCACAAAGTGAATTTCATTGATGTCCATCTTCATGGTTACTTAGAATTTAATTGATTTGTGAGCTTATTTACGATGCTCGACAACAAATGTACATCTTTTCCTTTGAAAGTCGACTCACTAATCGCCAATAAAAGATGCTGCAGTTCCTCACCAGTAAGGGTGTCGGAAGCCACTGCCGGTGCGGCAGCAGACTTCCCTCCTCCAAGCAAAGGCATTAGACTTCTGTTTGGATAAACAGCCCGGGGTTAGTACCGCCTGTACACAAAAGGAACGCCCCAACACCGATGTCGGTGGCGTTGGCGCCACCGGCACCCAAAGCAGTAGCTAAGTTGATATCGTCAGTCTGGTGCTTTAGAACAGCAACACCGTAAGCATTAGAAGCATTTACAGAGTTAGCAGGAACAGCAATGTTGCCATCACCGTCGGCCACACCAGCATTAGCGGTGGCGACTCCAACGTTTGCGAGCTGCCAACCCAGCGTAGACTCACTCAAGTCTTGGTCACCCCAGACAAGTCTAGGGAGGTGATCATCGTCGTTAGTCTGGTTGAGACTGGCGTTGTTCTCATCGGAAGAAGTCAAGGTTGAAACACCGACGTTTACAACGATGCCTGAATTGTTGGCAGTTGCAGCATCGACGCCAGCGGAAGTTGTACCAACGCGGATGATCTTGTCCTCAATAAGGAGGTTCTGAGTCTCTACAGCAGTATTGGTGCCAGTAACCTGAAGGTTCTTGACCTTGAGCGTCTCCTCAGCTGGGTTGTACTGGAGGCCAGTGTCGATACCAACGGGCTTGTGGCCAGAGCCTGTATTCGTAAAAATGACGTTCTTAAAGCCGTCAATCGAGCTGGCGTCGGCGACTTGAATCATCTGTGCAGAAGTAGCAGTACCAGCGAGGTGGCCTTCAATACCGCCCTTGACTTTCAACGCCGCAGTAGGCGATGCTGGTGCGTGCAAGGTAGAGTCAGTGCCCGTGATGTCGTTGGTTGCTGCCGCCACCGCAAAGGTTGAGACGTCCGGCTTGTATGTAAACTCGTTGGCGTTGGCTTGCTTCAGGACCTGAACGCCACTGCCGTCGTCACTGGCGTCGTTGGCAGCGCCGAACATAACGGCAAGAGCCGATGAGCCAGTTGCTGAGTTAACATCGACGTCAGAAGCAGAAGAGGCAGAAACAAACTCAAAGCCGTTGGCGCCGGAGTTTACAGCGAGTATCTTACTTCCATTACCGTTGGCGGTCAAGAACGTTGGTGTCTTGGCGGTAGTTCCGTCACCGAAAACAAGAAGACCTGAGTGGGCTGAACCACCAGAGAAGGTATCAGAGTCAGCTATGTTTTCAAGGTTGATACTGTCTTCCGCAAGCATAGCGTGCTCAACTGCTCCCGGTTGAATCGTGAGCTCAATCTGGCTTGAACCATTCAGAGTTCCAGTCACATCACCTCCAGCAATAGGTGCTGAGATTGGGTCTGAAGATGCGCCACCAGAAACCAAAATTTGGTTTTCAGCCAATGATACAGAGCTCGCGCCGCCGGAGCCATTTGCAATAAGAACAGAATTTGAAGCTGTTACTAACTGACTAAGATTAACGGACGAGTCTTCCGTAAGTACTTTTTTCCAAGTTACTGCCATAATGAATTTTTTAACCTACGCCCAAGTAGAAGTTGTTGTTTTGAGTATTGTAGTACATACCTCCACTCTGGGCGGAAGGAGCTTGAGCATGCCCTGCAAATATAAGTGTTTTTTCTTCGCTCAAAGTCAGCGCAAGTTGCTGACCGTCAGTGGAGCTTGATGTAAAGAATTTAAGCGATGCTGGAACCGCATCGGCTCCGGCTACGTTGCTCTGTGCAAATTCTATCTTAGCCCCCGGCACGACCTTACCCCCTCCTTCTGACGAGATGCCGTTGGCCTCTATCGTGGCGAGGACGGTGCCGTTAGGGGTTGTGTCGTTGTTGTTGTTCCTAAAGCTTAGCTTCGGAGAAGAGTTACGCACAGACACAGAGAGGAAGACGGGGTCTGTACCCGAACCACCTGTATCCGTCCCGCTCTGATCTGAGAACTGGAAGTTGTTGCTCTCTGAGTTGAACACCAGAATCTGGTTGTTCTGTGGGTTCCCCACCACGTCGGTGAGCTGCCTGAGCTTTGTGAAGTTAGAACCAGACGAAGCAGCGGCAACAGAGATATTGAATATATCGTTGCTGGTCGTGATGTTAGGTCTGGCGTCAGAAGCCACAGACAGCGACGAAGTAGCGGACGATCCTACGGCCACGGAGCTAGTAAAAGCATTGGTGACCGAAAGCTTGAGGTCGTTCGTGTTAGACACAGATACGCTGTTCCCCGTGCCGGCTGGCACAGAGATGGAGTTTGGAACTCCGGCAACGCTTACGCTAACATCGGATGCTGTCATTATCTAACCCTTCTTCTTCGTTGTGGCGCGGGGGAGGCTACACTACCGTTTTGATTCGGTTCATTACCGTCCTCGGGGGCCGGTGGGTCAAGATCGTCTACAAGGTTGAAGTGCGCGACATCTTCGTTGACAACGAAAGAACCCTTGAGCAGGGTCTTGTGGATGTCAGAGTCGGGCCCCTTGGTGTATTGCAAATCGTACACGTACCTGCCCGACGCGATCTCTCTCATCACGTTAGACTTGATCTTCACAGTAACCACATCCTGAGTCAGGTTCTCCCCTGCCTCGCTTCCGTTTGTAGAGCTGTCAGTCCCCATACGCTCTATCTGCTTAGTGCTTACGTCAGCGTCGAGAGGCTTACCGTGGATGGTGGAGAGCACCAACCCTGAGGCTCCGTCCTGCAAGGCATCCTCTCTTACCTGCATAGAGAAGTTGTAATTGTTGGACAGCATACTAAGCGAAGCACCCGCATCGTCCTTCAAGGTAAGGGTAAGCTCAAACGAGTCCCCCCTACGGCAGGTGATGTTTAGCGTCTGCGCTGTGTCTAGGTTTACTTTCTTAGATGCCATTAGTCAAGTATCGATGAGATGTCGAAGTTTTCTTTTTGAGACTGCTCTTCCAGCTCGCCCCTCTGATCTTTTCTTTGAGAGATGAGCTTGCTTTGCTTCGTTGCTTGTATGTCTACACGCTCATCCTTCCTGTCTTCTTTAAGGACTTCGAGCTTCTCTTTGAACTCTTGGTCGTCGGTCTTGAACCCGAGTGTGGCCTGAGCTCTGATCGTCTCGATCTCCTTACGCATTTCATGCTTCGCCTGCTCCAGCTGTATCTCCAGCTGAGCCTTGAGTTGCATTTCTTGCGCTTTGATTTGAGCCCCCATCTGAAGCTCCTGCTGTTTAGCTTGGCTGGCAGACTGTGCTGCCGCCTGTGCCTGCTGGGCCTGCATCTGAGAGTTCTGCTGAGCCATCTGCTGCTGCTGCTGCATACGCTTCTTGCGTCGCACGATGAGAAGGCGCTCAGCCTGATTGACGTCTTTCATGCCCCTGATGGCCACCGCATCCTCTAGGTCTATCTCTTTCTGAGCCAGAGCCATCTGGATGTTTTGCTCAAGGTACTGGCGCTCTTGGTCCTCCATCTCTTTCCGAACCTGAACGCCGAAGTTGAACATAGGGAGATCGCTAAACGAAGACAGCACCCCCATGTTCTCTTCTCCAATAGCAGTCTCGTATGCCTTGAAGATGACAGAGTCCAGAGGTAAGATTTGTAGACACTTTACTATATCCTCACATACCTTCTTGAAGAGAACGTGAGCCGCGTTTGTGATGTCGTATGTAGCGTTGTTCCCCGCAGCGATAGCGGCCTGCTGCACACCCACGAGCGTATCGCCCTTCGGAGTAGAGGCGTCCATCATCTCATTGATGCCTGTCGTATCTCTAATCAACCTCAGGTAGTGGTTGTAGATTCCGATCAGCTCGTTGATGTTACGTATGTTGTTAGGGATCTGCTGGATAGGAGCCCCTTGGAAGCCACCTTCTGGGTTCTTACTTCTGTAGTAGAACACACCGGTCTGCTCGTAGATGTCGTGGAGCTCAAGGGGCTGGAGGTCTCCGCCCTTCCCTAGCTGCACGTTTTCCAATCCCTCGATATCGATGATCAATCCGTCAGGCTTAGCCTTGGCTATGGCCTGTTGGATCTTGAGGTGGGTGAGCTGAAGCATATCGGCAAACCCAACGCAAGAGTCCACCATAGACTTCGGCATCATGTGGCGGATGTTCGTAGCTACAGCAGAGTAAGACATGCGTGTCCTCGTGAGGTCGTGCATGTTTCTTGGCATGTTGTTCCTCAAGCCGTAACCGATCAAGAACTCAGTGCCGGGGATATAGAACCCGCCGTACACGTTGACGATCTCCATCTTGTGGGGCTGGCGATTAAAGACACCGCCTGCACGCTCCTTGTAGTTGTACCCTTCGTAGTAGAAGTTGCTGTTGCCGTGGCGATTCTCCTTCTCTTCAAAATGCATACAGTCTACCCCCAAGAACTCAAAGTCCAACACCTCGATCATATACTCATCATACCCGTATATGTTTCTCTCCAAGTGAGAGTCATAGTAGCTCTGGTTGAGCTTGGACATATCGTACCCCTTGGCCTTAGCCGTGTACTGAGCTATCTTCTTAAACTCCTCCTCCTCTACCTCCCCGGACGCAAACCTCTTCAGATCTTGAATGGTCATCCTTCTGATATGCCCAGCATAAACTAAGTCGTCAAAAGATGGATCCTCAGTATAGCTGTGAATGAACATACTGGGGTCCACGTACTCCGTGACAATACCATACGAAGGATCGTTGGTTCTTTTTATTACAGACATACCGCAGGCAACGAGGTCATTAACACACCGTCGGTATGTATTGTCGCTGAAGTTGTTCCACTGAAGCGTCATGTTAGTCGCTATCTGCGCAGCTATTTCAGCGTCTGTCTTTACGCTTGTATCGAGAAAGATCTCCGCCTCCTCCAAAGTATCGGGGAGCTCATCAGGGTCCTTGTCTAAAACCAGACCGCCAGTCATAGCCTTGAGCTCTTCGAGCTGTGGCTTGATCTGAACCTGATTTCTAATTCTTCTTTTCTCTTTGTCTTTCTCTGATGAAGAGAGAGGGTCTACCGCCTCAAGGTTAGGATAGGGACTTCTAGATAATATCTTGTTCACGATGATTCTCGCGAACTTAGGGAGGATCGGAACCGGAGTGTAATCAAGGTTAACCAAGCTTCCGTCCCCATCGTTGGGATTCATGGAAGTCAGGATCTGCTTGTAGATGCTTGTGTCTTGAGTTCCGTTAGCGTAGTCTCTGTTCCTGTCGAACATCTTGGCTCTCTTCTTGTACATAGAGCCGCTGTCCTGAATCTTCCCCCACTGGTTTTCAATCGCCTTAGCGTAATCCAAACCGTACTTCTTGCTAGCCTTCTTCTCTTGAGAAGCTAATGGGTCTGGAAAGTTGCTGGACTTATTTTTATAGTTGCTCGACATTAGGAGGCAGCATTTTTGCAAATATAGAAATAATGAGGTTTTCAGCCGATGGGCTTATGCTTTCGAAAGAATCTCTTTTCTTCAAACTTGGGTTTTTCTTTTACCTTAGCTTTCTGTGCCGCAAGCAAAGCAAGGCCAGCGCTAATCGTAAGGTCAAACTTCGTGCGGTCCGTGATCTTGAAGCCGATCCAATCTTCGAGAGTCCTGTTAAAATACATACTTCCCATCTCGCCGGTGTCTCTATGTATGCCAACGTGGTCATGAATGTATGCTTCAATGGAATGTGCATGAGCTTGTATTACGTCTTGAGAGTTTGATGGTATACCCTTAGTCTTTGTCTTGATAGCCTTGTTGGCTGCCATGAGGTGGCGAGGCCTCTCCATCAAGTATCCGTCGTAACCCCTTGACTCAAAGTGCCTTGCAATTCCGTACTTGTTATTCTCTATTAAGATAGGGTAACCGTAGAAAACCGCAGCCATCAATACGTCCTCGTAGAAGATCTTAGCTAAAGGCGGACGGGACGCATACTCCAGTACAAACATATTCGATGGGTACTCCATGTGAAATTTGTTGTACAGGTGCAGCGCACCCTTAGACCCCCGTCCATCGACGGTGGCGTCAAGGTCGTAAGAGTCAACCCCGCCTACCCCCAGCTCTGCATTCGGTGGAATACGCTTGCCCCTATCTACCTTTGACAGGTTCTGCATATCAGACGGGGGAAGCCATGCTACCCTGAACCTACCCTTAGGGTCAGGCCTGAACAGCACCTTACTGTCTTGCACCCCATCCTTCCATACGAAGTTGCCAACGACAATCGGGTTGGGGTACAGGTCTTCGTTGTGTTGGATCTGTTCGTAGATCTTACCAACGTTAAAGAGACTGCCGTCGATGCTATCACGGAAAGCCTCGTCAGTGGTAAACGGGAACTGCCTCGTTACCTCATTGAGTTCCGAAGGATCATTCTTAAGACTTTCTCTCTCATTCTTGAGAAAGGTTTTCGCACCAATAGAAACATAGTCACCGTCAAGCCCGTCCACAGGCTTAATAGGATCATCAGAGATGGGTCTACCATGTACATCAAAAAATCCTTCTAAAGATTGGTGCGAAGGTATGAACAATCTGTACAAACCCGACCTAGTCCGACCATTGGCGTTGCGCTCATCGGGGTCGGAGTCTTTCCATAGATCTTTGTACTCCCGGCCTCCTTTGTCCATAGGGTTTACCGTGCTACCTACAAGGGCCTTACCTACGATGCGCCTGCCAACGATTAGGCAGGTTCTCTGAATCCTCCAAGCGTCTCTAATGTCTGTGGGCTTCTCCCACTTACCGGCCTCATCCAGATACAGGATGTGAAGCTTCTCACCATCGTATGCATTGTTGGTGGTGTTCTTCCAGTTGATTACCGTATTAAGAGCCTCTCCCGTCTGCGTAGTCTTATTATTCTTCGTGATTCTCTTAGACGGCTCGCGAAAAGCCAGCTCCATGCGCGGATTGGTCGTTCCATCTTGAATGGGTTTGAAGAAGAAGGGGTAGTGCCTAAACATGTAGACCACCTTCTTCATGAATATATTTTCTTGTGCGTCCTTACCAGTCTTTGACTGGATGCCAAGGAGCTTGTCCTTGACTTGAGTCGCTTCATCTAGAAGCACAGACGAGCAGATATTGGTGTATCCGCTACGCCTGCACTTAGTGTACAGCTGCCCGATACATCGGGAGTCCGCCTCACACGCTGCTAAATGTACGAAAATTTTTTTTTGAAACTCTAGATAGTCTGGATACCCGATATCCATTCGGGTCCATTGTAGCATCATATAGTGCCTACCCGTAATATACTCAGCGACACCGTCATTGTAAAACCAAAAGCCGTTACGCCTACGGCGAAACTCCTCCTCGATATATGGAGAAAACTTTTGTCGAAACTCTCTTGGAGCCTCGGCCCACTCGTCCATAGACTTAATCCTAGACAACTCCTCTGGCATAGAAACCCTCTTCCACAACTGCATGAGGTTTGGTAATCCATGTCCTGCAATTTGTTCCGGGGGAGGCTGAGTGGGAAGTGCAATGTCCAGCCCACCGATCTGAATAACTTCACCCTTTGTACCCTCGGGGCAAATTGATATAATATCCTCATCAGTATACACGACCGTGACTATCTCTCTTGAAAGAAGGGACTCCTGACTTTGGGTTCTTCAACTCCATATACTTACCGCATGGGCACTTGATGTCATGGTAGGCACCGTCGCCCCCGAACTTGATGCTCACCCCCGTCTTTGATTCTTCGTGCTGCTCTTCGCAGCCGCAAATGTATTCAGCCATTGTATTAAATTTAGTACGCCCGACAGGATTCGAACCTGTGACCGTTTGCTTAGAAGGCAAATGCTCTATCCAACTGAGCTACGAGCGCATGTCCGCGAGGTGGGACTTGAACCCACATGTGACCAGTTACTCTTTCTACAAGGTATAAGCTTGAGGAGATACTCGCGGTCAATCCTCAAACTCATCGTTCCAAGATTCCTCCCAGAACTTAAAGTCGGTTTTGTTGTATTGCCATACTATTTGTTTCCAGTCATTTTGAATATCTCTCGGCAAATCCTCCGGAGTAGTCTTTTGCTTCTTGGATTGATCCATTGCTGTTTAGGTCTTTGATCATTTGTTCTAACCTCTGACGCTCAACTAAAAGCTCCTTAGCATCAGTGGCTGTCTGCTTAATCGATTGCAGCTCCGCCTTACGTGCGCTCCCGTTGATCTCTGGATCAACAGGCTTTTTGATTTCGTCGATCATGTTGTTGATAGCTATCTCCATCGACCTCATCAAGCGCTGGGCAGCCTCAATCGTTGTGAACTTCTTTTGTGACAAAGTTGATGTATACAGGGGTTTTCTCTCCGACGTATGCTCCGATGACATTGTATTCAAGGAACTCTACCGCTTCGTCACGCTCCATGTCATCCGCCATCAAGATTTCAATCATCTTGTGAGCGTCGTACACTGCAACGAGGTTTGCCCCGCAAGTGAATCCAACCAAAGCGTCATCAAAGCCGTCGGCAGTAATCGCCTCCTCGTCAGCGAGGATATCCTGAAGTCTTTCTTGATCAATCATTTTTCTACGTATAAAATGTCTTCTGCCCTTACCCTGAAGTAAGTCTTTCCTTCAATCTTAATTTCGTAATCTCTGTTCTTCTTCAGACCTACCACATCCCCTTTCTCAATGCCTAGCTCTTCGGTAGCGCTGCAATCAAACGGTACTCTAGCTGTACGTACTGGAGATTCTACCAGCTTAACCACTTCGATCAAGTCAGACTGATCCCCGGGTTCGGCTTCTTCTACAGGCTCCAGCAGCGTCCACCCAGCGAGGGGTTGAATAGATCCTGTGTCTTGGCACTTATATGCTATGGCTTGATTGTTCACCGTATTCACGGGATCGTACCTAACTAGGTAGTGCTTGTCGTGACCGGTAAGAACCTGACCCTCGTTTAGAACTACGAGGTGGTGGAAGTAAAGGGTATCTCCCTCCCTCACTCCTGTGTCATGACGCATAGGTGATGCTATCACAGGGCCTTCAGTGACCCTATGCTCGAACTCATTCCACTTGGAATCAACGAACAGCTCTAAACCTGCGTCCGTAACAATCTTGTCGTTGACCTGTTTCTCAAGCTCAACAACAAATAGATCGAGTGTCTTCATAAATTAAAAGTTACAGTCGTACTCGATGATGCAGGGCATGTCATCTACTGATTTCCATAGCACCTGCGTCCCGTCTTTCTGCAACAAATATATGAGATATCTCTTCTTGTTGTATCTATAAAGGTGTTCATCGTCCATAACGATTGTAGCCACCTCCCCCGCACCAGCCTTCATCCCAAGGAAATACGCCATCGCGTCCTTCGGATCTCTTCCGATGACGATCTTTCTAATTATACCATCCATGTTAATTAAGCGAGATGCCCAGACCTCCTAGTAGATCATCCAGATCGGGACCGTCGTCGGGAGGAGAATAGGTGTCGGACATAAATTCTGTAACTACGTTTAATTCATCTCTGTTCTGTATGTTGTAATGGAACAGAGCTTTTAAGTTGCTTGTCTCTTCGGTCTCAGACTGTAACACTCCAACCACGAAACAAGAAATAATCTTATCGTCTAAGTCGTACTTGTGGGCTAGTTCGTTGATCGCCATAGCGATCTCTTGCATCTCGTAAAAAAAGCCCTCTTCACGCATATCTTTGTAATCATCATCTTCCCACATGCCCAAGAGTATAGTTGCCAAGAAAAAGTTATTTCGGGATTTCTCCCGACTCAATCAAAGGTACGTAAAAAGAAACTACCTAAAGCACATTCGGGTAGTAACTCAGAACTTCTGTAGGGACAACGATATGTTCGAAAGGGAGATGAACTTCCTGCTGTGGGCTTACGACTTAGAGTTCTTCACTTTGAAGTACGCAGCCAAGGACTATGACTACTCTCATAAGAAGCTGGCGGAGAGGATCGTATACCCCTTAGCCAATCAAGGCTACATATACAAGCACTTCGACAAGATGACGCCTTCGAACACAGCGGAGGACCACATGTTCAGGGAGGAGACCAAGTACAACTACAGAGTCAGATATGCCATAACGCAAAAAGCCCGACTCTTAGTTCAGGCTTTCTACAGGGAGCTAGAGAAAGATTAAGACCAAGACTCTACTTCCTCCTGAGTGTAGTGCTCTGTCCAGTCTTCACCGTCTAAGATCTCACTAATCTGAGAATAAGTGTAGGTGTTCAGCCCCGAAAAGAAAGAGGGGAGCGGAGTCTCGTATTGAATCACAGCACTCTCTCCGTCAAGGCTGTACCTCAAAGCTGACTTGCTTGAGTATGACAGCTGAGAGAAGTCGATGGTAGACTCTGGATCGTCCAGTTCTGACTTGC